>Ga0068862_100000162_pt1 | contig 74622 bp, 64 predicted proteins | sample KBSSwiS52_FD_66598 | JGI IMG/M metagenome (GOLD analysis project Ga0068862, IMG submission 66598) | Switchgrass rhizosphere microbial communities from Kellogg Biological Station, Michigan, USA - KBS Switchgrass S5-2 | ecosystem: Host-associated > Plants > Roots > Rhizosphere > Soil ...
GTGCCATCGCCCCTGAAGGGGCGCGGCAACGAGACAACGCGAACAGGCCCCCGGGTTGAAACCCGGGGCTACGAGCCTGCGCCCGCAAGGGGCGCCACCCCCGCCCCTGTGGAAAGCTGCGAATTTCCTTGTCTCCTTCCTGTCTGGCTCTTGTCTCCTGATTGGAGATAAAATAGACAGCATGGACAGCAAGCGGGTCCGCAGCCCATCCTTCCCCTTCATCTCCCTGCCCGAGGCAGTCCATCGCGCCCGGGAGCTGTACGACGCGGAACGCCGGAACCTGGTCCATCCGGATGTGGCGGTGGCGCACTGGGGGTACGCCCGCAGCTCGAGCGGTGGGAAGCAGACGGTCGCGGCCCTGCGCGCCTACGGCCTGCTTGAGGACGTGCGGGGGGAACTCCGGCTGACCGACCGGGCCCAGCACATCCTGGTGCGGGAGCCGGGATCGACGGAGCGGAACGACCTGCTCCGCGCCGCGGCCCTCTCTCCCCCGCTCTTCTCAAGGCTCTGGGACCGCTATGGCGCGGACCTGCCCTCGGACAAGAGCCTGCGGTCCTGGCTGGTCCTGGAGATCAAGGTCAACGAAAGGTCGGTCGAGGAGCTGCTGCGGAGCTACCGGGAGACGATCCAGTACGCCGGCCTCCTCCCGGCGGAAGAGCCGCGAACCCGGATTCGGGTCGCGGCTCTGCAGGAGCTCACCCTGTCCTTCCCTCTCGGCGAGTTCAAGGTGGTCCGCCGCATCAAGGCCGACGAGACCGAGATGATGCGGCTCCTGTTCGATCTCTGGCTCCGTCAGGTCACGGAGCCGTAGCCGCCTCCTTCCCCAGTTCCTTCCCCATTCTGGGCGAGTACCAGTCCACCCGGCGGGTCAGGTACATCACCAGGGCCAGGATCACGAACAGGCCGATCGAGCCGAGCAGCAGCGCGTAGTCCTCGGCCTGGAGCAGCACGTAGAGATAGCCGTACAGGACCACCATCATCCCGCTCATGGCCAGCGCCCGGCGCTTGCCGCGCAGGATCGCGAACGAGTAGCCCGAGATCAGGGCGATGATGCCCGCCGAGGCGATCGCATAGGCGAGACCGAACGGGATGTGCTCCGACACCGAGAGCAGCAGCACGTAGAACAGGCAGAGCGCCGAGCCCACCAGCAGGTAGTGCATGGGGTGCAGCGACACCGGGCTGAAGACCTCGAACAGGAAGAAGGCCAGGAAGGTCAGCACCAGGAAGAGCACCCCGTACTTCACCGAGCGCTCCGTCTTCAGGTAGACGTCCACCGACTGGTAGAGCTCCACGCCGAACTCCGACTCCTCGACCGCGCTCTGCGGCGCCATCTTCTCCTGCTCCGCCTCCAGCCACTGCTGCGGGTAGCTCCGCCCGAAGTAGGGGACGCTCCAGGCCGCCTCGAAGCCCTTGGCCGATACGGTCCGCGACTCGGGCAGGTACCCGCCCGAGAAGCTGGGATCGGGCCAGCTCGACCGCAGCGTCACCGCGTTCTGCTTGCCGAAGGGGAGGAACTGCAGGCTCTGGCTCCCCCGGATCGCCAGATCGAATGCGAACGGGTACGCCTGCTTCTCCGGCGCTTCGCCCAGCCCCGAGATCGGCACCCGCAGGCCCGTGGTCCACAGGCAGGACACGCCGCCGCCCGGCGAGAGCTGGAGCACCTTGTCTCCCCAGACCAGGCGCACGTTGCGCCGGATGCCCCGCATGTCGGAGACGCCGATCGACAGGTAGGCCGCGTCCCAGAGGATGTCCTGCGGCGGGATCCCCCAGTCCGTGAAGCTCGGCCGCTGGAAGGACCCGGAGGCATGCAGGTCGGCGCGGTAGACGGCCACCTCGAAGATGGCCCGGCGGCGCAGCTCGGGAAACAGCCGGCCGTCGACCTTCAGGGCTTCGGGCAGGAAATGAGCGAGCTGGGTCCACGTGGTGACGTTCCCCTTCTCGTCCTGGGAGTGGACCAGGTAGGGCACCGTGAGCACCGGCCCTCCCAGGGTCTGGGCGCGGCCCCAGGTCGAAGCCACCTCTTGGACGACCGAATCCCGGCGCTGCTGCCTCTCCCGGATCTGGGCCCGCACCATCGACAGCGGGATCATCAGGGCCAGGATGAGAAGGCCGGTGACGAGCATCTTGAACAGCACGGAGTCTCGGAACTTTCGCTTCTGCGGCATCTCGGGGTCCATGAATTCTCCTCCCTTTCTGAGGAGCATTGGACCGCGCCGGCGGGGCGCGCCCGCGGCAGGATCGGGGAAAGAGGGTACCGGATCGTGGCGGAATTGTGGCAACCGCCATCGGGACGCCGGCTTGGGGTACATTCGAGGCATGACCCAGCTCATCGCCGTCGTGGATGACGAGGAGACCCTGCGCGAGACCGTGGGGTTTGCGCTCCGCCGCGAGGGCTACCGCGTCGAGCCGTTCCCCGACGGCCTCACCGCCTGGCGGAGCTTCGAGCGCGGGCTGCCCGATCTGGCCATCCTGGATATCCTGATGCCGCAGATGGACGGCCTCGAGCTCTGCCGCCGGCTGCGCGCCCTCTCCGAGCGCCTGCCCATCCTCTTCCTGACTTCCAAGGACGAGGAGTTCGACAAGGTCCTCGGCCTGGAGCTGGGGGCCGACGACTACCTGTGCAAGCCGTTCTCGATGCGCGAGCTGCTGGCCCGGGTCAAGGTGCTCCTGCGCCGGGCGGCGCTCCGGGAGCAGCCCGCCGGAGGGGACGACGAGCGCATCGTCGAGGTCGGACGGCTGCGGCTCGACCTCCGGCGCTACCAGGCGCACTGGACCGGAGCCCCGCTGCCGCTGACGGTCACCGAGTTCACCCTGCTGCATTCGCTGGCCCGGCATCCGGGGCACGTCAAGACCCGCGCCCAGCTCCTCCAGGAGGGCTACCCCGACGATGCCTACGTGAGCGACCGCACCATCGACAGCCACATCAAGAGGCTGCGCCGCAAGCTGACCGAGGCCGACACGGGATTCGAGGCGATCGAGACCGTTTACGGCCTCGGCTACCGCTGGCGGCCGGACTGACCCCGATGCGCTTCCTTCAGGGCATCTCGATCCGGCTGCTCCTCTTCAACGTGCTGCTGGTGTTCCTGCCCGCGGCCGGGTTCCTCTACCTCGACGTCTACGAGCGCGAGCTCCTCGAAGCCCAGGAGCGGGCCATGGTCCAGCAGGGGCGCCATCTCGCGGCCGCGCTCTCGGAGCGGGGAGAACTGGACCGCAAGCTCGCCGGAGGGCTTCTCGACCGGCTCGACCGGCGTACCGAGGCCCGGCTCCGCATCGTCGGCTTGGACGGCACCCTCCTCGCGGATTCGGCCACGATGGGACCGCGGCGCGAGCCGATCCGGGGAACAAAACTGCGCTACGCCGACTCGCTCCCTCCGGAGGCCCGGCAGAAGCTCGTTTACCGCGCGGGCGCCTGGCTCTACAAGCTCCCTCGCCGGCTCTCTACATGGCTGGGAGCGCCACAGCCCCCCACCGATCCGGAGAGCGTCTACCGACCGCTCGAATCGTCCGAGGTCCGGGCCGCCCTGGCGGGACGCTACGGCGCCGCCACCCGGAGGAGCAGCGGCGGCCAGCGCTCCCTCACGCTCTACAGCGCGATTCCGGTGCGCGACCAGGGCCGCGTCGTGGGCGCCGTGGTCGTCTCCCAGTCCACGTTCCGGATCCTGGGTGCGCTCTACGAGGTACGGCTCGGCATCTTCCGGGTCTTCCTCGCCTCGGTCGCGGCGGCCGTGGTTCTCAGCCTGCTCGTCTCCACCACCATCGCCCGTCCCCTGCGGCAGCTGAGAAACGAGGCTGCCGCCCTGCTCGACCGCCGCGGACGGCTGCGCGGCCGGTTCCGCGGCTCCCGGCGCCGGGACGAGATCGGCGACCTCACTCGCGCCCTGGAAGAGCTGACCCGGCGCCTGGAAGCCCACCTCGCCTTCATCGAGTCGTTCGCCTCGGACGTCTCCCACGAGCTCAAGAACCCGCTCGCCGCGGTCCGCACGGCCACCGAGCTGCTCGCCGAGGTCGAGGAGCCCGCGGACCGCCAGCGCTTCCTCGCCATGGTCCAGAAGGAGGTCGCCCGCATGGAGGGCCTCCTCTCCGGCCTGCGGGAGATCACTGAGATCGACGCCCAGCTCGAATCCGAGAAGACCCGCACCGTGGCGCTCGACGGCCTGCTGCGCGAGATCGTCGAAGGGCGATGTCTGCGCGCCGACAATCCGATAGAAACCAAGCTGGAAGCGCCCTTGGAGCCGGTCCTGGTCCGCGCCTCCCCCGAGCGGCTGACCCAGGTCTTCGAGAACCTGCTGGACAACGCCGCGAGCTTCTCCCCCGCCGGCGGCACGGTCGAGGTCCGACTCACTCGGGAGGACGGGTCCGGCGTGGTCGTCGTCGACGACCGCGGCCCCGGCATCCCCGAGACCCACCTCGACCGCATCTTCGACCGCTTCTTCCGCTACCGTCCGGACGACCCCGCCTCGCGGAACGGCCACACCGGCCTGGGACTCGCCATCGTCAAGGCGATCGTGGACGGCTATGGCGGCTCCATCGCGGCGCGGAACCGGCCGGATGGAGGCGCCCGCTTCGAAGTGCGTCTGCCCGCTTTGTCCTGAAGAACGGCCCGTATAGGCTTGGCGCGCCTTGAGCGAGCCGCCTCCCACCCGAGCTTCCCCAACCCGGCCCTGGAGCCCGTTGCGCCACCGGACCTTCCGGGCGCTCTGGATCGCCATGCTCGCCTCGAACATCGGCACCTGGCTCCAGAGCGTGGGCTCGGCCTGGCTCATGACCTCGCTGACCTCGTCGGCCGTGATGGTGGCGCTCGTCCAGGCTGCCACCAGCCTGCCCATGTTCCTGTTCTCGCTGCCGGCCGGAGCGCTCGCCGACGTCGTGGACCGGCGCCGGCTCCTGCTCGTCACCCAGACCTGGATGCTCCTCTCCGCCCTCGGCCTCGCCGCGCTCACCGCGGCCGACCTGATGACGCCCTGGCTGCTCCTCCTCTTCATCACGCTCCTCGGCCTCGGCGCGGCCTTCAACCAGCCGGCCCAGCAGGCGAGCGTCCCCGAGATGGTGCCGCGCGAAGACCTCCCGGCCACGATCTCGCTGGCGAGCGTCGGCTTCAACCTGGCGCGCGCCGTGGGCCCGGCGCTCGGCGGACTGATCGTGGCGGCGGCCGATCCCGAAGCCAACTTCCTGCTCAACGCGGCTTCCTTCCTGGGAGTCCTGGTCGTGCTCTACCGCTGGAAGCGGCCGGTCGAGACCTCCATGCTCCCGGCCGAGCGCTTCCTCGGCGCCATGCGCACGGGCGTGCGCTACGTGCGCCACTCGCCCGAGGTGAGGGCGGTGATCGTGCGCGGCTCGGTCTTCGTGCTCTGCGCCAGCTCGCTCTGGGCGCTCCTGCCGGTGGTGGCCCGCGAGCTCGGCCGGGGACCCGCCGGCTACGGCCTGCTCCTGGCCGCCCTCGGGATCGGCGCCGTGTCCGGCGCCATGGTCCTCCCCCGTCTGAGCCGCGGCGGCTCCACCGACCTGATTGTGGCGGTCTCGAACCTGGTCTTCGCCGGCGCCCTCGTGGCTCTCGGCTCCACGCGGAGCTTCTGGCTGCTGTTCGCGGCGCTGCTCGGAGCCGGAGGCGCCTGGCTCTCCCTTCTCTCCAGCCTGAACGTCGCCATCCAGATGCTCGTCCCCTCCTGGGTGCGCGGCCGGGCGCTATCGGTCTACATGCTGTTCATCTTCGGCGGGCTCGCCGGAGGCAGCGCTCTCTGGGGAGCGGTCGCGGAGCGGCTCGGCATCTCCCTCGCCCTGCTGATCTCGGCCGGCTGCATGGTGGTGGGGCTGCTCGCGACCCTTGGGGTCCATCTGCGCACGGGCGAAGGGCTCAACCTGGCGCCCTCGCGGCAGTGGCCGGCGCCGCGGATCCAGGAGTTGGAGCCCGAGCAGGGGCCGGTCCTGGTCAGCATTCGGTACCGCATCGATCCGGAACAGGCCGCGGAGTTCTCGGCGGCGATGAGCGAGCTCCGGCGCATCCGCCTGCGCGGCGGCGCCATGCAGTGGGGCCTCTTCGCCGACTCCGAGGAGCCGGGCCTCTATACCGAGCTTTTTCTGGTCAGCTCCTGGATGGAGCACCTGCGGCAGCACGAGCGCATCACGGTCGCGGACGAGGAGGTCCGCCTGCGGGTCGGCTCCTTCCACCTCGGCCCGGAGCCGCCGCTCGTGCAGCACCTGATCGCCGAGCGCGTGCGTCAGGCCGCGAGCCAGCCGCGGATCTTCTCGTAGGCCTCGGGCCGGCTGAGCAGGTCGAAGTGCTTCATGTCCGGCGCGATCCACTGCCGCGACTCGGGAATCGGCAAAGTCCGGGCTGCCTCCTCGTGGCGGCCCAGCGCGCTGTTCACGGGGACCAGTCCATCGCCGATCAGGTGGCTCTTGAGGCTGCCGGCCTTCTTCGCCGCCGCGGCCATGGCATAGCACTCCACGCCCTCGGGCAGGGGGACCGGCCGCCGCGGGTCTTCCGAGGCCTCGAAACGGTCGCGCCCCTCCCAGTCCTCGTCCAGCAGGTTGCCATGGCGCAGGTCGGTGATGCCGGCGCTCCGGATCTTCCCCAGGCGGCCCAGCGGGGCCGTGTAGCGGCTGATGCCCAGGGCAAAATCCACGCGGTTGCCGCCGCGCTCCAGGGCCGAGCCGTGGTGCGGTGTTCCCAGGAACACGAGCTTCTTCAAGCATCCCAGCCACTCGTGTCCCGCGGCGCTCCCATAGTGACAGGCGCTGCGCGTGACCAGCCCGCCCATGCTGTGTCCGAGGATCACCAGCTCCTCAACCGGCACCGGCCACTGCCCGATGAGGTCCTCGAGGACGCCGGCGAATGCGCGCCCGTTCGTCGAGACATGGAGGCCGCTGTTGTAGTGCAGGTAGACCGGCGCGAAGCCGAGATCGCGAGCCAGCGCGGTGCCGTGATCGTGCCCTTTTCGATTCCATTGCAGGTCGTTCATGCACAGGCCGTGGGCCAGCACGAGCACTCTCGATCCGGGCGTGGGGACGACCCGCATCCCCATGGGGATCGCCAGCGGGTTCCCGGTGGCGACGAGATGGTCACCGAGCACGCCGTTGACGGCGGCCAGCACGGCCTCGCGTCCCGGTGAGGACTTCCCCGCCCCCAGCGGGGTCAGAGGCGCGAGGGCCGCATCGATCCCGCCGCCGACGAGACGGGTGATCCCGCGGATGCTCCGGTACACCAGTCCCGCGATACCTCGCCCACCCGGAACCCGAGAAATGTTGTGATGCATGGCCTCCACCACGCCGGTGACCCCAGTCGTGGCCTCGATCACCAGTCGATTCAGGCCACGGAGGTCGGCGGCACGGATGGGTGTCTTTCCAGACATGCGGGCCACAGTATGTCCAAAAAGGAGGAAGCGCAAGGAATGCCCCGAGAAACCGGGTGGTATCATCCCGCCCCATGAATGACATCCTGGGCAGGAACAACGTCAAGGTCTCGGGGCGGGAGGACGGCCAGGCGATGATCTTCGCCCATGGCTTCGGATGCGACCAGAACATGTGGCGGTTCGTCGCGCCCGCGTTCGCGGACGAGTACCGCATCATCCTCTTCGACCATGTCGGCGCCGGCCAGTCCGATCCTGCGGCCTGGCACCCCGGCAGGTACGATTCGCTGCAGGGCTATGCGAACGACCTGCTCGACCGCCCCCACCCATAGAGCTGGGCTCTCACGGCCGGAAGACGGCACGGGTCGTGCAGCCTTTTCGAAGCAGTGGCTACCGCCAGCTCCGAAACGCATTCCCTATCCTGGGCCGACCGATCGGAGTTTGCTCGAGTGACCACGAGCAGGAGATACATCATGTCTGTTACCACTGTGGAAACCCACCCGAACGTCCTCTCGACCACCTCCGTCATCGGCGACAACATCGTCAACCGCGCCGGCGAGAACCTCGGCAAGATCGAGGAGCTCATGCTCGACCTTGAGAAGGGCCGCGTCGCCTACGCCGTCCTCTCCTTCGGCGGTGTCATGGGGATGGGCGAGAAGATGTTCGCCATTCCCTTCGAAGCCCTGAAGCTCGACGCCAGCCGCGAGCACTTCACGCTCGACGTCGACAAGGACAAGCTGAAGAACGCGCCCGGCTTCGACAAGAACAACCTCCCGCAGGCGTCGGATCGCACCTGGGGCGCCGAGGTTTACAAGTTCTACGGCTACAAGCCCTACTGGCAGTAAGCCCGGAACCCTATCGGGCACAACCAGGGGCGGCCGCATGGCCGCCCTCTTTTTTGGGAACCATCGGTAAAAAGTGCATGTAAAAAAGCCAATCGTGTCCCGCCTGCGCGGCAATCGATCTGGCTCGCTTCGTGCACTGATGTCATTCAGCTTCACTTTCGAGCTCCGACGCTCTGGCGCGGCAGGCGTTGCGCACCCGAGGTGTCCGAGAGCTACCACCTACTGGAAGGATCGCTCATGAAAAGACACATGATTCTGGGTTTGTCGGCTCTCCTGCTTTCCCTGATCGCGGTGGCGCCGACCGCCGCCGTCGATCAGATGACGACGGTCTGCCGGATGGATTACACGCTCAAGGGCTGGTCGATTTTCTATAAAGCTTCGCGCGGATCGGGAACGATCACCTGCGACAACGGTCAGACGGCGAGAGCGAAGCTCTCCGCCAAGGGCGGCGGCCTGACGGCCGGCAAGTCCGAGATCCGGGACGGTCACGGGAAGTTCTCCGAGGTCGGCGACATCCGGGAGCTGTTCGGCACCTACGCCATGGCGACCGCCGCCGCGGGCGCCGTCAAGTCGTCCGAGGCACAGGCCCTCACCAAGGGAGAGGTCTCCCTGGCTCTGGCCGGCAATGGGACGGGTATCGAGCTCGGCGTGAGCTTCGGCAAGTTCACAATCACCCGGCGGTGATCCTGGGGAGGGCTCGCATCACTTTGGGGAAGCTCCCGGAGCCAGAAGCTCGTTGAGCCTGGTCTCGAGATACGAATAGGGTGGCAGGCCCCGGATGGTTTGCAGGATCTCGACCTCGTCGCCGCCGGCAATCCTGCGCCCGATCAGGTAGGCCGGCGTGCCGGTGATGCGCAGGTCCTGGGCTTCCTTCATGTCCTGGCGGATCTCGGCACCGTGCTGCCCGCTGGCGAGGCACTTCTGAAAGGCGTCGACATCCAGGCCCACCTCCTGAGCATAGATCGGAAGCTTCTCCGGAGCGAGGTCGCGCTGGTTCGCGAACAGATGGTGATGCATCTCCCAGAACTTCTTCTGGTCACCGGCGCAGGCGGCGGCCTCCGCGGCCTTGAAGGCCTGTGGATGCATGTCCAGGGGAAGATCGACGAAGATCAGCTCGACCTTGCCGGTGCGGACGAACTTCTCGTGGACCTGCGGCAGCATCTCCCGGGCAGCCTGGCCGCAATAGGGGCACTGGAAATCCGAAAGCTCGACGAGGACGAGCGTGGGTGATCCTTCTTTCTGGGATGGATCGTCGGCGACGGAGATCCTGGCCCCGGTCTGGCCGAATGCCGCCGGCTGCGCCCCGGCGAGGAGGATGGCTCCTGCCACGAAGATCTTGAAGAACCTGCCACGAAAGCTCGTCATCGCTCCAACCTCCGGGAGTCACGTGACCTGTGGCACCTAGACTACGTCCAAGGATGAGGATGCGTCAAACTCGCCGGAAGCTCCCTCAGAGGAAGCGGGCTGCGATCCGGGAACCTTCCGGCGCGAGCGCGACAGCAGGGAAGCGCGACCTGCCAGCCTGGACGCCTCCCTACGCGGATTGGACGGCACTGTACGCGGAGCGGACGGTCCTGCCCTCGGTGCGAATGACCCTGGAGGCGCAGCGGACGGTCCGGTCCGCGCCCAGAGCGGCTCCTTTCGCGCGGCGAACCGTCCGGATCGCGGCTCGAATCGCCCGGATCGCGTTCCGAATGGCTTGGGTCGCGAACGGAATGACTTTGCACGCGATGTGAATGACCCCGGACGCGAAGCGGATCATCCGCGTCGCGAAGGGAATGGCATGGATCGCGAAGCGGATGATCCGGAACGCGAAGCAGATGGCCAGCAACGCGATCCGGACGGTTCGGATCGCGCCGCTTTTGATTCGCAACCCGAAGCGGATCATCCGGATCGCGAAGCAGACGGTTCCGGACGCGGAGCGGATGATCCGCATCGCGAAGCGGACGGTTCACGTCGCGAGCAGAACGACTCCGCTCGCGTTCCGGACGATTCCCGGCGCGTTCCGGACGGCTCCGCACGCGAAGCGGATCATCCGGATCGCGATCCGGACGGTTCCATTCCCGTTCCGGATCATCCGCTTCGCGTCGGGAACCGTCCGCTTCGGGCTCCGGGAGGCTGCGGACGGTTCCCGGATGGCTCAGACCGCTCTCGACGGCAGGGCTTCCGTGTCCGTATGCTTCCTCCAGGAGGACACGATGACCCAAGAGGAATACGAGGAGCGCCGGCACGCGCTCGAGGCGCAGCACCGCACGGACGTTGCCCTGTTGAACGCGGCCCAGGAGCTCCGGCTCCGGGCGCTCGAGAGGCTGTGGCGGAACGGTGTCGAGGAAGAGCGGGACGCCGCGGCTTCGGTGGTGCCGGCTGCCGCCGTGCAGCCGGCGCCCGCGGCACCGGCCCCGTCCCCGAAGCCGATGCGCGCGCGCTACTCCGTCGTGAGCGACCTGGCAGCCGCCCTTCCCGGGCTCCCCGGGATCTTCGACCGGCACGACATCATTCGTGCCCTGGGCTACGTGCCGGCCCGGACGACGCTCCTGCGTGCGCTCGACATGCTCAAGCAGGAGGGAGTGATCGCCGTCGAGGACCAGAGCCCCGGCGGCCTCACCAACCGGTACCGGAAGACTGCGGCGGCGGACTGACCCGCTCGCCCCGCCTCCCGCCGCTCATCCACGGTGGCCCGCCAGCCGCCGGGAACGAAGTCGGCGGCTCCGCTCGCGATTCGAACCGTCCTCGACACGGCGCGGAACGCCGGCGCCGCGCCGGCCGAGGAGGGCGAAGCCCCTCGACGGCACCGCCGCGGGATTCGTATGCTTCCACCCGCTACCGCAAGCTCTCTCGCAGCGAGTGAACGCCGGGCAAGCATGACAAGATACGCCCGATGAGGAGTCAGGGTTCACACCAGCAGCCGACCCGGAAGCCCCGGCGTCTCCTCCACTGCTGCTTCGGCCCTGGCGCTGGTGTCGGCAAGACGGTGATCGTGCAATGAGCGAAATCCCGGATCGCGAGTCGCTCACCATCGAGTTCAAGAGCGACCGGAAGAAGCTCCCGGACCGTGACCTGGTCATGGCCGTGGTCTGCCTCGCCAACACTCAAGGTGGAGTCATCTACCTGGGTGTCGAGGACGATGCGACCGTGACAGGGCTGCACCCGGAGCACCGCGACCTCACCGGCCTTACCGTGCTCACCCCGGATCAGGCGAGCCGGTTGCTCCGGGACCTCGTTTCCGAGGGCAAGCTGGTCCGCCGTGGCGACCGGAAGGGAGCCGTTTATACGCGCCCTTAACGAATTTATACGCGCGCGCTTATCGTTTATACGCGCGCGTATATCCGGGGTAGAGTGGAGGCCGGTGTTTGGACGTCTCCTCCCCTGCTGCTTCGCCTTGGCGCTCCTCCTCCAGGCCTCGGCCTGCACCATGGCCCGCTTCGACAAGCGGAGCGTCTACAAGTTCGACCACCCCTTCGCCGTATCCGACGACTCCTTCCGCCGCTCGCTGGGCGCTTTCGGCTTCGCCATGGTCGACGGAAACCGCGCCGAGATCCTGAACAACGGCGATGCGATCTTTCCCGCCATGACCGACGCGATCCGCGCGGCCAGAATGACGGTCAACCTGGAGTCCTACATCTTCAAGGACGACAAGGCCGGCCAGATCTTCGCCGACGCGCTGATGGAAGCGGCGCAGCGGGGCGTCGAGGTCCGCGTGCTCGTGGACGGCACGGGCAGCAAGTTCTCCGGAGCGCTCCTCGACCGGATGCGGAAGGCCGGGGTCAGGGCGGAGGTGTATCGCCCGATCCGCCTGTGGACCCTGCACAAGATCGCCCGGCGGACGCACCGCAAGATTCTGGTCGTCGACGGCACCGTCAGCTTCACCGGCGGCTTCTGCATCGCCGACCAGTGGCTTGGAGACGCCCGCAATCCCAAGGAATGGCGGGACATGATGGTGCGCGCCACCGGGCCCGTGTCGGCCCAGATGCAGGCGATCTTCAGCGAGGACTGGACGTTCACGACCGGCGAGATCCTGGCCGGCGACAGGTTCTACCCCCGGATCGATCCGGCGGGAGACGTCGCGGCGCAGGCGGTCAAGATGTCGCACGGCGACTCGTCCTCGCTCGCCGCCATGCTCTACTTCGTCACGATCCAGTCGGCCCGCGAATCGATCTACATCCAGAACGCCTACTTCGTCCCCACCCTGCAGATCCGCAAGGCGCTCATCCAGGCATCGCAGCGCGGCGTCGACGTGCGGATCATGGTCCCCGGCCGGCACATGGACGAGCCGCTCGTGCGCATGGCCTCGCGCCGCCACTACGGCGAGCTCCTCGCCGCGGGCGTGCGGATCTTCGAGTACAGCCGCACGATGATGCACAGCAAGGACAGCGTCATCGACGGCGTCTTCAGCATGGTCGGCTCGATCAACTTCGACGCGCGCTCCCTGCACGAGAACGCCGAGGAGAGCCTCGCCTTCTACGACCGCGACTTCGGCGCGCGGATGCAGGCGGTCTTCGCCGAGGACGAGAAAGACTGCCGCGAAATCACTTACCAGAACTGGAAGAGGCGCAGCCTCGAGCAACGCCTCGCGGAAATCGTTTCGAGCTTCTTCAAGCCGCTCTATTAGAAGAGGTCCTTGAGCAGCACGACGTCGTCCTCCACCTCCGCGGGCGCGGCGCCCAGGGGGCCGGCCTTGGGTTCCTTGGCGAACATGAGCTGATGGACTTTTTCCATCGTCTTGATCGAGGGGTCGCCTCCCATCCACGGCTTCCCGACCTGGACCCACTTGTTCCCCCCGTCCTTGTCCCGGAACCAGTCGAAACCGGCAGGGGTGGTGAACCGGACCACGTGATCCTCGTGCGCAGCGGCCCAGTCCTCGATCCGGTTGTCGAGCCACTTGTGCAGGCGGAAGAAGACCGGGTTCGTGTGCGAGGAGTACTCGTCGAACAGCGTGTCGTAGCCGGGAACGTCCCAGCTCGGATCGATGTCGGTTTCGGGCCGCAGGAACGTGCCGCTCGAGGGGAAGGCCGACCAGCGGATGTGCATCTGGTTGTGCACGGAAAGCTCCATCCGCGCCCCGAGCTCTCCCAGGGTGATGGAGCGCAGGTAGGCCTGGTCCTTGAACTCGCTGTCCCACCAGTTCATCTTGCTCCAGAAGAAGGCGTCGGACTTGACCTCCGCACGCGGATCGCGAGGAGAGGGGCACAAGAGGATCAGCCCGCCCGGTGGATGGACGTGTCTCTTTGCGCCTTCCTGGCCTCTGCCGGCACAGTATTTGCAATGTATTTGACGTAAGCGTGATCATCGCCAGCCCTGAAGATGCTTTGCCTGCACTGGGCACGTAGATTGGGGTTTGCTCGAATGACCACGAGCAGGAGGTACATCATGACCAACATCACCGTCGAGACCCATGCCAAGGCCCTTCCGGCCGCCATTGTCCTCGGCGACAACCCGTACGCGAAAGGCCTATACGCCGAGAGCAATAAAGCCCTCTGCCAGCGCTTCATTCAGAAGATCTACAACGAGGGCGAGCTGTCGCTGCTCGGGAACTTCATGTCTCCTCACGCGGTGAACCATGAGCTCGTCGACGCGTTCGGCGACACCGGGCCGGCCCAGGGGCATGCCATCGAGTGGATGGCAGACTTCGTCTACCTCTACCGGCACGCGTTTCCGGATCTCCGCCTCGAGATCCTGGACCAGATCGCCGAGGGCGACCGGGTGGTGACCAGCCTGCGCATGCGGGGCACGCAGAAGAACGCTCTGATGTCGATCGCGGCGAGCGGCAGGAAGATCGACATCGCCGGTATCCGGGTCGACCGTATGGCCGGCGGCAGGATCGTCGAGAGCTGGGTCCATCTCGACGCGCTGGGAATGCTGCGCCAGCTCGGCGCACTGCCGGAGCTCAATCGCCAGCCCCAGGTGGCGCCGGTTTTCCACGAGACCGCGCCCGGGGCGCGGCTGCCCTTCCCGGGGTGGAATCCCGTCCCCGTGCTGCCGCAACCCGCGTTCGTCAGTTAGGAAGCGGCACGGGTTATAGCAGGACCAGAACCCAAGGGCGGCCATTCGGCCGCCCTCTTTGTTTTCAGGCGAAGCGATGATCGGTACGAATTACATGTAAGAAGTGCCAGCCAGGCCCTTCCACAACCTGCAATACTCCCGCAGGCACGATCGAGGATCCCCTTCGAGCGCTTACTCCCCCGGCTTGTGAAAGTACTGCCGGGGCTCGGTCACCTCGCCGTCGCGGAAGACGAGCTGGACGCAGGCGGAGCGGACGGTCCGGGGCCGCCGCGCCCGTCAGGCCAGACAGGGCTCGCCATTCCGGCCGTCAAGGCGAGCCCCACAACCGCAAAAATCGCTTTCCTCATGGTCTCCACCACTACGCCTCCGGCGCATGCTAGTTGCGGGGGATGGGCTGGAGCATGCTCGCGCGGTTGCCCTCGGTATCCATGAAGGCGACATACTGCCCCACGCCGGGAATCTCCCTCGGATCGCCGAACACCTGGCCGCCTGCTTCCCTGACCTTCTTCATGGATTCCTGGATATCGTCCACCGCGATCACGACGGCCGGATGCGGCCCGGGCATGCCGGGACTCTTCGCGTAGAAGCCGCCGTTGATCGCGCCTGGATTCTTCGGGCCGCTGTCACCGGTCTCCGTGGTGGTCGCGAGCACGTAATTACCCATCTCCTCGCCAAGCATCTGCGTCTGCCAGCCGAATGCCGACTCGTAAAACCTTGCCATCCGCTCCCTGTCATCGTAGGGCATCTCGAAGTGAACGACGGAGTCCATCATTTTCCTCCTATCCGTGGGGTTGGAGGCACAGGAAGAGGCCTCCAACGGGAGTCTACATTAGGTTGCAGACCTCTTCACCTCTGCTTGAACGTAGCGCGGGGGTACACCCTATCGCCCCCTGGGCGGGCTGGTCGGCCCCGTGGCGAGAAAGTCGTTGAGCTTCTTTTCGAGCTCCTCATACGGCGGCAGTCCGTGGATCGTCTCCAGGACCTCCACCTTGTCGCCACCCGGCAGCCTGCGCCCGATCAGGTAGGCCGGCGTGCCCCCGATGCCGAGGATTCCGGCCGTGCGCATGTCCTGGCGGATCCCCCCGTCGTGCCGCCCGCTGGCGAGGCACTTCGTAAAGGCGTCGACGTCCAGGCCCACCTTCTTGGCGTGCTCCGGAAGCTTTTCCGGGGCGAGATCGCGCTGGTTGATGAACAGTTGGTGATACATCTCCCAGAACTTCTGCTGATCGCCGGCGCAGGCGGCTGCCTGCGCGGCCTTGAAGGCATTCGAATGCATGTCGAGGGGAAGATCGAGGAAGATGAGCTCGACCTTGCCGGTGCGGACGAACTTCTCGCGGACCTTCGGTAGCACCTCACGGGCGCCATGGCCGCAGTAGGGTCACTGGAAATCCGAGATCTCGACGAGGACGAGCTGCGGCGAGCCCTCCTTCAGGGACGGATCGTCGCCGACCGAGATCCTCGGCCCCTTCTTGGCGAACGCCCACAGCTGCGATCCGATCAGTAGGATGGCTCCCAGCACAGCTACCCTTGGGGACATACCGCGAATCGTCATGGCTCTGACCTCCGGTCCGTTCGTTCCCGGGACGAAGCCGCCCGTCCGACGGACTGCTCAATCCTACAATAGGGAATGAGCGGGAAGACGGCATGCGGAACGCCGCCTGCTCGTTCATCGACAGGGCTTGCGCTTCCACATGAGCACTGGTTCTGGTCGCTCCTGGCCGGCGGCCAGCCCGCGGAGAAATGGATGGCTGCGGCGAAGCCACTCCTATTGAAGGGGATTCCGCTCCGCCACCCCCCGTGACGGCGCGGGCTCCCCTGCCGGGACAGCCCGCGCCCACCCGCCGGCGTGGCGCCCTTCGCGGGATGTTCCTGGTACCTTGAAAATCGGGGAGGTCCATCATGAACAACCCTGGCCTCGATCCATCCTGCGAGCCTTCCGTCGAGCCGGAGAAACCCGAGCACGAAGAAAGCATGGCGCCGGAGAGGACCGTCGTGGGCGGCGTCGCCGCGCTGGCCGTCGTCTCCTTCTTTCTCTTGCTCTCCCTGCTCGTCACCGTCTGGCTGGACCGGAGGGGGCTCGCCGCCGTGGCAGCCCTGGCTGCGGCCCCCGTGTACCTCGTCGCCTACCGGATGTTCTCCAGGTGGGAGAAGGCCTGGGAATGGATCGCGTTTCTCGCGCGGTACTTCCCGCCGCTGGCGGGCCTCCTCGCCGAGAAGCGCCGCCGCCAGGCGATCGGCTGCCTGGTCGAGCGCATCGAGTGCGTGGTGGGCTTCTATCGCCTGGAGGGCCTCTTCGCCGCCGGCCAGATCGTGTCGCGGCGAGGCATCCCGCGGTTCAGCGACTGTCTCAAGTCGACGCTGATCGATTCCATCCCGGTCGAGGTGGGTCCGGACATCTGGCCGGATGAGCTGATCGCCGGGCTCGCAAGGGAAAACCGCGGCTGGCAACCTGGAACGCGAAAGGTCCTCGACCTGCTGTACCAGGAGCGGTTGGGCCAGTGCGACAGCATCGTCTGGCAGCAGTTCCGCCAGGACGACGAAGACGATCAGGCGCTCCACTTCCTGGCCGGCGCCCTCGCCGCGAGCGAGACGCTGCACGATCCCGAGGAGATGTGGAGCGCGGACGACCTCGCCGCGGTCCTGCGCGAGATGACCCGATTCTCCCGGGACCTGCTGCGCGGCCGTCTGCACGAGCTCGCCGACCTCGCCGGCAAGGCCGCCGCATACCTGGGGTTCCTGAAAGAGAACGGAGTGGCCCTGCGGGACGACCGTCCTCCCGTGGCCGAGCTGAAGAAGATCCTGGCGCTGGCGCAGGCGTGGCGCTTCGGAAAGCCGGAGACACGGCGCGACGCCGCGCTGCTGATCCGGGTAGGCCGCGCCGCGATCGGGGAGGCGCTGGCCAGGAAGGCAGAGACGGCGCAGGCCGGGCCCCCGCGCAGCGACGAGCTGCGGGAGGATGCGCAGGATCCGGTGCTCCGGCGCTACGCGCTCCTGGCCGCAATCCTTTACTTGACGCGCATCTCACCCCGGGATCCCGCCCGCGAGCGGCTCTGCCTGGATCTGGCCGCGGAGCCGCAGGACGAAGGAGTGCGCCTGGCCTGGGCCTACCTCGAGCTGAAGCAGGACTTCCGCAGCGAGCAACGCCTTCCCGGCCGGCCGTTCCTCAGCTTCGCCGACCTCGTCGAAGGCTGGCGGAGCCAACTGGAGCGAGCCGCGCAGGAGCCGTACCTGCGCGACGAGATCGCAGAGCTCCGGGTGATCCTCCAAGAGGGAAGCTGGGTAAACCGCCTCTCCGATCTCCTGGATCGGGCGCAGAGCGACCGGCTGAAGCAATTGCTGCCCCCCTCGCCCACCGTCTTGAAGAAGGACGACGCGGCGCGCCAGGTGGTGAAGCGGTACAGGCTCGACCACCGGCCGGAGCTGCTGGGCAATCTCGTCCGGCAGGCCGATCTGGAGACCCTCGCCCGCAACCTCGAAGCCGGCCGGTTCATTCCCTATCTGATCACGTTCCGGGCCGATCGCGGGCCGCTGAGCCGGCTGATCGATTGCCTCACGATCCCGAAGAAGCTCGGCAAGGCCGGGGTCGCGACGAAGTACGACTTCCGGCGCTACACGGAGAACGCGCGCATCGGCCTCGTGCCGGAAGGCTTGAGCTTCGAGCAGTTCCGCGAGGGGTTCCAGGAGGACTTTTCAAAGGTGGTTGCAGCGCGAAGAAACCTGATCAACTACAACTGGGCGATCGACCTGGAGGGCATCGAGGTCATGTTGCACCGTTTCAGCGCCGTCAGCCGTTGCGCTTTCGAGTCGGAGCTCAGCCGCCGCGTGGCGCTCAGCAACCTGAAGGACCTGCTGGCGGAGAATCTCCCTCCCGAAAAGCTCGTCGCCCTCGTGCAGTCGAGCACCACCGTCTCGCTGAAAGACTACGTCCTGAGCGCCTCGATCCCGGACGTGGTCGGAGACGAGGCCTCCTTGAGCGGCGTCGAGGCCAAGCTTCTCGCGAACCAGGACGGCCAGATCAAGAACGAGCTGCTGGGCGAGCTCCAGGCCAAGGACATCCAACAGCTCGCCCGGTGGCTGAATCGGCAGAACATCGATCACGCCGAGGCCGCGGAGACCCTGGCCAAGCTCCTCGAACGGTACGTTCCGCAATTCGACGAGCGCCGCAGCAGCCGCATCGCGAACGTCTATCTCCACGGCCTGGAGTCCCTGGCCGCGGCCTGAGAGCGGGACTCAATCAGTAGGAGAAGGACCAAAAGGACTTCAAGGACTCAAAGGACAGGAGCTCCCGTCCTAATCCCGCCGCAACGCGACGAGCGGGTCCATCTGGCTCGCGCGGTGGGCCGGGATGACGCTCGCGAGGAGCGCCACGGCCGCGAGCACGGTGGGGGCGAGCACGAAGGTGACCGGGTCGGTGGCGCTGCCGCCGGCGAGGAGGCCCGCGATCTGGCCGCCGAGGAAGCGGGCCAGGGCGAAGGCTCCGGCGACTCCGATTGCCACGCCGAGGAGCACCGCCAGGAAACCCTGCCTCACCACCATGCCCAGGACGTTCCTGGCCGAGGCGCCCAGCGCCATGCGCACGCCGATCTCCCGCGTGCGCTGCGTCACGAGGTAGGAGAGCACGCCGTAGATGCCGACGCCGGCGAGGAGCAGCGCCAGCACGGCGAGCCCGCCGAGGAGCAGGGCCGCGAAGCGCTGCCGGCCGAGGGAGCGGGAGACGACCTCCTCCATCAGGCGGACGTCGTTGACCGGCTGCGCCGCGTCCACGGCCCAGATCTCCTTCTGCACCGAGGCGGCCAGGTTGGGCACTTCCCTTTCGGACTTCACCACCAGGCTCACCGGCGCGAGGCGCAGGACCATGCCCAGGATCGTGGCCGGCACCTGCTCCAGCGGCACGTAGACGATCGGCGGCGCCTCCTCTTCGAGGCCGACCTCGCGCACGTCGGGCACGATGCCGACGATCTCCCGCGGGGCCGGATCGCCCAGCTCGGGGACGAACGGCGGGCCGATGTGGATGCGCTGTCCGAGCGGGTTTTCGTTGGGCCAGAACTTCTTGACCGCGGCCTCGTTGATGATCACCACCAGCGGCGCGCCGTAGGAGTCGCGGCTCGCGAAGAGGCGCCCGCGCGCCGCCCTGATGCCGAACGCGTCGAAGTATCCGGCCGTGGAGGCCCGGTACTGCCCGAAGCCGATGCCGGGCGAGTTTTGACTCGTGCCGCCGGTGTACTTGCCCTGGATGGTGAACGGCAGGTCCGCTCCCCCCTCCAGGGGCAGGAACATGGCGACCGACGCGCTCTTGACCCCGGGCAGGCTCTCCACCCGCTCCACCACGTCGCGGCCGAAGGCCTGGAGGATCTCCGGCTTGCCGTAGCGGCCCTCGGGAAGCGAGAGCTTCATCGTGAGGACGTTCTTGGGATCGAACCCGGGATCGGTCCGCACCACGCCCGTGAAGCTCTTGACCAGGAGCACGGCGCCGGTGAGCGGGATGAGCGCGAGGGCCACCTGGCCGACCACCAGAATGCGCCGCATGAGATTGCCGCGGGCGCCGCCGGTGGAGCGCGTCGAGCCCTCCTTGAGCGGCTCGTTGAGGTCCACCCGGGCGGCCTGCGCCGCGGGCACGAGGCCGAAGAGCAGGCCGGCCAGAAGCGCCAGCGCGAACGTAAAGCCGAGCACCGGAAGGTCGATGCCGATGGGGGTCAGCCGCTCGATCTCGGGCGGGCTCAGGGCGATCAGCGGCTTCAGGATCCAGCTTCCTACCGCCAAACCGAGCAGGCCGCCGATCACGGAGAGCAGCAGGCTCTCGGTCAGGAGCTGGCGGACGATCTGCGACGAGCGGGCGCCGAGGATGGTGCGGATGGCGACCTCGCGCTGCCGCGCGGTGGCCCGGGCGAGCTGCAGGTTGGCGAGGTTCACGCAGGCGATGAGGAGCACGAAGGCCACGGCTCCGAGGAGGATCAGGAGCACCGGGCGCAGCTGGCCATACAGACGGTCGCGCAGGGTGACGAGGGCGAGCGTCTCGTCCGGCGATCCAAAGTCGGTGTGGGAGGTCATGAACTGCTTGCCCACCACGGCCGCGGTGGCCTTGGCCTTCTCGAAGCTCACGCCGTCCTTGAGCCGGCCCACGACCTCGAAGTAGTGGCCCTTGTCCTGTTTCGTGCGGTCCAACTGGAACGGCGTCCAGAGTTCGGCGGTGGCGGGGTACTTGAACCCCTCGGGCGCCACGCCGACCACGGTGTAGGCCTCGCCGTTGAGCTGCAGCGTCCTGCCGACGATCGCGCGGTCCGCGGCGAAGCGGCGGGTCCACAGCCCGTGGCTCAGGACGATCACCTTGGCCGCGCCGGGACGGTCCTCCTCGGGCCGGAAGCCGCGCCCGACCGCCGGCTTGGCGCCGAACACGCCGAAGAACTCGTGCGTGACGCGGGAGCCGCGGATGCGCTCGGGCGTGCCGTCGCCGGCCATGTTGAACCCGGAGCCGAGGTTGTCGAACGCGGCCACCCCGTCGAACAGGTCGCGGGTATTCTCCTGCCAGTAGGCGAACTTGGGGATGGAGGTGGAGCCCGACAGGCCGCCCTCCTTGAAGCCGCGCATGAGCTGGACCAGCTCTTCCTGGTCCGGGAAGGGCAGCGGCTGGATGAGCATGCCGTTGACGATGCTGAAGATGGCGGTATTGGCGCCGATCGCCAGGGTCAGGGTGACCAGGGCGACCGCGGTGAAGCCCGGCGTCTTGGCGAGCATCCGGACGGCGTATCTGAGATCTTTCCAAAGCAGGTTCATGCAGGGTTCTCCATCTCGTTGCCCACCTTACGAGGGAGAGGGCAGGGATGTTTCGGGCAGGTAGGTCAGGGCGCGGCCGTCCGTGTACGGCGGATCCAGCTCTCCACCTTCTGGCGCAGCATCGGCAGGGTGATCGCGCCGCTGCCGAGCACCACGTCGTGGAAGGCGCGCAGGTCGAAGCGCGGACCGAGCTCGCGCTCCGCCTGCTCGCGCAGCGCGAAGATCTCCATCGCCCCGGTGTCGTAGGCGGTGAGCTGCGCCGGCCAGCCGGCGATGCGGTCGATCCCCGCCTCGGCCTCCTGCTGTCCGAAGCGGCCGCTCTCGACCAGATAGGCGACCGCCTGCTCGCGCGTCCATCCGAAGAGATGGATGCCGGGGTCGACCACCATGCCGCGCGAGGGCCAGAGGCGGCGGTTGGCGCGCGCGTACGGCGTGCTGTAGAGGCCGGCCTCCTCGGCCAGGGCCTCGGCGTAGCGCGCCCACCCCTCGATGAAGCCGGCGTTGCCCACCAGCCGCGTGATCGGATGGGCCGAGGCCTGCTCCTGGGCCAGGCTGATCTGCAGGTGATGGCCGGGGTAGCCCTCGTGGAAGGCGGTGATCTCCGCGTTGGCGCGGGTGGTCTCCGCGTAGCGGAAGAGCGCGATGCGGTAGGTCGCCGGACGGCTGCCATCCTCCGCGGCCGGCCAGTAGCTGTCGGGAGAGCTGCGCTCGAGCATCTCGGCATACGGCTCTACCTTCATCACGGCCCCGGGCATGCGCGAGAAGAGACCGCCCACACCCTGCCGAGCGCGCTCGACCGCGGCGCGAGCGTAGGCGAGGAGCTCGTCGCGGCTGGCGAAGCGGTTGGCGGGATCGCTGCGCAGGTGCTCGACGAGGGACGGCAGGTCCGACGTCCCGAGCTCCTGCCGGCCGATGGCGAGAGCTTCGCCGAGGAAACGCTCGACCCGCTCGCGGCCCAGCCGGAAGGTCTCCGCGCCGGGCCGGTCGAGGGTGGTCTGGGACCGGAACGACGCCTGGTAGCAGGCTTCGCCGTCGGGATTGGCCGTGATGGCCATGGCCGTGCGGGCGGCGGGCAGGTACTCGTCGCGGAGATGGTCGCGATAGCGGCGGATCGCCGGTTGCACCTGGTCGGCGAGCAGCGCGCGCCACCTGGCAACGAACGCCTCGTCGCCGTCCCGGCGCGCCGGCGAATAGAAGGGCCATTCCTCGACCGGCGCCGCGAGCAGGCCGTCGAGCTGCTCGACGACCAGGCGCACGTTCCCCTGCGGCGCGGTATAGCCCAGCCGCACGCCCTCGCGCAGATTGGCGGTCTCGGTGTCGAGGTAGCGCGGCAGGCGCGACCAGCGGGCGAGGGCCTCGGTTCGAGACGCCTCGGAGCCCACCGGCTGCACATCGGCGAGCTGCGAGAAGAACGCCTGCCAGCCGCTGAGCTGGTTGACCGGCCACAGCTCGTAGCGGCAGACCCGCACCTGCCGCGAGGACGCCACGGCCTCCTGCAGGAAGCCGAGGGTGACCCACTGCGGCGTGCCCTCGAAGTCGGCGAGCCGGAGGGTGTCGAGCCGCTCGGCGAGGCGGTCCTCGATGCCCTGCCATTCGGCCAGGGCGGCGAGCGAGTTGTCGGTGAGCCCGTCGTGACGCTCGACCCGCAGGCCGGAGAGCTCGGCGTTCTCGGGGAAGCGGGCGACGAACTCGCGCACGTACTCGTCCGCAAGGCGGGTCGGCTCGTCGCCGGCCCGTTGCTCCGCCGCCGGCGGGGTCGAGGCGCAGCCGCAGAGCAGAAGGGCGAGCCCCATGATGGTCAGTCGGCGCGGCATCATGCGGAGATGTTATAACGCCGCCAGGCATGAAGCGTCTCCTCTTCCTCTTGATCTTCCTGGTCGGCTGCCGCGAGCCCGCGGCGGAGCGGCACCCGGTCCTCTTCATCGGCCTGGATGGTGCGGACTGGCAGAGGCTGGATCCGTTGATGGAGAGCGGAGCCATGCCGAACCTCGCCGCGCTGGCGCGAGAGGGGCGGACGGGCGTGCTCACCACGATCCAGCCTCCCCTGTCGCCGCTGGTCTGGACGACCATGATGACGGGAGTGAGCCCCCTGGAGCATGGCATCCTCGATTTCACCCGGATCAGCCACACCGGCGCCGAGGAGCCGATCACCCGCGAGGAGCGGCGCGTGCCCGCGGTCTGGAACCTCGCCAATCTGGAAGGGAAGAGCGTGGCCGTCTTCGGGATGTGGGCCACCTGGCCCGCCGAGCCGGTGAAGGGATTGATGGTCGCGGACCGCTTCTTCTCCTTCACCTCGCGGGAGAGCCGGCCGCCGCCGGGCATCGTCCATCCGCCGGAGCGCGAGGCCTGGGCGCGGGAGACCTTGCAGAGGATCGAGCGGGAGACGGACTACGAGGCGGTGAAGCTTTATTTCCCCGATCTGGAGCGCTCCGAGCTCACGGAGCGATCCGATCCGTACGCCCATCCGGTGAGCGCTCTGCAGCAGATTCTGATCGAGACCCGCGCCTACGATGCCCTGGCGCACTCCTGGCTGGAGGAGCAGGTCCCGGACCTCACGATCCTCTACTTCCAGGGCACCGACACGATCGGCCACGTCTTCGCGCCGCTCTCCGACCGCCGCGTGCCCGATCTCTACTTCGCCGAGATCGACCGTCTGCTCGGGGGGTACCGGAAGTGGGCCGCGGAGCATGGGGCCGTGCTGATGCTCGCCTCCGATCACGGCTTTCTCTGGGACAAGCCCGCTCAGCCGATGACTGCCGCCACCGCGGGGCTTTGGCATCGGAAGGAGGGGATGTATCTGCTCTGGGGTCTGGGAACAGGCGACAGGCAGACAGGCCGGGTGGACCAGGTCTGCTCCACTCTCCTCGCCTTGCTGGGGCTGCCGCCCGGCAAGAGGATCGCCGGGCCTCCCCTACCGGGTGCGCCGGATCTCCGGGGCGAGCCGGTGGACTACCAGTGGCGTCCTGCGCCGGTGCCGCGAATCGAGGCGTCCGGAGAAGAGGAGGTCGCGAAGCTGCGCGCGCTCGGCTACCTCGAATCGGCTGGCCAGGTCCCCAAGGGCGAGACCCGCACCGCGGCTTCCTACAACAACCAGGGATTGCTGCTGCGCCAGGAAGGCCGGACCGACCAGGCCGCGAGTGCCTTCGAGCGGGCCCTGGAGATCGCGCCCGGCTCCGCCTCGGCGCTCTGGAATCTGAGCGACCTCCTTTCGGCCTCGGACCCCGACCGCTCCGACGAGCTCCTCGTCCGCGCCCTGGAGGCGGGCCTTTCCGACGGACCGCAGCGGGTGCTGGAGCGGGCCCGGACGAGGCCCGGATTGCTCGACCGGGCAATCGCGGTCCGGCCGGCCGAGGCGAAGCTCCGGCTCGCCCGCGGCCAGGCGCGCTTCGAGCGCCGGGAGTGCGCCGCGGCCCTGGCCGACTTCGAGGAGGCCGCCCGTCTCTCCCCCGCCGAGCCGCTCGCCCACAACGGTTCGGGCATCGCCCGTCTCTGCCTGGGCGATCCCAAAGGCGCGGCCCGGGCGTTCCGCCGCTCGCTGGAGATCGATCCGGCCCAGGCGGAGATCCGGCAGGCGCTCGGCCAGCTAGGCGGTGTTTGACAGGCATATACTTTGCGGAAATGCGCGGGCCCGAGCTCCTCCAGACCTACGACGCGTGGCTGGTCACCGTCTCGATCCTCGTCGCCGTGCTGGCGTCGTACGCGGCGCTCGACCTCAGCGCGCGCATCTCCGCCGCGCCGCGCGGCTGGAGCCGCGCCGGCTGGATCCTCGGCGGGGCCATTGCGATGGGCTGCGGCATCTGGAGCATGCATTTCATCGCCATGCTCGCGCTGCGGCTGCCGGTGCCGATCCGGTACGACGTGACCCTGACGGTGCTCTCGCTCCTGGTCGCGATCGTCGCCGCGGGGCTTGCGCTCCTCCTTGCCAGCCGTGCGTCGATGTCGGCGGCGGTCGTGGCGGCGGGCGGGATCTGCATGGGCGTGGCGATTGCCGGCATGCACTACACGGGCATGGCGGCGATGGTGTCGCCGATTGTCGTTCACTACCACCCGGGCCTCTGGTGGCTGTCGATTGCCATCGCGGTGGCGGCGTCGTGCGCCGCGCTCGTGCTCGCGTTCCGTTTCAAGCACCACGGAGGGCTGTGGGTGGCGCCTCGCGCCGCGGCCGCGGCCATCATGGGCGCGGCGATTTCTGGAATGCACTACACGGGCATGGCCGCCGCACGTTTCACCCGCGGGCCCGAGGCGACCGTCGGCGGCGTGCTCGCCACCCGCGATCTTGCGGTCGGCGTCCTGTTCGGCGCGCTCCTGATCCTCGGCTTGACGTTCCTCGGTGGGGCGGTCACCGTCCGGCAGGAGCGGCTGCAGGCCCGACAGCGGCAGATGACCGAGGACATGCTCCGTCATGCCGCGGCGGCGCTCTCGGAAACAGGCGAACGGTTCTTCCCGGCGGTGGTGCGCGAGCTGGTGCGAACCCTCGATGCGGAGTTTGCCATGATCGGAGAGCTGCTCACCGACCGGCCTGCCGTCCGGGCGCTTGCCACATCGAGACATGGCGTCATGGTGGATGACCTTGAATACTCGCTCGCGGGAACACCGTCGGAACGCGTCCTGGCGGAAGGACTGTTCGCGTGCGCGTCGGGCATCCGCGCCCTCTTTCCGGCGGATTCGTCGCTGGCGTGGGACGCGGAAGGCTACGTCGGCACGCCGCTCATCGGAGCCGACGGCACACCGATCGGCGTGATGGCGGTGGTCACTCCGGCGCCGATCGCCGACGTGGCGCAGGCGCGGGCCCTGCTGCAGATCTTCGCCTCGCGCGTCTCCGGCGAGATGCAGAGAGCGGTGACCGAGCGCGAGCTGCGCCGCAGCGAGCAGGCGCTTTTCCAATCGCAGAAGCTCGAGGCGATCGACCGGCTGGCGGGCGGCGTCGCCCACGATTTCAACAACCTGCTCCTCATCATCCTGGGAAACGCCGAGAACGTCAGCGAGCACGTCAAGGAGGACGAGGCAGCGGCCGCGAACATGCGGTCGCTCATCGGCGCCACGCACCGCGCAGCGGCGCTCACGCGGCGGCTGCTCGCGTTCAGCCGGCGACAGGTGCTGCAGCCGGTCGTCGTGCAGGTCAATGATGCGGTGCGCAATCTCGAAGCGATGCTGCCCAAGGCCGTCAGTCTCAGGGTCAGCGTGTCGCTGCGGCTGGCCGACGGCCTGCCGGACGTCATGGTCGATCCCGTACAGCTCGATCAGGTGATGTTGAACCTGGTGCTCAACGCGCGGGACGCGATGCCGGATGGCGGCACCCTCACGATCGAGACCCATGCCGAGGACAACCAGGTCGTCCTCACCGTGTCGGATTCAGGCGTCGGCATGGATCCCGAGACGCGCGCGCGGATCTTCGAACCGTTCTTCACGACCAAGGGACTCGCCGGCACCGGGCTCGGCCTGCCCACCGTCTACGGGATCGTGAAGCAGAGCGGCGGCACGGTGACCTGCGACAGCGTTCCCGGCCGCGGCACGACGTTCCGCGTCTTCCTGCCGGCTGTCGATTCTTCCTCCGCCTACACGGTTGCGAATGCCTGAGCGGCGTCGGGCAGGCTCCCCGGTTGAGCGCCTGTGCTAGATTTCCCTCAGTTCTTTCTGGGACAGGAGACCTGCGTATGAACGCATTGCGTCACCCCGTCGTTCTGCTTTCCCTCCTCCTTCTGATCGCCGTGTCAGCCTCGGCCCAGACCACCGGGGGCATCCTCGGCCGCGTGACCGATGCGGACGGCGGCGTGCTGCCCGGCGTGACCGTCGAGGCGCGGAGCCCGAACCTCCAGGGCAGCCGCGTGGCGGTCACGGACGAGTCGGGCCAGTACCGGCTCACCCTGCTGCCGCCCGGCACCTATGCCGTCAACTTCACCCTCGCGGGCTTCGGCACCGAGTCGCGCGAGCTGGCGGTGAGCCTCGACCAGGACTTCACCCTGAACGTCGAGCTCACGCCGGCGCTCTCCGAGGAGATCACCGTCACCAGCGAGGTGCCGGTGGTGGACACCACCTCCACCACCCTCGGCACGAACCTGGACTCCCGCGTGATCGAGAGCCTGCCCACGGGCCGCAATTACTCCTCGGTCGTCCAGATCACCCCCGGCGTCTCGTCCGACGCGAACCCGGAGAACACCTCGCAGTCCTCGATCACGGTCTACGGCTCCACCGGGGCCGAGAACGTCTTCTACATCGACGGGGTCAACACGACCGGCGCCGAGTACGGCTTCCAGGGCAAGGAGCTGAACTTCGAGTTCATCCAGGCGGTGGACGTCAAGACCGGCGGCTATGAGGCCGAGCTCGGCCGCTCCACGGGCGGCGTGGTCAACGTCATCACCAAGTCGGGCGGCAACGAGTTCCACGGCGACGTGTTCGGCTACTGGGACGACGACTCGCTCCAGAGCAGCCCGGACCCGATCGTCTCGGCCGGCGGCACGGTCGAGGGCTTCACCCGCGAGGACTACGGCGTCGGCCTCGGCGGCTTCCTGCGCAAGGACAAGATCTGGTTCTTCGCCGCCTACGACAAGGTGACGAACACCACCGAGAGCGCGCTGCCCGCCGGCCCCCGCGCCGGCCAGATCGTCGAGTCCGAGAGCGACCGCGACCTCGCGTCGGCCAAGCTCACCTTCCGGCTCACCGACAACCAGTCGCTGATCGGCACCTTCTTCCAGGACCCGCGGGACGACACCGGCGCCATCAACGACGCCCAGCACGCGTTGAACGGCGATCCGCTGACCTACGAGGGTGTGCGCAGCTTCGGCGGCGAGGACTATGCCCTGCGCTATGAGGGCATCCTCGGCTCCGACTGGGTGATCTCGGCGCAGGCGGCCCGCCACAGCGAGGAGAACTCGGTGGGCCCCGCCTCGGGCGCGGGCGACGCGATCCAGTTCCGCTCGGTGGACGACGACTTCTTCCAGACGGGCGGCTTCGGGCTGATCCAGGAGAAGGACTTCGAGCGCGAGTTCTACGGCGGCTCGGTCACCCGCTTCCTGGGGGGCCACGAAATCAAGGGCGGCCTTGAGTACGAGACCGAGTCCGCCGAGGTGGTCAAGCGCTTCTCAGGCGGCCAGCAGATCGACGTGTTCTCGAACGCCGCGAACCCGGCGCGGCCGGTCTACAGCCACTTCTACTGGACGACGCCCACGGCCACCATCGGCAACGCGCCGGTGTCCGCCCTGGTCGCCTCGCCCGAGCACAACGTCACCACGGTGTACCTCCAGGACCGCTGGGCGGCGACGGACAACCTGACGTTCAACCTGGGAGTGCGCTGGGACCGGCAGGAGATCATCGACGCCTCCGGCACCAAGCAGATCGACTTGAAGGACGACTATGCGCCGCGCCTCGGGTTCATCTGGGACCCCAAGGCGGACGGCTCGTCCAAGGTCTTCGGCTCCTACGGCCAGTATTACGAGCAGATCCCCATGGACCTGGTCATCCGCTCGTTCTCGTTCGAGCGCCAGGCGCGCATCTTCAACTACAGCCCCACGAGCACGGCGCCCGATCCGCAGGCGGAAGGCGATCTCGGCGAGGAGTCGGCGATCTTCGGCGGCTTCACGGAGCCCACGGACCCGGACCTGGGCAACCAGTACATCAACGAGGCGCTGCTCGGCTATGAGCACATGCTGCGGCCAGCGATCTCCGTGGGGATCAAGGGGATCTACCGCGACTACGGCGAGGTGATCGAGGACTTCCTCTGCGCGGACGACGGCACCTACTGCATCGGCAATCCGGGCAAGGGGATCATGGATCGGGTTTTCACCCTGGACTATGCCAACACCTTCGAGGCGCCCGAGCCGGAGCGCGTGTTCAAGGGAGTGCAGCTCGACGTGCAGAAGCGCCTGTCGCACAACTGGCAGGGCATGGCCTCCTACCTCTACTCGAAGCTGGAGGGGAACTTCGACGGCCTGTACTCGCCGTTCACGAACGTCGGCGCCGATCCGAACATCACCGCGGCCTATGACTACTTCGACTTCTTCACCAACGGCAGCGACCTCACGCGGATCACGAACGACGGTCCGCTGTCGAACGACCGCCGGCATCAGTTCAAGGCGTCGGGCGTGTTCTTCACCCCCTGGAAGCTCGCGCTGGGAGCGTCGGCCTACTACCGCACGGGCACGCCGGTGACCCGCTATGGCTTCTCGGACATCTACGGCCGCTATGAGTTCTTCCTGACCAAACGAGGCGCCGAGGGCCGCACTCCCGACACCTACGAAGCGGACCTCCACTTCGGCTACCCGGTGGACGTCGGTCCCGCGAGCGTGAACCTGCTGGTGGACGTCTTCAACGTCCTCAACGCGCAGAGGCCCGTGCTGATCGATCAACGCTGGGGCTTCCAGGAGGCCGACAACGCGTCGCCCACCCCGGTGAACCCGGGGTACGGGAAACCGGTGCTGCGAACACCTCCGACTTCGTTCCGGCTGGGGGTGCGGGTGAGCTTCTGACCTCACCCCCTGTCCCCCTCTCCCATCTCCCTCCCCGGCCTACGGCCGGCCTTCCCCGGGAGAGGGGGAACGTAGCTGTAGCTTTTTTGCCTTCGATCTCGCCGCAATGACCCGCATGCGTTCCCCCTCTCCCGGCGGGGGTGGTTGGGAGATGGGAGAGGGGGACAGGGGGTGAGGTCCTCTACCGCGGCGCCCCCGGCAGTTCGATCCGCGTCTGCCCTTCGAAGAGCCTGATGAGAATCATTCCATCGCGGTCGGTCCGCAGCACCCGGCTCCCCCGTTCCGCGAGGCGGTCCAGAATCACCGGCGACGGGTGGTGATAGAGGTTGTTCACCCCGGCCGAGACCAGGGCGAGCCGCGGGCGGGCTGCATCGAGGAAGGACTCGGTCGAGGAGGTCTTGCTACCGTGGTGGGCCACCTTGAGCACGTCCACCTGCACCTCCTGCTCGCAGCAGGAAAGGAGGCGCATCTCGGCCCAGCTCTCGATGTCCCCGGTGAGTAGAAAGCTCCGGCCTTCCGCTTCGGCGCGAATCACCAGGGAGCGCTCGTTCGTGCCGCGGTCCTCGTCTCGGTCGGGATGGAGGACGCGCAGGCTCCACTTCCCTACCGAGCCCGTCTCTCCGGCCCAGACGATGCGCACCCTGGCTCCCGGCAGCGCCGCCAGATTGCCGGCGCAGCCTTCAGGCTCCCAGCCCGGTCCCATCCAGACCTCTCGGACCGGCAGGTAGGCAGCGATATCCACCAGGCCGCCGCAATGGTCGCGGTCCGGATGCGTCATGACGACGGCGTCGAGGCTCCGGACACCTTCGGCCAGCAGGGCAGGGAGGAGCACACGGCCTCCGAGGTCGCCCGTCCTCCAGCCTCCGCCGTCGATCAGCATGGCGTGCGGGCCATCCCGGAGCAGGATCGCATCCCCCTGGCCTACGTCCAGCATCGCGAGTTCGACGCCGCGGCTCCGCGGCAGGCTGCAGGAGAGCACGAGCGCGAGGCCGGCCAGGCCGAGAGGTTTGAGCCGGGGACGAGCGAAGAGAAGCAGCGCGAGGAGGAGCGCCAGCAGCCAAGCGGCGGGAGGTGAGAGGACGAGCGGCACCGGCAGCCAGACGGACGGTCCCGTGCGGGCCGGCCAGGAGAACGGCGCGGCCAGGAAGTCGAGCGCAGGCAGGAGCGACCCGGCCAGCGAGGGAGAGAGGAGGGCCAGCCCGGTCCAGAGCAGCGAGGCACCCAGCGCGAGGCCGGTCCAGGGCACGGCCGGCAGGTTGAAGAGGGGCGCCAGCGGCGAGAGCAGGTGGAAGCGCGGCAGCGCCCAGGGGATCGTCGGGATCTGGGCGCCGACGCTCGCGGCGAGCGGGCCGGCGAGCCAGTGCGGCAGGCGGCTCCATCGCGCGGCCAGCGGCGGACCGAGGAGCAGCAGGCCGGCCGTGGCCGAGACCGTCAGCTGGAAGGCCACGGACTGGACGATGTCCGGCCGCTCCAGCACCAGCAGGATCACGGCCCATCCGAGCGCATTGACGGCGGCCGGCGGGCGCTCGGCAAGCAGCGCCGTCACCGCCAGGACTCCCATGATCGCAGCCCGGACCAGGGCGGGCAGCGGACCCACCAGGAGAAGGTAGAGGGCGATCGCCGCGAGCATCAGGAGCAGGCGGAGCACGCGCGGAAACGCACCGGCCAGCAGCCAGACCGCGCCGGCTACCAGCGCCACGTGCACCCCGGACACGGACAGCAGGTGATAGAGCCCGGTCACGCGCAACCCGCGCTTCCATTCCAATGGAAAGGTCGAGGCGTCCCCGAGCACCAGGGCCCGGGCCAGCGCCTTGCCGGGACCGTCCGGTGTCGCCTGGTAAGCCGTCTCCACCCTTCCGCGGAGGGAGGCGGACAACGCGGCGACCGGACCGGGGGACGCCTCGACGTCGACGAGGCTGCGGCTCTTCACGCGGATGCGCCACGGACCGGGGTCCACCGGCATGCGATTGGCGAAGCCGGACGACCGGCCTAGGTAGGCCTTCAGCCGGAGGCTGGTCCCGAAGGGCGGCGGGTCCTCGGCGCCAGGCAGGTGGAGGAGCACCTCCAGCTTCGGCGTGGCCACGCGGCCCTCCTGCCGGAGGCGCAGCACCTCGGCCGGAGCCGACCAGCCCGGCTCGTCATCCGGCGCGTCCGGAGCCCAGTGGCCGGAGACGCGCACGACCGCCTCCACCGGCCGGTCGAGCTCGAATCCCGCGACCGGGCTGCCCGGGAGGTCGTGCCGGACGGTTGCCGCGATCATCCCCACCGCCAGGGCAGCGAGGCAGAACCCGGCCGGGCGCCGGAACGCCAAGCCCAGCACGGCGAGCGCGACCAGCAGCGGGATCGAGAAGGACGTCAGGTGAAACGAGACCCAGGCCCCGAGAGCCAGGGAGAGGGAGGGGAGGAACAGCGGGGCATTGTTTTTCATGCCCTGCTAGAGACGTAAAACGCCTCCGAAATGTCATTTGCTAAAGGAACCCAGGGATATCCCTCTCTGCTGCAGAAGCGCCGGCAGCGCCGGGTCCGTCAGGGCCGCGGTCTCCTCCTCCCAGGCGTATCCCCAGTCATAGGCCGCGGCGAGCTCCGCGCTTCCCAGACCGGGATGGCAGACCAGCTCGGTGACTCCTTCCACCAGGTCGAGGCAGCGATGGAGCCTCGCCGCATTCAGGTGGCCAGCAACCCTTACGCCTACGGTCCGCCGTCCTCGGACGCGCCGGCCCAGGGCGTTCAGGGTGGCTATCTGGAGCCCTCGGGAAGTGAGGCGCGTGTCGGGCTCGTTTGGAATCCGTACCGCGGGAATCCCGTGCTCCTCCGCGAGCCTCAGCACCACACCGAGCACCCGCGGCAGCACGTGCAGGTGCTGGTGGCTGTTGAGGTGCACGACCCGCAGCCCGGTCGCGAGCAGCCGCTCCAACTGGGCGCGCAGCTCGGTCTCCAGGTCGGCGGCGCGGATGCGCCCCAGGGCGTAGCGCGCCGCGAACGCCGGATACCCGGAATGGAGCCCACCGTCCGGGCCGACGAGGGAGGGGATTGTCTTCGGGCTGGAAAGCGGGCGCTCCCCCACCAGAGTCAGGTGGGCTCCCACCTCCAGCCGCGGGCGGTCCCGCAGCAGCTCGACGGCCGGCTCGAAGGCCTGCCCGTTCGGGGAGACGCTCACCGCCGTCACGATCCCGCCGTCGTGGGCCGCCAGCGCCCCGCGGGTCATGCCGGGATGCAGGCCGACGTCGTCGGCCGTGACGATCAGCCTCTTCAAGGGTGGGCGGGGTGAGGGTCCGAGGTAGGCTGAGGAGGCTGCCGGCGGTGCGGGTGCTTCATCTCGGGATAGAGGCGGATCAGCTCGCGGAAGATCTGGAAGATGACCGCCGGCGACGAGAGCGTGGACTCGCCGCGGCTGCGCGGGAAGTAGTCGAGGCCGAGCTGCTGGATCACGAAGCCCAGGTTCCTCGCCTTGACGATGAGCTCGGCGTCGATCAGCGACCCTTCCGCGCGCAGCTCGATCGCTTCCAGCACCTCGCGCCGCATCAGCTTGAAGGAGAAGTTGACGTCCCGGTGCGGCCAGCCGAAGAGCAGGCCGATCAGGGTGTTGTAGAGGTAGGAGTAGACCGTGCGCCGGAACCCTTCCGTGGTGCGGTCGAGGCGGTAGCCGGCGATCATGTCCGCCCGCGTGACGTGCAGGGCCCGCATGGCCTTGCCGATCACCTCGGGATCGAACGGCAGGTCGGCGTCCATGTAGACCACCACGTCCTTCTGCGCCGCCCCGTAGCCGGTCTTGAGCGCCCCTCCCAGCTTGCGGTTGACCTCGTGCTGGAGCAGCCGGATGCGCGGGTTCGCCGCCATCTCGGCGCGCACGATCTCGGCCGAACGATCGGTCGAGGCGTCGTCCACGATGAGGATCTCGTAGTCGAACGGCTCCAGGGCCTCGACCGCGCAGGCGATGGCGTGCTCGATGCTCAGCTCCTCGTTGAACATCGGGATCACCAGGGAGACGGAGCTCAGGGGTGCGGGTGTCTTCATGTCGATCCTCACGAGCCGTGCACCTCGAGATGCACGAGCTGCACGGCGAGCCGGCGGGTATCCGGCCCGGTGCGGGTCTCGGCCGGAACGAACGACGCTCCGGATTTGAAGGAGACTTCCACCTCGTTCGACGCCGGGAGGGGGAGCTCCACGCTCCGCCGCTCTCCCCGCGGAATCTCCAGATCGGCCGCGGGAACGCCGCCGACCCCGACCGTCACCCGGTTGGAAGGCCAGGGCGACGCCTCGGGAAGCGCCAGGGTGAGAGCCGCTCCAGGCGCTCCTTGCGGGAAGAGGACGACCGCGGCATCGGGACCCAGCCAGCGCCACTGCGCCTCACGCGCGGTCGGCTCGTAGGCGTAGACGCCGCGCTCGACCCGATAGCGCAGCTCCGGAGGGATCGGGGAGAGGGAGACGACCCGGTAGAGACCCCGGCTGAGCTTGCCGTAGGCGTCGCTCTCCGGCCAGCGGAAGGTCTGCGCCCCGGGCCAGCCGCTCTCGCCGTTCCCCAGGAGATAGACCGGCTTGCCACGCTTGCCGGCGAAGCGCTCGAGCCCCTCGTCGAACAGCACCCGCTCCGACCGCGGCAGGAAGTAGTCGGCGTGCGCCGCCATGACCGGCTCCAGCAGGAAGGCGGTGTGCGGCGACAGATTCTTCTGCGCCCAGCGGGCAGCCTGGACCGGCGGGGACGGAGTCCGCGTGCGCGCCGCGAGGAACGGTTCCGCATAGCGGACCGCCCCGGCCGCGAACAGCGCCGCGATCACGAAGGCGCCGGCCGGCACCCGAAGGCGCCTTCCCAAGGCTTCGATCCCGACGCCGGCCGCGAAGGCGATCCCCAGCATGCCGGGCAGGGCGTAGCGCACCGCATCCTGGGCGTTCATGACCGACAGGGCGAAGGTCAGCTCGATGCCCGTCAGGACGGCGAGGGGGAGAGCGGTCCGGAAGCGGCGGGCGGCCGCCACCGCGGCTCCGGCGCCGGCCAGGGCGAGGACCGGCATGGAGAGCAGCCGGTCTCCCCACGGATGGGCCAGGAAGCGTTTCGCCACAGACGCCCAGGACATCGCGGCCCGCGAGGCGTTCGTGTCGTACTTCGCCACCGCGCCGGCCTGCCTGGAGAGGAACGGCAGGAAGCCGGACGGTCCGCCGACGGCCAGGACCAGCGGCACGAACCAGGCGAGCGAGACCGCCGTGAACGCGCCGAGCGCCACCCCCCAGGCCTTTCGCCGGCCGGCCAGGGCCAGCGCCACGGCCAGCATCGGCAGCACCGCCAGGGCCAGTTGCGGCCGGCAGCCGATGGCCGCCGAGGCGAACACGCCGAGGGCCGCGGCGGGCAGCGTCCGCTCCCGCGCCTCGATCAGCCGCCCGGCCGCGGCCAGCGCCAGGGACAGGAACATCAGGGCCGGCGGATCGGAGAGCGCGAGCGGTCCATACACCAGCATGGCCGGCGAGAAGTGAAACAGCAGCGCCCCGATCACCCCGATGCGCTCCCCGGTCTCTCCCCCGCCGGCGAACGAGCGGAACGCCGTTGCGAGCGCCACGAACCCGATGCACGAGGAGATCACGCTGAGCGCGACCAGGGCGGTGAAGGCATCGCCCGTGATCCACGCCATGGCCTTGCCCAGCCCGATCAGCAGCGGATAGCCGGGCGGATGCGGGCTGTGGTGCAGAGGATCGAAGTGGGCGATGCCGCGGACGAACAGGACCTCGTCCCACTCCCAGAGGCTTCTGGGCAGGGTGAGCAGGCGCACGGCGGCCACCGCGGCCAGTCCCAGGAGCATCGCAGGGGACCGGGGCCGCCAACCTGCACGGCGGGAGGAGCTCGGCTCGTTCATCGGACCGGATGAGAGGCGAGTCATTATATATGCTCCGGCCATGGCATCGCTTCCCTTTTCAGCGGCCCTTTCTCTGGTCCGCCGGAGCTATGCCGCGGCGCCTCTCCCGGTCCGCCTTCATGCGGTCGGCCGGTTCCTGACCTGCCCCTTCCTCCGGGTGCTCCCTTTCCTGCCGCCCCACGCCCGCGTGCTGGACCTCGGCGCCGGCCATGGCACCTTCGCCCGGCTGGCTGTGGAAGCGGGCGCTTCCGAGGTGGTCGCGGTCGAGCCGGACGCGCGCAAGCCGCTCGCCACCCGGCGCCATCCGCGGGTCAGCTTCGTGGCCGGCTACGGCGACGCCGTGACTGGCACGTTCGACGCCGTCACCATCCTCGACGTCCTCTACCGCATCCCGGTCGCCGGCTGGGACGGGCTCCTGCGCCAGGCCCACGACCGGCTCCCTCCGGGCGGCGTGCTCCTGGTCAAGGAGATCGACCCCGCGGACCGGCTGAAGGGTCTGTGGAACCGGACGCAGGAACGGGTGGCGGACCTGCTGGGGATGACGCTGGGGGAGGCCTTCACCTACGAGACGCGGGAGCAGATGCGCGACCGCCTCGCCCGCCTCGGCTTCGAGCGCTTCACGGCCGTGGAGCTCGGCCGGGGCTACCCCCACGCCCACATCCTGTACGTCGCCTACCGGTCGAGCTGAGCTTCGGGCGAGAAGAGCGACAGCACCGGCAATCCGAGCCGCTGGCGGAGGACCTGGTGGGTCAGCCGCTCGCGGGAGCGCTCCACCTCGTCCGCGGGGAGGCGGCCCTTGAGCGCGGCCAGGGTCTTCTCCACCGCGGCCTCCACCTCCTCCCTCAGCTCCGGCGCGAGGGACGCCGAGGATGCGGCGAGCATCTCCCGATCCAGGGCGGAGAGCGCCGCTTCCACGGACGGGGCGTCCCCCTGCAAGGCGAGCACCCTCTCCGCAAAGCGGGCGGGCACGGCCGCCGCGAGGTTGCGCAGGCGGCCGGAGATGTCCAGGGGCGCTGCTTCGGAGCGCTCGCCGGGCGCGGTCAGCTCGCGCAGGTCCGCCCAGGCGGCCTCCACGGCCGGGGCGCAGTAGCGGAGGCTGTTGATCTTCCCCTTCGTGCCCCGCTCCTTGCGCTTGGCGAAAACCTCCTCCAGCACGCGGCCCACCAAGTCGAGCGGCACCCCTTCGCGATGCCAGCGGCTCGCCACCTGCCAGTCGGCCGGGGACAGGAGCAGCGGCGCGCCGCGCAGGCGCACGAAGATCTCCTCGATCGCCTGGAAGTAGGCGTGGTCGCTGTCGTCGCCGCCGTCGAGCATACCGGGGGCGAAGACTATCAGGGGATCAGACTTCGATCCTCGGTCTCCCTTCGAAGCCGCCGGGAGGAGCCGGCGGCAGCGGCGACGGCTTTTCGCGGCCGTAGTCCTGCTTGCCGCTCTCGTAGTCGCACCACCACTCGTCCTTCTTCACGTTCGGGTTCGACCCCATGATCATCTGGAAGACCACGTCGCGGGGCACGCTTCCCCCGCTTTCGGGTATGTCCGGCTTGAAAAGGGTCCGGCCGCCCGGCGCCACGATGCTCCCCTTGAGCTTGCCCGAGGGGACCGACAGGAGCGCGAGAAGCGCGATCTCCCGCCGCCACCATGCTAACCCCCTTGTGTTGAAAGGTGAGACGGACCCGCCTATGCGATTCCGGGGATGACGATCTTCGGGCCGGCTCCCCACCCTCCGGGCGGAGCGGGAGGCTCGGACACGGGGTGCAGCCCGTACTCCTGGCGGCCCGACTCGTAGTCGCACCAGGCCCAGTACTGCGCCGGCTGGCCGCCGAGCCCGGTCATCTGCTCGAACCAGGCCACGTGCCCCTTGGGCGCGCGCAAGATCTGCAGCGTGTCGCGGAGCACCGGCAGGTCGGAGAGGTCGTGCTTGAGAGCCCGCAGCGCCGCGGCGCGCGCGCCTCCCAGGTCGTCCTTGCGGGAGCGCAGCAGCTCCAGCGCGATCCAGGCCGCGACGCGGTCGAGGGCGGGACGACGGGGATCGACGGCGGACTGGAACCAGGACTCCTTCTTGCGGTTGGCCCGCAACCCCAGGACCATGCTGAACACCACATCGCGGGTGACATTGCCGCCGCTCGCGGGGATGGAGGGCTTGTAGAACGTGCGGTGCCCCGGGCCCACGATCCTGCCCGCGAGCGGACCATAGGGCACCGACATCAGCGCCAGCAGCGCGAATTCGCCGCGCCACCATCTCGCCGTGGCCTCGGCAATCTCCCGGTCACTGCCGTCGCGCTGCTCCAGGGCAAAGGCGCGGAGCCCGCCGAACGACAGCGCCCAGAAGTTGAAGTGGCTGGGGCTCAGGCACTCGTTGACCCGGCCCCAGGCAGAGTGCCCTCTCGCCTGCTGCGCGAACATCTCGCGCACCTGGGAGAGCGCCTGGTCCTTCTGACTCCAGGTGCCGTGACGCATGGTCCAGCCGTAGGCCGAAGCCGCGGCCATGGTGCGATGATTCGGAGACTCGCCGGTGAAACCGAGACCCGGCACCCGCGCCGGATGCTCTCGTCCGAGCAGGAGGTCCGTGATCGCGAGGGTCAGGTCGCTCTCGGTGCCCATTCAGCCGTGCCGGTTCTTCTCGTAGATCAGCTTCAGGCCGACCAGGGTGAGCATGGGCTCGACCTGCCGAATGTACTTGGAGCCCTCCGCGATGAGGTCCGCCAGCCCGCCCGTGGCCACCACGGACTTGACCCCGGGCATCTCGGCGAGCAGGCGCTCGAGGATGCCGTCCACCAGGCCGATGTAGCCGTAGTAGATGCCGGCCTGCATGGCGCCGGCCGTGTTCCTGCCGATCAGCTCCGCGGGCTTGCGCACGTCCACCCGGTAGAGCCGCGAGGCATGCGCGAAGAGGGCTTCCGCGGAGATCATGATGCCGGGCGTGATGATGCCGCCCGCGTACTCGCCGGCCGCGTTGACCAGGTCGAACGTCGTGGCCGTGCCGAAGTCGACGACGATCACGGGCGCGCCGTAGAGCTCGCGCGCGGCGACCGCGTTGACGATACGGTCCGCGCCTACCTCGGTCGGGTTGTCGTAGCGGATCGGCATGCCGGTGCGCACGCCGGGCTCGATGAACAGCGGTTTTTTTCCAAAATAGCGGCGGGCCATCTGGTCGAGCGTGAAGTGGAGCGGCGGCACCACCGAGGAGACGACCACGGCCTCGGCGGCCGTGGGATCGATCCCCCGGCGCTGGAAGAGCGGCAGCAGCAGGGCGCCGTACTCGTCCGCGGTGCGCTCGTGATCGGTCGAGAAGCGGAAGCTCTCGCTCAGCTCGTCCCCCTGGTAGACGCCGAACACCGTGTTCGTGTTGCCCACGTCCACCAGCACCAGCAGACCCTGCGCACGTTTCATGCGATCACCTCGCCCGAGCTGAGCCGCAGTCCGTTGTCCAGGACGAGCCGCCCCTGGTCATCGATCTCCACGAAGGCTCCTTCGACCGTGTCTTCGCCGACCCGGCATACGAGCCGGTCCCCGGGCCGGTGGACGGATAGCTCGCGATAGGCCGCGGCGGCGTAGGCCGGATCGCCCAGATGCTCTAGCTCCCGCTCCAGCCCCTCGACCAGCTTCCAGGTGATGTCTTCCAGGGAGCCCGTGCCGCCGAGCTGGTGGACCGACGTCGCCGTCTCCGGCCTGGCCGGGTCCTGCGCGACGTTGACTCCGAAACCGATCAGCGCGCGGGATTCCCCCTCGGCGCGGACCATCGCTTCGATCAAGATGCCGCCGATCTTCTTCCCCTCCACCAGCAGGTCGTTCGGCCACTTGAGACGGCAAGGGAGGGGATCGAGGGCGCGGCAGAGGCCGATGCCGACGAGGAGCGGTAGTGCCTGGAGAGCGCTCGCGTTCTCGACGGTCAGCACCCGGGTGGCGTAGACCCCGCTCCCCGCCGGGCTCGCCCAGGTGCGACCCTGCCGGCCGCGCCCGCCGCTCTGCTCCAGGGCCAGGATCAGGAGCGGCGGCAGCGGCTGCTCCTCGGTCTCGTACTCCTGAACGATGCTGCGGGCGATGCGGTTGGTCGAGTCCACGACCGGCAGGAGGACGAGATTCTCGGGCGTGCGCGCGGGACGCAGCCGTTCGATCTCGCCGAGGTAGCGGCCGAAGTCCGTGATCTCATCCATCATGATCGTCAGAGGCCCAGGGTGGACCTCAGCGTGGTCCGGCGCTCCTGCATCTGGGCGAGGCTGGCCCGGCCATTGGCCACCACCTGCGGCGGCGCCTTGGCGAGGAACTGCTCGTCGGAGAGCCGCGCCTCGGAGCGGGAGATGTCGGTCTCCAGCTTCTCCAGCTCCTTGGCCAGGCGCTTGCGCTCGTCCTCCGAGATTTCCTGTTTCTCCACCACGAGCGCGATCTCGACCCCGGCCACCACGTCGCGGCGCGCGCCCTCCGGTCCGGCTCCCAGGCCGATCCTCTCCACCCGGGCCAGGAAGGCGATCAGCGGCGCCTGCCCGGACAGGAACGCCGCGGCCTCCCCGTCGAGGAACAGGTCCACTTTCGCCTTGGGCGGGATGCCGGTCTCCGTGCGCAAGGCGCGTACCCGGGTGACGACCTGGATGAGAGCATCCATGCCCGCCTCGACCTCCGGCGCGCTCCATTTCGCTTCGGCCCGCGGATAGGGGGCGAGCGCGATCGACTGCGGATGGATCGCCTCATGTCCGGGTAACCGCTGCCAGAGCTCCTCGGTGAGGTGCGGCATGAACGGGTGCAGGAGACGAAGGCTCCGGTCGAGCACCGTCAGCAGCACCTCCCCCACCCGCGTCCGTGGCGTCTCGCCGAAGAGGGCCGGCTTGGAGAGCTCGATGTACCAGTCGCAGAAATCCCCCCAGAAGAAGTGGTAGAGGCTGCGGCAGGCCTCGTCGAAGCGGAACGTCTCCAGGCGCGAGTCGACCTCCGCGGCCGTGTGGGAGAGGCGCGACAGGATCCAGCGCTCGGGCGCGGCGAGCCCCGCGGGATCGATGTCGGCCTGGACCTCCGCGTCCCCTGTCCGCGACAGCGCGAAACGGGTGGCGTTCCAGATCTTGTTGCCGAACGCGCGGTAGCCCGCGATCTGGTCCGGGTTGAGCGGGATGTCGCGGCCCGGGCTGTCCAGCGAGGCCAGGGTGAAGCGCACGGCGTCCGCGCCGTACTCCTCCACCAGCTCGGCCGGATCGAGCACGTTGCCCTTGGTCTTCGACATCTTCACGCCCTGGGCATCGCGCACCAGGCCGGTCAGGTGCACGTGGTGAAACGGCGACCGGCCCGTGAAGTGCAGCCCCATCATCACCATGCGCGCCACCCAGAAGAAGAGGATGTCGTACGCGGTGACCAGCACGTCGGTCGGGTAGAACGTCCGCATGTCCTCGGTGTCGTCCGGCCAGCCCAGGGTGGAGAACGGCCAGAGGCCGGACGAGAACCAGGTGTCGAGCACGTCGGGGTCCTGGACCAGCCTGTCGGTCCCGGCGAGAGCCGCGGCCTCCTGGACGTCGTGGGCCACGAAGACCCGGCCGTCCTCTGTATACCAGGCCGGGATCTGGTGGCCCCACCAGAGCTGGCGCGAGATGCACCAGGGCTTGATGGTCTCCAGCCAATGGTCCCAGGTCTTGACCCAGGTCTCGGGGAGCAGGGAGAGCCGCCCGTCGTGCGCGGCCTCCCGGGCCTGCTGGGCCATGACGGTCACGTCGCAGAACCACTGCGTGGAGACCAGGGGCTCGATGGGCTCGCCGCTGCGCTGGCTGTGGCCCACGTTGTGGGTGTGGTCCTCGACCTTGATGAGGTATCCCTGCTCGCGGAGCTGCTCCACCACCCTGGCGCGCGCCTCGAAGCGGTCGAGGCCGGCGAAGCCCTCCCCCGCCTCCGGAGTCATGCGGCCGTCGCGGCCGATCACCGACACGCCGGGCAGGCCGTGGCGCCGCGCCAGCTCGAAATCGAACAGATCGTGGAACGGCGTGATCTTCACCAGGCCGGTGCCGAACTCCAGGTCCACCGCGGGATCGGGCACGAACGGCAGGCGCCGGCCCACGAGCGGCAGGATCGCCGCCTTGCCGTGCAGCCCCTTGTAGCGCTCGTCGTCGGGGTGGAACGCCACGGCCGTGTCGCCCAGCATGGTCTCCGGACGCGTCGTGGCCACCACGATCCTCTCCCCCTGAGGATCACCGTCGTCGATGGGATAGGCGACGTGGTAGAGCTTGCCCTGGATGGTCTTCGACTCCACCTCCAGGTCGGACACGGCGGTGCCGAGCACGGGCGACCAGTTGACCAGGTACTCGCCGCGGGTGATGAGCCCCTCGCGGTGGAGGCGGACGAAGGCCTCGCGCACGGCGCGGTTGAGCCCGTCGTCCAGGGTGAAGCGCTCGCGGGTCCAGTCGCAGCTCGCGCCGAGCTGCTCGAGCTGCCGGCGGATGTTGTCCTGGTACTGGACCTTCCACTGCCACATCCGCTCCAGGAAGCGCTCGCGGCCGAGCTCGGGCCGGCTTGTGCCCTCGGCGGCGAGCTGGCGCTCCACCATGAGCTGGGTGGCGATGCCGGCATGATCGGTGCCCGGGAGGAAGAGGGCGTTGTACCCCTGCATGCGCCGCCAGCGGGTCAGGAGATCCTGGATCGTGGTCTGGAGGGCATGGCCGACGTGCAGCTTCCCGGTGACGTTCGGAGGCGGGATCATGATGCAGAAGCGCGGATTGTCCGAGGGCGCCTCGGCCTTGAAGATGCCCATCTCCGCCCAGGTCCGCTGCCACTTCGGCTCGTAGCTCCGGGGGTCGAAGCGCTTGTCCATCTCGGCGCTCTGGCTGGGGGTCCCGGTCTCGGTCAACGCCATGTCCATGTCCCTTAGAGTATCTCCAATGGAAAGGGCGCCACCAAGGGCGCCCCCTGCGACCGTATCGAAAGCGGGAAAAGGCTCTTATTCGAGATTCTCGACCTGGCTCTCGAGCTCGCGCAGACGGTCCTTGATGACGACCTCCGCGAGATCGGGGACGACCTCCCACGCCACGTCCCGCACGGCCTTGTCCCCGAGAAGCTCGACCACCCGGCGGGCGATGCGGTCCACGTCCGCGTCGCTCAGACCGCCGTTCCCGACCACTGCCGCGGTCCCGGCCGCCGCCGCGGGAGGGACGGCCATGCGGGCATCGGCCTGCGGCTCGTGCGACTCGTCCAGGCTTCGGGGGGCAGGCGCCTCGATGCGGCGCTCCGTCTCCTCCAGGCTCGGCAGGAGGGGCGCCGCGGGCTCGGGCACGCCCAGGCGCTCGGTCTCGGACAGCGGCAGCTCGAAGCCGGCCGGCCGCGCCTGCGGCGCCGCCGCGATCGGCTGGGGCTCGAAGCCAAACACGGATTCCGCGGCCGGGGGCGAGGGCTCCTCCTCCAGCTCGAAGAGCTGCTCGCTCTCGGGTGCGAAGCCGGTCCCCCACCTGTCGGTCGCCGGCTCCTCCAGGGAGAACTCGCTGCCCGCGCTGAACGGCTCGGCCTCGGCTTCCACCTCGGTTTCGACCTCGAAGCCGCCCCACTCCTGGGCCGGTTGCGAGGGGAAGCCCAGATCCGGCATCGCGGACATGCGCACGGTCTCGGTGGGTCCCGGCATTGCCCCCGGCGCCGGCGGGGCGGGAGCGGCGCCGCGCGACAGCAGCTCGCCCACGCGCTGCAGCAGCTCCTGGGAGTCGAACGGCTTCTTCAGGTAGGAGTCGGCGCCCACGGCGCGGGACTGGGCCTCGTCGAACGGCTCGAAGGTGCCGACCAGGAGCAGCACCGGCACGTCCGGCCGCCTCTCCTTGGAGCGCCGGCAGACCTCGTAGCCGTTGGCGCCCGGCATGTGGACGTCCGCGATCACGAACTGCGGCTCCACCTCGGGCAGCGCCTTGATGGCGTCGTCGCCGTTGCTGACCGCGCGCACTTCGTAGTCCTCGTCCATGAAGGTCAGCTCGATAACCTTCTGGATGGTGACACTGTCGTCGGCCAGCAGGATCCGTCTTCTCATGAGCCCCTCCGATGCTTGCGTCACGTAACCTAGCACCCTGGACAGCGGGCCGTCAAACCTCTCTCGCTTCAGGGGTTAGGGAGCGGCTCAGGCGGCATCAGGCGGCGAGGCGGCCTTGCAGGTACTGGACGATGTCCCGGGTCGAGGTGCCGGGCAGGAAGATCGCGTCGATGCCCGCGGTCTTGAGCCCCGCCATGTCCTGCTCCGGGATGATCCCGCCGGCGAAAACCAGGATGTCGCCGGCCCCCTGCTCCTTGAGCAGCCGGGTGATTTCGGGCAGCAGCACGTTGTGGGCGCCGGAGAGGATCGACAGCCCCACCGCGTCCACATCCTCCTGGACCGCGGCGGCCGCGATCTGCTCCGGCGTCTGGCGCAGGCCGGTGTAGATGACCTCGTACCCCGCGTCGCGCAGCGCCCGCGCCACCACCTTGGCCCCCCGGTCATGACCGTCCAGCCCCGGCTTGGCGATCAGGATCCGAAACCGTCTCTCGCTCATGGCGGCGGATTGTAGCAGAGGGAAGGACACACGGACTTTCACGGACGGACACGGACGCACACGGACCGTCCGTGCAGGTCCGTGCTCGTCCGTGTCCGTCCGTGAAGGCTCAGAACCGGTACGACACCCCCGTCAGCAGGATGTAATCCGGGAACGTCGCATCCCCCTCGCGCCCCGAGTACGGGTTGGGCTCGCGGTTGCGGTAGAAGCCGATGGGCACGTTGAGCGACCAGGTCGAGCTGCCCTTGGAGTAGGCGATGCCCGGCTCGATGAACATCTCGTGGCCCGGACGGCGCCAGCCGTGGCTGTCGCCGATCAGGTCGTAGCGCGGCAGCCCCTCGATCCGGTAGGCGAGGCTGGCGCCCAGCCCGGTCTTGCCGAGCGGCACCACGGCCCCCATCCGCACCAGGAACTGATCGGGCACCGAGTTCACCAGGATGCCCTCCTGGGCGAAGGCCGCATTGCCGACTCCCAGGCCCACGAGGATCGACGGCGTGCCATTGGTGTCCCGCGGGTTCGAGAGATAGGTGCCGGAGGCGAAGAGCGTCGCCTTGCTGTATTGCTTGAAGGCCTGGACGTCGAACAGAATCCCCCACCCGCCGTCGCCCGGCTGCACCGACTGGTCCACGGCCTTGACCGCCCGGTTGGTGCCGTCGATGTTGCGGTACTCCTGGGTGGCGTCGTACTCGCCGGTGGGCGCCTTGACTCCCAGCCCCAGGGAGACGTTGTGCCGGCTCTCGGGAGCGAACATCCAGTAGCGGCCGGTCAGGCTGACGTCGCCCAGCCCGCTCGCCTCCTGCTTCTCGCGCGGACCCGGCACCGGCCGGATCGGCGTGGGAACCGCCCAGGACGCCCTCACCAGGGGCACGCCCAGGGAGAAGCTCAGGCGGTCCGTCGCCGTGTAGGAGAGCCCGATGTCGAGCGCCTGCTGCGTGTTGACGACGTAGGTCTGCTCCCGGTCGCGCACGCGCTGGTGCTCGGTGCCGCTGTAGTGGTCGTCGGACTCCAGTCCGCGGTAGGAGACGCTCAGGTTCCAGTCCCCCTTCGTGGGGACCAGCCTGCTTGCCGCGCCGAACACGGGCGCGGTCTGGCGGATGAGCACTCAGCCCTGGCCGGCGGCAGGACGCGCGGCCGTCAGGCCGAAAGCCACAAAGGCGCCAACTGCAAGGACCGGCAGGAAACGTCGGGACATGGCTTCAACCCCCATTCAAAATTGAGGGCGCATCTTACATCATGGGCTCGCCGACAGCGCCCGACCGCGCCCGTGCTCACCGCGAGCGCGGAAAAACGACGAACAGCGCACCGAGGAAGAGATCGAGCCCGTCAAAACGCTGTCCAGCGCACTCGAGATGAGATCGAGCGCGCCAGATTCCAATTTGAAGCGCTCGAAGAGAGATCGAGCCCGCTGAATTCCAATCTGACGGGCTCGAAATCAAATCAAGCGCGCCGGATGCGAATTCGAGCGCGCCAACGGGAGTCGCGCCCGGCTGGATTCCAATCCAGCGCGCCGACAGCCCAAGTCATCGGGCTCGAAGTCAAATCGAGTCCGCCAGATTCCAATCTGGTCCGCCCGAAGTCTTCTCGGGTCCGCCCGAAGTCTTCTCGGGTCCGCCTGAAGTCTCCTCGGGTCTACCCGAAGTCTTCTCGGGTCCACTCGAAGTCTTCTCGGGTCCACTCGAAGCCTTCTCGGGTCCACTCGAAGCCTCCTCGGGTCGGCTCGATGTCTCCTCGGGTCCGCTGAAATCCAATCTGGCGCGCTTGACGAGACCTCGGGCGGGCTGAAAGCCAATTTTGTGCGCCGGGAGTGACCTTCGGCGCGCCGGAACCGGCTCTCGGCCGCCCGTAAGCCTTCCGCGACGCCCGGAAAGCCGTCTGGATGGGAAAGGGCCGTCCTTGAGCGCGCTCGCGGCGACTCATGACACGCGCACCGCCCGCTAGAAGCCGTCGTCGGCGAGCGCGTGGAGGGCCGCGAAGGGCTCCTTCCGGTCGGGCGCGAAGAAGAGCGCCCGCAGCGGGTCGGCGGTCGTCTCCCGGACGAACGCGGCGGTGCGGTCCTGCCTGGACTCGCTGGTGATGCTCTTGATGATCCGGTATTTGACCGTGGGGATCGAGAGGTCCACGAGGAGCGTCGAGCCGCCGCGGAAGGTATGGCGCGGCGTGCCGTCTTCCTTGGCTTCCTTGATCTGCGTCGATTGCGTCAGAGAGACGACGACCTGCGGGATGTACCGGCCGCCGGGGCTCGTGCGCATGGCCGGGCGCAGCTCGTGAACCTCGAAGCTTTGCGCGGGGTCGAGTCCCAGCTCGCCGGCGAACTCCGGCACGGCCTTGAAGGCGACCTTGAGCTGCTCGTGGAGGTTGCGCCGCTGATCCCGCGTCGCGTTGAACAACTTCTCGCGGTCATCCAGGTAGATGGCAACGTCGGAGAAGCGCTTCAGCGCCTCGACGATAACGCCGTACTGCTGCGCGACCGACTGCCGCATCTTCTTGGTGAGCCTGGACAGGTCGAACCCCTGCCAGCGCAGCGTGTCCACCGAAAGCGTGCGAGGCATGTCCTTGGCCGGATCCGCGAGGTTCAGGGGATAGATGCCGCGGCGGCGGAAGGATTCCACAAAGGCGACGCGGTAGTTGTGACGATCGTCGCTGACGAGGTCGTAGTCGGCCGTGATCAGGGCGCGCAGGTACTCGAAGAAAGTCACGTCCACGGGCGGCAGGTAGTCGAGCGCCCGGATGCACATGGTAAGGACATGGTTGGCCGACTTCGCCGCCTCATCGGCGAGACGCCGCACGAGGTCGGGATGGATCGATCCCGTGGGCAGCACGCCGGTGCCGCCGGTGTAGATGCGGAGCAGGTCGGCGATACGATTGTTGTAAATGGCGATGAAGGCGTCGAAGACCGCGGCGACCAGGAGGGCGCCGCGCGAGTGCGGAGTGAACCTCTTCTGCAGCTCCGCCGGGTCGGGCACGAGCCTCTTCCAGACGCCGTCCTCCATCTTTCCGATCGCGTTGCGCAGGGCGCCGCGACCGCCGCTCGCGCGGCCGAACTGGACGGCGAGCATGCCGAGCAAGGATTCCGCTTCGATGTCGCCGCGCGTTTTCCCGATCTCGTTTTCCAGGACCTCCGGGATGGTGAAATGTTGCAGCAGGGCGACGATGTCGGCGAAGCCCTCGTGGAACGCGAGCACGTCGAGATTGGTCGGCTCGTTGAAGCGGCGCTGCATGCCGTCGAGGATCGCGTGCGTGGTCTCGTGGGCGATGATGTCGTGCGAGAGGCAGGAATAGACACGGCTGCCGGGCATGTGGTCGCCGGGATCGTCCGCCGCGGCTTCGAAGTAGCCGAACTGGAGCGCGACCTCCTGCGGGCTGTAAAAGGCGTTCGCCTGCCGGAGCGCGTGCGGGCGGACGGCGAGCTGCCCGACGAAGCCGCTGTCGTCGTTGGGGTTTTGCGGATTCGGCCTGGGACGCCAGAGCACGGGGCGGCCGAGCGCTCTTTCGAAGTGCTCGATGGTCTTCATCGCGACGGCATAGACCATCTGCTGGTGAAACTGCGGATTGCCTTCCGAAGGAGCCCAGCCGTCCTGCGCGAGCAGCCGCGGATCGTCGAGGTTCACGGGATCGTAACGTTGGTTCGCGGCGTCCACGTCCTCGACGGCGAGGTACTCGCCGACCGGTCCCTTCTTCAACTTCTCCCAGCGGGTCTTGAGCGTCACCTCGTTGAACCCGGAGGTGTCGAGCCGCGCCGAGAAGCTCGGGTCCACGGCGTAGACACGGACGCGGCGGTAGGGCGGGTCCGGGAGGGCAGGCTGCACATCGCAGACCGGAAGGACTTCCGGGACGACGGCCTCCGACTTCCTGGTCCGCGGCGCGGACTTGCCGGCGGCGACCGGGTAGCGCGCCGCGACGTGCTTGCGCAGCGCAAGCGAGGCGTCCTCATCCTCGATGACCGTCTCCATGAAGCTGCGCAGCTTCTCCCCTTCCAGCCTGGTTGCTGCGTCGGGATCCGGCACGATCTTTTGCAGATCTTGGTTCTTCAGCCAGAGCTGGGAGAGCTCGAGGTTGAACATCTGCTCGCGCGGCGGAGCCTCGGCGATCCCGAGACCGGTGACGAGGCGGACGAAAGCGAACGAGTTTTTCGACTCCGCGCTCTTCGGCAGCCCGAGGACGGGTTTGACGCCGAGCGCCGAGTGTGCCTGGAGCACACCGTTGCCGAAGTGTTTCTTGTCCGACTTCTGCTTCGCCGTGCTGAAGAGAGCGTTGCGGACGGCCTCGACGCGCTGGTAGTTGCGCGGCAGCACGCTCTTGTACTTCTCGAACCAGAGGGCGGCGGCGGCGGCCACCTGCGGCGTGGCGGACGACGTGCCCTCGCCGTTCAGGCGGACGATGGTGTCGCAGCCGAAGCGCGCCCAGGGGATGTTCGGCGTGTAGGCGGCGATGGCTGCCTTCATGGCCGCGTCAGGGCCGAAGCTGCCTTCGAGCGCCTTGTCGAGGTTGGCGTAAGGCTTGCCGCTTGCCATCACGCCGCACACGGCGATGACCCGACTGTAGCGCGCCGGGTAGACGAGCACGCGAGGCGGCACGGCTCCGGTGTGGTTGCCCGCCGCTGCGCAGAAGCAGATGCCCGCTTCGTAGAGCTTGTCGACGGCCTCCGCCCAGGCCCGAGAGGGCAGGCCGCCCATGCTCATGGTGATCACATCGCAGCGCTGCTCGACGACATACTCCAGGGCGCGGGCCAGCGCGCTCGTGCGCAGGAGGACGACGCTGCTGGCGACCCGCAGCGGCAGGACGTCCGCGTGGGGCGCGCCGCCGAGAAAGGCATCGCCGAAGGCAGGGACCTTGTTGCCCGCGAGGATGCTGATGGTGCCGGTACCATGGCCCGTGTTGTCGAGGAGAAAGCCGCGGCTGTTGGGATCTTCAGCGCTGTCCGGGTCATCGCCCTTGCCGGCGAAGTTCCTTTCGATCTCGTGCAGGATGTTCTTGGGTCTGGTGACGTGCGCGCCAAAGTAGCCGGTATCGATGTGAGCGATGCGCGTGCGCGGCTCCGTGAACTCGACCGCGTCACGCGCCTTGCCGAGCTGCGTGAAGTCGTCGCCGAGGTGCCATCCGAACACGTCGGGACCGAGCGCCTTGCCGCGCGTCCCGTCCTGCGGATTGGTCTCGCAGTTGTCCCCTACTGCAAAGCCCGCTCCGGCCTGCACCTCGTTTGTGTCCCGGTAGACGTCATGAATGACGTCGGGCTCGGCGAAGACGACGTCCGAGTCGGAGATGCCGAGCTGCCCGGCGATGCGCGCGTGCGCGAGGTCCCAGGGCGTCGCCGCACCGTCGGGCAGCTCGGCGACGAACCACTGCGGAGTGGAGTCGAGGCCGAAGCCGCCCGCCATCGGCGGTGGACCTCCATACAGCGGGCGCAGGTTCACGCGCGGCTCCGCCGCCTTCAGCGCGTTCGAAGGGCGGAGCTTGACCAGAAGGCGGTTGGTTGCGGCGGGCGCCTGTCTGTCGTTCGGCATGACTTCCTCCGTTGTGGATTGGCCGTCATGCTACGACGCTTTCTTAAGTGCGTCAAAGAGATCGAACCCTGCACATAAGCCTGGAAAGAAGACGCCGGGGGCACCGGCGAGGCAGGAGGAAGCGCGATCCGCAGGGCCTACGCCGACCGCTCGTAGAAGTACACGATCAAATCGGTCGAAGGCACCGCATACCCCATCTGGCGCAGGAGCGAGATCACCTGCCCGCGGTGGTAGCTCGAGTGGTTGATTATGTGGGAGACCGGGTGCCAGAGGGGGTGGGTGTGGCTCTCGCCCTTGGTGTTGGTCCAGGTCAGCGGAGTCGCGAGCTGCTCGTCGGTGAGGCCGGCGAGGAAGGCTTCGACCTGCGCGGCCGTCTCCTCCCAGCCGAGGATCCAGGCCATCTTGTGCGGGAAGTCCTCGATCGACGGCACCCGGTCGAGAGGGTTGCCCAGGAAGCGGGAGAGCCAGGTCCGCTGCGAGCCCAGCATGTGGGCCAGGGTGCCGAGGATGGACTTGAAGCTCACCCCGGCGTCGCGGGTGAGGTCTTCCTCGCGCACGTCGCGGACCGCCCCCAGCACGAGGCGGTCCGCCCAGAGCATGTAGAGGAGCAGCTCGCGGGCGGTCGAGGCGTTGAGGTTCATCAAAAGACCGCCGGCTCTTCGTAGGTGCCGAACACGTCGCGGAGAGCGTCGCTGATCTCCCCCACCGTGCAGTAGGCCTTCACGCAGTCGAGGATCAGCGGCATGGTGTTCTCGGTGCCGGCCGCGCCCTTCTTGAGGGCGTCGAGAGTGCGCTCCACTGCGCCCGCGTCGCGCCGGCTCTTGACCTCGTCGATGAAGGCGATCTGCCGGTCGGCCAGGTCGTCCGCGATGTAGAGGATGTCGATCGGCGGCTCGTCCTCCAGTTGGAAGGCGTTGACGCCGACGATCAGCTTCTCCTTGTCCTCGAACGCCCGCTGGTAGGCGAAGGCGGCGTCCATGATCTCGCGCTGCGGGAAGCCGGCCTCGATCGCCTCGACCATGCCGCCGAAGCCGTCGATGCGCCGGATGTAGTCGAAGGCGCCGTCCACCATGCGGCGGGTCATCTCCTCCACGAACCAGCTCCCGCCGAGGGGATCGACGGTGTTGATGACACCGGATTCGTGGGCCAGGATCTGCTGCGTGCGCAGCGCGATGCGGGCGTTCTCCTCGGTGGGCAGCGCCAGGGTCTCGTCGAGCGAGTTGGTGTGCAGCGACTGGGTGCCGCCGAGCACCGCGGCCAGCGCCTGGACCGTGGTGCGGACCACGTTGTTGTACGGCTGCTGGGCGGTCAGCGAGCAACCCGCGGTCTGGGTATGGAAGCGGCACATCCAGGAGCGCGGGTTCTTGGCGCCGTAGCGCTCGCGCATCACCGTCGCCCAGATCTGCCGGGCGGCGCGGAACTTGGCGATCTCCTCGAAGAAGTCGTTGTGGCTGTTGAAGAAGAAGGAGAGGCGCGGCGCGAACTCATCCACATCAAGACCGGCGTCGATGCCGTACTGCACGTACTCCATGCCGTCGCGCAGGGTGAAGGCCAGCTCCTGGAGCGCGGTCGAGCCCGCCTCGCGGATGTGGTAGCCCGAGATCGAGATCGTGTTCCAGCGCGGGACTTCCCTGGCGGCGAAGGAGAACTGGTCGGTGATCAGCCGCATCGACGGCCGCGGCGGGAAGATGTACTCCTTCTGGGCGATGTACTCCTTGAGGATGTCGTTCTGAAGCGTGCCCGACACGTGCTTCCTGACGTCCACGCCTTGCTTCTCCGCCACCGCCAGATACATGGCGAAGAGGATGGGCGCGGTCGAGTTGATGGTCATCGAGGTCGTGACCTCGCCGAGCGGGATGCCCTCGAAGAGGGTCTCCATGTCCGCCAGGGTGTCGACCGTGACGCCGCACTTCCCCACCTCGCCCTTGGACATGAGGTGGTCCGAATCGTAGCCGTAGAGCGTGGGTAGGTGGAAGGCGACGGAGAGCCCAGTCTGGCCCTGGGAGAGCAGGTACTTGAAGCGCTGGTTGGTGTCCGCGGCCGTGCCGAAGCCCGCGAACTGGCGCATGGTCCAGAGCTTCCCCCGGTAGCCCGTGGGGTGGATGCCGCGGGTATAAGGGAACTCGCCGGGGATGCCGATCGTCGCGACGGGATCGATGCCGGCCGTCTGCTCCGGGGTCACCAGGTGGGGGACCTCCATGCCGGAGACGGTGGTGAAGTCCTTCTTCCAGGCCGGGGTCTGCGCCTCGGCTCTAGCCTTGGCCGCCTCCCAGCGCCCGCGCGCCTCCGCCATGGTCTCGAGGACGTCGTCCTTGTAGGCTGTATCCGCAGGGGCTGCGGCGATCGGTTCGTCCTTGACGGCCATCAGGGGCTCCTTTCGGGTGGGCGCGGGTCGTCGAGCCCGGGGAATTATAACCGACCCTACTTTGGTACACTTCCCGACGAATAAAGTCCGCTTCGCCCCGGTTGTGGCCCACTAGGCCCAGGGTCCGCGGCCGCGGGCCTTTACTCATCCCGAACAAGGAACCGATCCATGACGAGACGCTCCCGCTTCACCCAGATCCTTGCCCTTTCATTCGCCCTGCTCCTGACCGGCCTCGTGGCCTGCGACAAGGACAAGGAAGGCGAAGCCGCCGAGAGCCCGGCCCAGGAGGGCACACCGGCGGCGAACGCGGCTCCGGGCGCGGCCGGCCCCGCCAGGGCGCCGGGCCAGCCGGGAGCGGCGCCCGCCGCCATCCCGTCCAAGCCCGCGGACACGTCCAAGATGCCGGACGTGGTCGCCAAGGTCAACGGCAAGAGCATCACGAAGGACGCCCTGCTCGCCCAGGCCAGGCTCATGCAGCAGCAGTTCGCCCAGGCCAGCCGCGGCCAGCAGGTGCCCGCGATGGATGAGGCCTTCTACGAGCAGATCCTCGACGGCATGATCGCCCAGGAGCTGCTGCTCAAGGATGCCAAAGAGCAGGGGGTCTCGGTGAGCGACGAGGAGCTCAAGCCCCAGCTCGCGGCGCTGCGCGGCCGTTTCCCCGACGAGGCCACCTTCAAGAAGGCCCTCGAGCAGGAGGGGCTGACCGAGAAGACGCTGCAGGAGAAGCTGCGCCAAGAGGCCGTCATCCAGAAGTACGTGGGCGCCAAGGTCTTCGGCGACGTCGCGGTGACCGACCAGGCCGCCCGCGAGTTCTACGACAAGAACCAGGACAAGATGCAGCGGCCCGAGCGCGCCCACCTGCGCCACATCCTCATCGCCGTCAAGCCGGACGCCCCGGAGGCGGACAAGAAGAAGGCCCAGGAAAAGGCCGAGGACCTGCTCGAGAAGCTCAAGGACGGCGAGGACTTCGCGAAGCTCGCGGCCGAGAATTCGGACGATCCGGGCTCCAAGGTGCGCGGCGGCGATCTCTCCTGGATCTCCCGCGGCCAGAACGCGCCCCCCGCGTTCGAGCAGGCCGCCTTCGCCCTGGCCAGGCCGAACGACCTGAGCGGCGTCGTGGAGACGCAGTACGGCTTCCACATCATCCAACTCGTCGAGCGCGAGGCCGCCGGCGCCGTCCCCTTCGAGGAGGCCCGGCCCCGCATCACCCAGATGCTCCAGCAGAAGCAGGCCGCCGAGCGCCTCAAGGCCCGCGTCGCGGACCTCAAGAAGAAGGGGAAGGTCGAGGTCTTCCTGTAGGAAGGACCAAAAGGACGTAAAGGACTCAAAGGACAGGGGGAAGCAGCCGGTCAGGAGACCTCTTCCCCGCTCTCTTCCAGCAGCCCCAGCTCTCCCTCGTCCCCTTCCACCATGCGCGTGACCTTGTCGATCTGGTCGAGGATCTCGATCTCCTCGCCCCCGGCCGCGCCCAGCTCGCGGAAGCGGCGGGCGGCGGGGAAGACGCGGCCTTCGAGCGAGCCCACGGCGCGGTTGTAGGCGTCCACGCTCTGATCGAGGCCGCGCTTCACCCCGACGAGGTGGGTGGCGAAGGTGCGCAGCCGCTCGTACAGACTCTTGCCGAGGTCGCTGATCTGGCGCGCGTTCTCCTCCACCTGCGCCTGCCGCCAGCCGTAGGCCACGGCCCGCAGCAGGGCGATCAGGGTCGTGGGGGTCGCCAGGATCACCCGCTGCTCCACTCCGAACTCGATCAGCCCCGGGTCCTGCTCCAGGGCGGCGCTGAAGAAGGTCTCGCCGGGCAGGAAGAGCACCACGAACTCGGGCGCGGGCTCGAACTGCGCCCAGTAGCTCTTGAGCGCCAGCTTCTGGAGATGCGTGCGGATCTGCCGCGCGTGGTCGCGGAGCCGGGCGCGGCGGGTCTCCTCGTCGCCGGCCTCCATGGAATCCAGGTAGGCGTCGAGCGGCGCCTTGGCGTCGATGACCACGTTCTTGTCGTTGGGCAGCCGGATGACCAGGTCCGGCCGCTGCCGGCCGTCGTCGGTCTCCGTGGTGACCTGGGAGGAGAAGTCGCAATAGGCCACCATGCCGGCCATCTCGACCACCCGCTGGAGCTGGATCTCGCCCCAGCGCCCGCGGGCCGCCGGAGCGCGCAACGCGCCCACGAGCTTGACCGTCTCGCGTTCGAGGTTCGACTGGGCGGCGGCCAGCCCCTTCAGGTGCTCGGTGAGGTTGCCGTAGGCCACGGCGCGCGCGGTCTCGATCTCCTGGATCTTGAGGTCGACCTTCTCCAGCGACTCGCGCAGCGGCTTGACCAGCTCGCCGATCGCCTGCTGGCGCAGCTCCAGGTCCCCCTTCGCGGTCTCCTGGAACTTCTCCAGCGTCGCCTTGGCCAGGTGCAGGAAGCTCTGGTTGTTGTTCTGGAGCGCCTCGGACGACATCGCCTTGAACGCGTCCGAAAGCCGGGCCTGGGCGTCCTCCAGGAGCCGCAGCCGCTCGGAAGCGGCCTCGCGCTCCTTCTCGATCGTGGTGCGCAGGCGCGCCGATTCCGGGCGCATCAGCAGCCAGACAAGGAAACCACCCAGGACGAAGGCGATCAGCAGCGGCAGGAAGGCGAAGTCCACTACAGCAAGTATAGCGGACTTCCGCCTTTCCTACGCCAGAAGCTGGCGCGCGATCACCAGCCGCTGCATCTCACTGGTGCCCTCGTAGATCGTGGTGACGCGCACGTCCCGGTAGAGGCGGGAGATCTCGTAGTCCTCGTGGAAGCCGTTGCCGCCGTGGAGCTGGAGGCTCTCCTGGCAGGCGCGGTTCGCGGCTTCGGAGGCGTAGAGCTTGGCCTGGGCGGCGAGGCGCCCGGCCTGGGGGGTGTGGTCGAGCGCGGCGGCGGCATAGGTGAGAACGCGGGCCGCGGCCAGCTCGGTAGCGATCTGGGCGATCTTGAACTGGACCGCCTGGTGCTGCGCGATGGGCACGCCGAACTGGTGCCGGTCCTTCGCGTACTGCACGGCCAGCTCGAGCGCCCGCTGGTGGATGCCCACGGACTGGGCCGCGATGCCGATCCGCGAGTGATCGAGGGTCGCGAGCGCGATCTTGAACCCGTGCCCCTCCTGGCCCACGAGGTTGGCCGCGGGCACGCGGCAGCCGTTGAAGTAGATCTGCGCCGTGCGCGACGAGCGCAGGCCCATCTTCTCCTCGGGCTGGCCCACGGAAAAGCCGGGAGCGTCCGCGGGCACCACGAACGCGGAAAGACCGCGCTTGCCCGCCTCGGGGTCCGTGCGCGCCACGACCACGTAGTACTTCGCGTAGCCCGCGTTCGTGATCCAGGCCTTCTCGCCGTCCAGGACCCACTCGTCGCCGTCGCGGCGGGCCGTGGTGCGCATGCCGCCCACGTCGCTCCCCGCGCCGGGCTCGGTCAGGCCAAAGCCGCCGAGCGCTCCTCCGGCAGCGAGATCCGGAAGCACGCGGCGCTTCAGCTCCTCGCTGCCGAAGCGGTTGATCGGCCAGCAGCAGACCGAGTTGGTGACGCTCATGGTCACCGCGACGGCCGGATCGGCGCGCGAGATCTCCTCCATGGCCACCACGTAGGAGACCGTGTCCATGCCGGCGCCGCCGTGCTCCTCGGGCACCAGCATGCCGAGCAGGCCGAGCTCCGCCATCTCCGCGAAGATCTCGACGGGGAAGCGGTGCTCGCGGTCGCGCTCCTGCGCGCCGGGCTGGATGCGCTCCTCGGCAAAGCGGCGGACCTGCTCGCGCAGCAGCTCCTGCTCCTCCGTGAGCCCGAAGTCGACGCCGCTCGAGGCGGCGGTGGGGGTTTCGGTCAGAAGGGCCATGGCGGTCAGGCTTTCAGGACCCAGTCGGCGATCACCATCTTCTGGATCTCGCTGGTCCCCTCGTAGATCTCGGTGATGCGCGCGTCGCGGAAGTAGCGCTCGACGTTGTACTCCTTGGTGTAGCCGTAGCCGCCATGGATCTGGAGCGCCTTGTTGGTGACCCGCTGCGCCATCTCCGAGGTGAAGAGCTTGGCCTGCGCCGCTTCGAGCGAATAGCGCTTCTGGTTCTCCTTGGCCCAGGCGGCCTTCCAGGTCATCAGGCGTCCGGCGTCGATCTCGGTCGCCATGTCGGCGAGGTAGAACTGGATGGCCTGGAAGTCGGAGAGCTTCTGGTTGAACTGCTCGCGCTCCTGGGAGTAGGCCAGGGCCTCCTCGAACGCGCCCTGGGCGATGCCCACGGCCTGCGCGGCGATGCCGATGCGTCCGCCGTCGAGCGTGGCCATGGCGACCTTGAAGCCGTCCCCCTCCTCGCCCAGGCGCCAGCGGGCCGGGATGCGGCAGTTGTCGAACGCCAGCTCGGTGGTGCCCGAGGCGTTCACGCCGAGCTTGAACTCGTGTTTGCCGTGGTGGTAGCCGGGAGTGTCGGCGGGCACGATGAAGCAGGTGATCCCCTTGTGCTTCTTCGCCAGGTCCACCGAGGCGAAGACGAGGGCGATCTCGGCGTCCGTGCCGTTGGTGATGAAGATCTTGTTGCCGTTCAGCACGTAGTCGTCGCCGTCGCGCCGGGCGGTGGCCCGCAGGCCGGAGGGATCGCTGCCGGCGCCGGGCTCGGTCAGGGCGAAGCAGCCGAGCTTGCGGCCGGCCGCGAGCGGGGTCAGGAACTCCTGCTTCTGCTCCTCGCTGCCGAACTTGAGCAGCGGATCGCAGACCAGGGAGTTGTTGACGGAGAGGATGACGCCCGAGGTGGCGCAGACGCGGCTGATCTCCTCGATGACGAGGCAGTAGGACAGGGTGTCCATGCCCGCGCCGCCATACTCCTCGGGGACGGACACGCCGGCGAGACCGAGCTCGCCCGCCTGGTCGAAGAAGGAGCGCGGGAACTCGCCCGTCTGGTCGATCTCCTTGGCCCGCGGTTTGGCCACCTCCTCGGCGAAGCGGCGGACGGTCTCTTGCAGGAGCTTCTGCTCTTCCGTGAGCTCGATATGCATGGCTTTCCTTATCGAAGATGGGGCGGAGGGCGAAGCCCGGCCGCCCCCGGATCGTAGCAATCGGGCTCAGGGAGGGTCAAGGAAGGCCGCGGCTAGCTCGGATACTCCGGGGGATCCTCCCCGTAGGTCGACTCGTACTCCATGTTGCCGTCCTTCCTGTGGACCTTGATCTGGCCGAGCTCCGCCGACTGCGCGAGCTTGCGGGCCTCCTCGATCGCCTCTTCCTTGGTGTCGAACTCCCTGCGGAAGGAGGCGTTCTCCTGCCTCACCAGCCACTTCTCCGCCGAGGAGTTGGGGACTACGTGGTGCACCTTTCTTTCCCTGGTCTTTGTTGCCATACCACCTTCCTCCTTGCGGTTTCGAGGAAGGCAATCCGCATGCCAGATCCGGCAACTTCCCTCCGCGGGAGGTTTGAGGCACAATACCGGCCCGCCATGAAGACGAACGAGCCCCTCAACTACACCGAGACCGAGATCAAGAGCTACCTGCCCACCGGCTGGTCCCTCACCTGTGAAGGCGCCGGCAACTGGGATGCCAGGAAGAAGGTCTGGCAGCTCCGCGTCCTCGACGGTGTCGATTTCGACTGGCCGGTCGTGGTCACGCCCGACGACGCCGGCTCCCTCGGCCGCCTGGAAGCCTTGCGTCGCGCCCTGGGCGCGGTGTTCCGCGACCGGCTGGGTTGACGTTTACTGCCCGCCCGCGCTCCAGGGCGGCGTCACGCCGTTCATCCTCGCGTAGGCGATCGACTGCCCCAGGTGCTCGTGGGCGTGGTTGGCGGCCACCATCATGGCCTGGCGCATGGTGGCGTCCTCGCCGAAGAGCTTGGTCATCTTGGACAGATCCGCCTCCGGCGTGTTCTTGATCGCCGCGCGGAGATGGTCGAACGAGGCCTTCATCGTCGCCAGCACCTTGGCCTTGTCGCCGCCGCTCGGCTCGAACTCCCGCGGATTGACCCCCTCGGGCGGCTTGACGCCCCAGAAGGTCGGCAGGAAGTAGTTCCCTCCGGCCACGTGCATGAAGACCTCCCCGACCGAGCGGATCTTCTCCGCCGGACGCCAGCCGTACTTCTCCGCCGGCATGGCCTCGGCGAGGGCGGTCAGCTTCTTCTCCGCGTCCTCGACCTGCGCCAGGATCTCTTCCCGCACGCCAGTACCTCCAGTCGGGGCCGCGGGCTTGGCCGCTTCCTCGGGATGGGCAAGGGCGGGCAGGGACGAAAAGGACAGCAGGGACAGCAGGGACAGCAAGGACATTTGGCGTCTCATCTCGGATCTCCTCCGGAATGCTCCGTGGTGGTTCGTCGTGGGAAGGCATCTTAGCGCGACTCGGGAAAGGCTAGAATCTCCGCCGTGAACCAGACCCTTGCCCTGCTCGCCTGCCTCGGCGCCTTCGCCCTGCTCGTGGCCCTGGTCGCCTGGCTGCAGCGCAAGTCCTTCCTGGTCCGGCAGCTCGCGTTCCCGCTCTACGTGGGGGCCGCGGCCGCCGCCATCGAGGTCTACGCGCTGCTCGCGCCCCCGGATGCCGGGGTGAGCGACGGCGCGCGCGCCTGGATCCTCCTCTTCCTGGGCGCCGTCACCGTCCTGCGCCTCCTCGGCCTCTACTTCTTCGACGTCCACCTGCGCGCCCGCACCGGGTTCCAGCTCCCGCCGCTCCTGCCGGCGGTCACGATGTTCGTGGTCTACCTGATCGCCGCTTTCGTGACGCTCCGGGTCATCTTCCCCAAGCTCGAGCTGGGCGGCCTGATCGCCACCAGCGCGGTCACCTCGCTGGTCCTCGGCCTCGCTCTTCAGCCGATCCTCTCGAACTTCTTCGCCGGGCTGGTCATCAGCGTGGAGCGGCCGTTCCGGATCAACGACTGGATCAGGATCGGCGACTTCGAGGGCCGCGTCGTCTCCATCACTTGGCGCACCACCCACCTGCGCACGCGGGAGAACGACAACCTGGTGATCCCGAACAGCAAGCTCGCCGACGAGCGGGTGGTGAACTACTACTACCCGCACCCCATGCACATGGAGCGGATCAAGGTGGGCGCCTCCTACGACGTGCCGCCCTACCGTGTCCGCCGCGCCCTGCTGGAGTCGGTGGTGGGCGTGCCCGGGGTCCTGGACAAGCCCTCGCCCGAGGTGTACGTCCTCAAGTTCGAGGACAGCGCGATCCCCTACGAGCTGCGCGTCTGGCTCGACGACGTGGCCAATGCGCCGCGCCTCGGCAGCGAGCTGCGGGCGCGCATCTGGGAGATCTTCCGCAAGGAGGGGATCACGATGCCCTATCCCATCCGCACCGTGGAGATCGCGCGGCGCCCCCGTCCCGTGGAGACCGACACGGACCGCCCCCGCGCGGCGCGCCTTTTCGTGACGGATGGCATCGAGCGGGGCCGGTCCCTGGAGCTCGACGGCGAGCCGGTCACCGTGGGCCGCTCCCGCACCTGCGCGCTCGTCCTGACCGAGCCCAACGCCAGCAAGGAGCACCTGCGGATCGCCTGGGAGGACGGCTCGTGGGTCGCGACCGACCTGGGGAGCAGCTTCGGCACCAGGGTCAACGGCCGGCCCGCCACCCGCGCCGAGCTTGCGCCCTTCGATCGCATTGCGATCGGGGATACGGTTATCATCTTCGAGACCGGCACCTGAGATGACTGCTGACCTCCCCACCCAGATCGGCCCCTACCGCGTGACCGGGCTCCTCGGCCGGGGCGGCTCGTCCCCGGTCTACAAGGCCGTGGACCCGAAGAGCGGCCGGCCCGTGGTGGTGCGCCTGCTCTCCCCTCACCTGATCGAAAACAAGGCCGCGGCCGCGAGGTTCGAGCGCGAGTCGCACGCCCTGATGTCCGCTCCCCATCCGAGCCTGCTCCAGATCCTGGCCACGGGCGTCGAGGGATCGCGCCCCTATCTGGTCACCGAGATGGTCCAGGGCGTCGGCCTCGACAACGTGCTCAAGGAGCGCCGGCTCTCCGTGACCGAGGTCCTCACGGTCATGAAAGGAATCTGCCGCGGCCTGGCGCACGCCCACCAGCACGGCGTGCTCCACCACCACATCTCGCCGCACGCGATCCTGGTCTCGCCGGACTTTTCGCTGGTGAAGCTGACCGAGTTCGGCTTCACCCGCATCGAGTCGCTCGGCCTGACCGGCACGCTCAGCACCGGCGCCGTCACGCTCGGGGCCTTCCACTACCTGGCCCCCGAGCAGGTGGACAGCTCGATGGCGTCCGACCACCGCGCCGACATCTACGCCGTGGGCGCGGTTTTCCAAGAAATGCTCACCGGCCGTCCGCCGACGGGGAAGTTCTCGCTCCCCAGCCAGTCCAACAGCGAGCTGCTGCCCGAGACGGACACGATCGTGCTCAAGTGCCTGGCGCGCAACCCGTCCGAGCGCTACGCCACGGCGCTGGAGCTGCTGGGCGACCTCGGCAAGCTGGAAGAGGCGCTGAACCTGCGGCTGCTCTCCGAGATCCGCGGCGTCACCCAGAAGGCCGCCGGCTCGAACAAGGGGCTGCTGATCGGCGGCCTCGTGGCGCTGCTGATCATGCTGGCGCTGGTCGGCTACCTGATCGCGCGTTAGACCCTATTCTCGATCCCGAGCTTCCTCTTCACCTGCCCGCCCGCGATCGCGGCGCGCGCCAGGGCCGCGGTCTTGAGCCAGGGCGCGCCGGTCTTCTCGGCCACGTAGCGCCGCGCCGCGCCGAGGTCCTCGACCCGCGGCCAGAAGTTCTGCGGGTTGTTGAAATCGTCGAAGAACTCCGCGGCGATCCCGGGATGGCGGGTGCCGGCGAGCAGCACTTCCTTGGCCGCGGGCGTGATCGGCTCCAGGAAGAGGTTCGAGAAGCCGGTGATCCACCGGGCGTCCTTCTCCCAGTGCTCCTCGAAGACCGACTGCATCCAGTCCGCGTCGAACGGCCGGCTGCCGTGCTCCACGATGCGCCGGGTATAGACGTCGGCGGCCTTGGAGGCGCAGTTGGAGCCCTGTCCCGCGATCGGATCGTTCAAGACCACGGTGTCGCCGAGCCCGAAGGCGAGCCGTCCCGAGGGGAGCCGGGCCACCGGCTTGCGTACAGTGGGGGTGACCGCGCCCTTGCCCCAGGCGAGCGGATCGGCGAGCTCGGCGTTGCGCAGGTGCTCCTCCTCCCAGGGCGCCCATCGGGCGATCAGCTCCTTGGCGACGGCCAGCATGTCCTCGCCGGTCTCCGCCGCGCCGAAGCGGTCCAGGCCGCGTCCGGCCTTGCACTCGAAGAGGATGCTGTAGGTCGATTGCGAGGACTTGTGGTGGAACGGCACCCAGAAGACCTCGCCGTCCTGCTCGTAGAGGGTGAACTTCACGGTATGGAAGGGGATGCTCGCCCACGGCTTCAGGCCCTTGACCGTGACCAGGGCCAGCTTGCGCTGCGGTTCCGTGTAGCGGCTGCGCTCGGGATCGCGCTCGAACAGGGACGAGATATCCGCCTTGCCTGCCGCGACCACCAGGAGGTCGTTCTCCGCCGCGAGGGCGTCGAGGTCGGAAAGCCCGATCGGCCGGATCACCAGATTGCCGCCGCGCGCTTCGAGCTCCCGCATCCAGCGCCAGTACTTGAGCCGCTGGTCGATGGCCTGACCGGGCCGGCGCCAGCGTCCCGTCATGTGGAAGAGACGGTTGCCGGGCGACAGGCAGAAGTCGAGGTGGATCCCCTCCCCCCACTTCACCTCGTCATCCCAGAAGTTCAGGCCCAGCTCGCGCTCGTAGGACAGACCGCGGTCGAAGATGAACGCAGTCGCCGGAACGCGGCCGTTCAAGACCTCTTCGGGAGTCCGGTCGGAATAGAGAGTGACGGCGTATCCATGGCTCAGCAGCCCGAAGGCCAGTTGCAGACCGGCCTGGCCGGAGCCGACGATGGCAATCTTCCGCATGGGTGTGGATACGTTGCCCGCGGGCGAGAGTTGCCCTGGGCGGGAAAGGACCACAAGGACCACAAGGACAGAAAGCCACCGGCTCGCCGTCCTTGAAGTCCTTGGTGTCCTTGTGGTCCTTGGTGTCCTTTCCGGTTATCCTACGGCCCACAAACAGGAGGCAGACCATGGGCACCGTGCAAGGCATCGACGTCTCGCACTTCCAGGGAGTCGTGAACTGGCATCAGGTGGCGCAGGCCGGCATGTCGTTCGCCTTCGCCAAGGCGACCGACGGGATCACCTATACCGACCCGGACCTCGCCACCAACTGGGCCGGCATCCAGGCGGCCGGTCTCCTGCGGGGCGCCTACCACTTCTTCGAGCCGAACGACGACGCGACGGCACAGGCGCAGCACTTCCTTACCACGGTGAAGCTCGCCTCGGGCGACCTGCCGCCCGTCCTGGACGTCGAGATCACCGGGGGAATGAGCAACGAGCAGATCTGGAGCGGCGTTTCCACCTGGCTCCAGATCGTGGAGCAGGCGACGGGACGCCAGCCGATCCTCTACACGGCCCCCGGGTTCTGGAACGCGCACCAGCCGGACCTCACACTCACGAGCTACCCCCTCTGGCTCGCCGACTACGCCACCCAGCCGACGCTGCCCACGGGCTGGACCTCCTGGCTCTTCTGGCAGCACTCCCAGAGCGGGACGGTCGCGGGAGTGACCGGCTCCGTGGACCTCGACCAGTTCAGCGGCACGCTCCGCCAGCTTCACCAACTGGCGCACGGAGGCTCCGCCGCGCTATAACGCGCCAGCCACCTCCTCCGCCCGCCGCTTGATCGCCGACAGCCAGATCCAGCGGATCAGGCCGCTCCCGGGACGAACGAAGAGCCAGTAGAGCCGGAACTTGCGGGCGGCATCCGGGCCGAGAGGGAGGACGCGCGTTTCCGTGCGCAGGCGGGTGAGGCCCGGTCCGAGAGGCTCGACCGTGAAGTTCATGACGCCCTTGGCGTACCCCTCCCGCTCGAAGGCGGCGAAGTCCGAGGGGCCGGCGAGGGAGACCAGGGTCGCCGAGAGCTGCCAGAAGCGGCCGATCACTCCGACGACCATCTCCAGCGGCCCCTCCTCCAGGAGGAGGAAGCCGCCCTTCAGGATCGCATCCACCACCGTCTGATCCGGGTGGGCAGTCCGCACCGGACGCCTCAGCAGCCAGGCGGGCAGCGACCGCAGGGCAAAGAGGGGACGCGCCAAGGCCACGTCGCGTCCCTTGAGCTCCCGAATGGCGCGCATGACCGCGTCCGCTCCCGCTTCGACCGTGACCTCGTGCACCTCGCGATGCCGGTAGAGCGGCAGATGACGGTCCAGCGATCCATCCCGGGTCATGGACCCCAAGCTCATCACACGGGAGCAGGACCGGCAAGCGCCCGGAACGAGCGGATCCTCTCCACATCCATCACCCGCACGCCCTCGGCCGGGTTCTCCACGGCCCAGACCAGGGCGGCGATCATCTCGGCCCGGCGGACGAGGCCGAGACGGCGGGCCGTGTCGCTGGTGCCGGGGAGGCGCTCGCAGAGAGCGTAGAGGGGGATCAGCGCGTACGGCCAGCGGTGGCCCGGGCCGAGCACGTACCAGGGACGGACGAAGGTGGCGGCGAGGCCGGCCTCCGCGATCTTCCGCTCGCACTCGGCGCGCACGGCCACGTAGCTCTTCATCACGGGCGAGGGATGGGCGACGCTCAAATAGACCACGTGCCGCACGCCCGCCGCCTTGGCTGCGAGGATCGAGGCTTCGACGGAGGCGAGGTCGACCTCGCGGAACTGGCGCTCCTTCCAGGGCGCCGGGCGCGAAACGCCGACCAGGTGGACGAGCGTGTCCGCCGGGGCCACCCGGCCGGCGAAGCTGGCGCCGTCCAGCGCGTTGCCCGGCACCGCTTCGCAGCCGGGCGGGAGCCTCCCTTCCGAGCCCCGCCGCGCCAGCGCCCGGACCTCGTGTCCCCGCGCCAAGAGGGCCGCCAGCAACGGCCCGCCGAGGTAGCCGGTTCCCCCGGTGACGAAGACCCTGCGCCGATTGATCACCTCATTGGAAGCCATCGTCTCGTCCCTCCCCGGAAAAAGGTGCGCTTCACCCCAACTCCTTTACGCTCAAGGGGTCCCTTCGGATGACGCCGGCCCCAAAAGCCCCTGCTTCGTTTAAGATAGCTGCCGGTACAATGGAGAGCAGCACCCTCGTCATCCTCGTGAGCCGACTGGCCCAGGCCGGTGGCGCGCTCGTCCTCGCGCTGGTCCTGGTGGGCTTCCACCGGCTCTACCGGCGGGAGTACCTGCGCACCTGGGCCTGGAGCTGGGGGGCGTTCTGCGCCGTGATGGGCGCCTCGGCGCTCACGCTGTACCTGCGCCAGAACGGCCAGCTCTCGCCCGCGCTCGGCACCGGGCTCACGATCTTCTCCCTGATCGCCGGCTACTGGCAGATCGCCTGGCTGCTCTTCGGCACGTTCGAGCTCGCCACCACCCAGCTCGTGTCGCAGCGGGTACAGCGCACGGTCCTGGGCCTCCTGGTCGCCCTCGCCGTGGTGCCGGTGGTCACGGCGCTGGTCCTGGACGGCACGGTGGATGCGCGGGTGTCCGAGATGATCCGCGCCCTCTGCCTGGCCGCGGCCTTCCTGATCGCGAGCTACTGGGTGTGGAACGCCGGCAACGAGGAGGTCTCGGCGGGCATGGGCCAGCGCATCATGGCCGGCGCCTTCCTGGTCTCCATGCTGCAGGAGGCCCATCACTTGGCGATCCATCTCGCCCGCGGCGCGATCGAGGTGACGCCGCGCTATCTCGCGTACCTCACCCCGATCGACTTCCTGCTGCAGTTCCTGCTCAGCGTGGCCATGGTGATCTGGCTCCTGGAGGAGGAGCGCCGGCGCGTCCTGGCCGCCTCGGCGCGCGCCGAGCACCTCGCCTATCACGACACGCTCACCGACCTGCCCAACCGCAACCTGCTCGTGCAGAACGTGGCCGCGGCCCTGCACCGCTCAGAGCGCCGGCAGGAGGGCCGCAGCGCCGTGCTCTTCCTCGACCTCGACCGCTTCAAGGTCATCAACGATTCGCTCGGCCACTCCTACGGCGACGAGATCCTGCGCTCGATCACCGAGCGCCTGCGGCGCAACCTCCTGGAGACCGAGACCGTGGCGCGGATGGGCGGCGACGGCTTCGCCGTCCTCCTCCCCGTGGTGAGCAGCGAGTGGAAGATCGCCCAGATGGCGGAGAAGCTCCTGGGCCTGATCCGGCGGCCGTTCGCGGTCCAGGGCACCGAGCTGTACGTGACGGCGAGCATCGGCATCAGTCGCTTCCCCGAAGACGGCGCCGATCCCGACGAGTTGATCAAGAAATCCGAGATCGCCATGTACCACGCCAAGGAGCATGGCGGCGATCAGTACCAGGTCTACGCGCCCACCATGGATGCCAACGCGCTGGAGCGGCTGGCCCTGGAGAATGATCTGCGCAAGGCCCTGGTCCATGGCGAGCTGGTGCTCTTCTATCAGCCCGTGCTCGATGCCCGCACCGGCGTGATCGAGGGGGTCGAGGCGCTGCTGCGCTGGCAGCACCCGGAGCGCGGCCTGATGGGGCCGGCCGAGTTCCTCTGGCTGGCCGAGGTCACGGGCATGACGAACGCCGTCGACCTCTGGGTGCTCAGGACCGCCTGCCGCGAGATCTCGGAGTGGCACAAGGACGGCGCCGAGGTACACGTGGCAGTCAACCTGTCGGCGCGGCCGTTCCAGCGCCCCGACCTCCTGGACCGCATCCAGGAGGTGCTCGCGGAGACCGGGCTCCCGCCGGCCATGCTCCAGCTCGAGATCACCGAGACGCTCGCCATGCAGAACGCCGAGGCGAGCCAGAGCGTGCTGCGCGGCTTGAAGGAGCTGGGCATCCGCATCGCCATCGACGACTTCGGCACCGGCTACTCGTCCCTGAGCTACCTCACGACCCTTCCCATCGACATCCTCAAGGTGGACCGCTCGTTCGTCAGCGGCCTCGGCACGAGCCGCGGCAGCGGCGAGATCACGGCCGCCGTGATCAGCCTCGCCCACAGCCTGAAGCTCGACGTCGTGGCGGAGGGCGTGGAGAACGAGACGCAGCTCGAGATCCTCCGCAGCCAGGGGTGCAACAAGGTCCAGGGCTACCTCTTCAGCCCGCCCATCCCCGCCGACAGGTGTCGCGAGAAGGCGCTCGAAGGGCGGCTGAGCATTCCCAAGAGCGCCACGGCCATATAATCGCCCCCTGATGTTTTCGGAAGGGGGGTGCGCGTGGAGTACCGGAACCTCGGACCTACCGGCCTCAAGGTCTCTCCTCTCTGCCTCGGCACCATGATGTTCGGCAAGTGGGGCAACGCCGATCACGACGAGTCGATCCGGATCATCCACCGGGCGCTCGACGCCGGCATCAACTTCGTCGATACGGCCAACGGCTACTCCGAAGGGGAGTCGGAGGTCATCGTGGGCAAGGCCCTTCGCGACCGGCGGGAGGGCGTGGTGCTCGCCACCAAGGTCTGGGCGCCCGTGGGCGAGAGCCCGAACCAGCGCGGGCTGTCGCGCAAGGCCATCCAGGAGCAGGTCGAGAACAGCCTCCGCCGCCTCGGCACGGACGTGATCGATCTCTACCAGATCCACCGTCCCGATCCCACCACTCCCCTGGAGGAGACGCTCTCGACCCTGAACGACCTCGTGCGCCAGGGCAAGGTGCGCTACCTCGGCCTGTCGACCAATCACTACGCCGGCGAGGCGCTGTGGGAGAAGCGCTTCGCGGCCTGGGAGATCGTGGAGACGCTGTGGATCTCCGAGCGCCGCGGTTGGGAGCGCTTCGTCTGCCTGCAGCCGCCGTACAGCATCCTGCGCCGGGTCATGGAGGCTGAGCACTTCCCCATGACGCAGCGCTTCGGCATCGCGAACATCGTCTGGAGCCCGCTCGAAGGGGGCTGGCTCACGGGCAAGTACCGCCGCGGGGCCGGCAATCCCAAGGACAGCAAGCGCGCCGAGGGCTGGATCGGCGACATCGAGAACCCGAAGTTCCAGCGCCGGCTCGACATCGTGGAGAAGCTGATCCCGCACGTGGAGGCCAGGGGCGTCTCCCTGGCCCGCTTCGCCAATGCCTGGGCGCTCTCCAACCCGGCCGTGACCTCGGTGATCCTCGGTCCGCGGACCATGGAGCAGCTGGAGGACAGCCTGGGCGTGCTGGAGGTCGAGATCACGCAGGAGGACCGGGAGGTCGTCAACCGCTTGGTGCCGCCGGGGACGTCGGCTCTCTAGGTTTCCTTCTTCGGCGGCGGCGGGTAGTCCGGCGTCGGCGCCAACCCTTCGAGCTTGGGCCGCTTCAGATGCCAGCCGGTGGCGTCCTGGTAGGCCTTGGCAAGCGCCAGGGCCTCTCCCTCTCCGAACAGCTTGCCGAGGAAGGTGAGGCTGGTCGGCGTGCCGTCCTTGCGGAAGCCGTTCGGCAGCACCACGGAAGGATGGCCGGTCAGGTTCGTCAGGAGCAGGTTGTTGCCGCCGTAGGTGGGCGAGACATAGACGTCGATGTCCGCGAGGATGCGATCCATCTCGCGCATGGCCATCGTGCGAATGCGGTTCGCCTGCAGGTAGGCCACGGCCGGAATCATCTGGCCCTGGCGGAACACGTTCGGCCAGGCCTGCTCAATCTGGCGGACGAGTTGGTCGTCCTTGCCGCTGCGGGTCAGCTCGTCGAAGGCCGCGGCGGCCTCGGCGGTGAGGATCAGGCCGAGAGCGTCGATCGGCAGCTTCGGCAGCTCGATGGGTTTGAGCTCGATCCCCAGCTTGCGAAGGTCTTCGAGAGTGGCCAAGTCGAGCGCGTGCCACTCCTCCCTCCCCTCCTGCGGCTTCTCCTCGAAGATCGACTTGAGATAGCCGACCCGCAGCTTGCGCACGTCCATCCCCGCGTCCCAGCGGAACGGCGCGTCCACCACGGTGGCGTCGCGGCCGTCCGGGCCGTGGATGGCCTGGAAGACGGCGGCGCAGTCCTCGACGCTGCGGCAGATGGGCCCGAGCTTGTCCATGGTCCAGGACAGCGCCATGGCGCCGTGGCGGCTGACGCGGCCGAAGGTCGGGCGCAGGCCCGTGCAGCCCGTGCGCGTGCAGGGCGAGACGATGGAGCCGAGCGTCTCGCTGCCGATGGCGAAGCCCACGGCGCCGGCGGCGGTGGCCGCGGCCGAGCCGGCCGACGAGCCGCTCGATCCCTGCTCCGGGTTCCACGGGTTGCGGGTCATGGCCGCGTACCAGACGTCTCCCCAGGCCAGCTCGCCCAGGGAGAGCTTGGCGACGAGCACGGCGCCGGCCGCGTCCAGCCGCTCCACGACCGCGGCGTCCTCGTCGATCACCTGGTCCTTGAACGGCACGGAGCCCCAGGTGGTGCGGTAGCCCTTGACGGCCAGGAGGTCCTTGGCGCCCCACGGGATGCCATGGAGCGGGCCGCGGTCCTTGCCCGCGGCGAGCTCGCGGTCGGCGCGCCCGGCCGCCGCCATCGCCCGCTCCTCCGTGTAGCTGATGACCGCGTGGAGCACCGGATCGAGCTTGCGCAGCCGGTCGAGGTACATCTTCGTGAGGCCAACCGAGGTGACATTGCCGGAGCGCAGCAGCCGGCCGAGCTGCGTCACGGTCAGGAACGGCTGCTCCTCGGCCGCGGAGGGGATCTCGCCCGCCGCGCTCAGCTTGAACGAGCCCTCCCCTTCCAGCTTCATGCCGGGCAGGACCGGATCGAACTTCACGGCCGGCGGCACACTGTTGTCGATCCGCACCTCGCGGATCTTCCGGTAGTCCTCCAGGAGCTCGTCGATCCCCTTGCGCATCATCTCGCGCTCGGGTCCGGTGAATTCGAGGCCGACCGCCTTCTCGGCTTCCGCGAGAATCTCGGGGGTGATCGTCCCCTTCTTCTCCTCCTGCGCGAGCGCGGCAGGCGCCGCGGCCATGGCCGAGAGCAGGGCGAGGAAACGGCGGCGGTCCAGGTCGTGGTGCATGCGGGCTCCTTGGTCGGGAACCCGCCGATTCTACTTCAGTGCCCGACCGTGAGGGTCACGTCCGCGTTGCTCCAGGCGCCGTTGTTGGCCGGGTAGCGGTCCTTCGGGTCGCGCAGGTAGTAGCCGAGCCAGTAGGTGCCGGACGGCACGCTCGCGGGGACCGTGATCTTGCCCAGGCTTACCTGCTTCGTGGCCCCGGGCTTGAGGGTGCCCTGCACCCGGATCGTCTTGACGCGGATGGCGCCTTCGAAGCTCAGGCGTTGCGGCGCGAGATAGACCTCGACCTTGGGGTTCGCGAGCGGCACGGTGCCGACGTTCTCGATCTTGATCGGTCCGTCCAGGTTGAAGCTGCCGCCGGCCTTCGCGCTCGGCGACTTGGGTGCGGCAGGATCGTACGTGGGCAGGAAGACGCCATCCCAATAGGTGACGTAGGAGCTGACGAGCCCGTCGCGGATCGCGACGCCCGGCGGAAAGGCCTTGCGCACGGCCATGGCGTCGTCGGCGCAGATCGTCGCGTAGTAGTAGATCTTGGTCTTGTACTGCATCACCGAGTCCCACCATGCCTCCTGGGTCTCGAACGGGTGATCGAGCCCCCACATGTGGCCGAGCTCGTGGGTGATGACCTCCTTGAAGGAGTAGGCCCCGCCGCGGGTCGTGGCCTCCAGGTCGTCGAGGGTCCAGGGCTTCCCGGGGTTGAGCGCCACGTCGGCCTCGATCACGGCGCCGTCCTGGCGGCGCACGAAGGCGACGCCCAGCACGCCCGACCCGAGGTCGCCCCAGGACACGTCGAACTGGTCGGTCATCTGTTGCGCGGAGGGAAACCCGACGAGATCGAAGACGCCGTTGCCGTAGGACCACGTCGCCGAGGGGTTGGCCGCGACGCGGAAGAGATCGCCGGCATAGACGTTCCAGTAGGCCATCTGCTGCTGGTCCGCCGGCGAGAAGGGGGTGCCGGGCAGGAGCGGATTGACCACGATCGGACGGTGCGCCAGCTCGTTGTAGACGTAGGGCGCCCGGACGGAGCCCAGGCCGTCCGGGGACGGTGGGACATAGGCCTTCGCAGGCAGCGAGGCATCCTCCAGGAGCGCTGTCCGCGGGGCGAGAGGCGTCTCTTCCACGAGCGTGCGCGCCGCGGCCACGAGATCGCCGAATCCCACCCTCTCGCGGAACGCGCCCTGCCGGGCTCCGACGATCGGCGAGAGGCTCGCCGGGTCGCCCAGGAACAGCAGATAGCGCGCGCCGGGCTCAAGGTCGACGCTGGTGCAGATCTCGTCCGTGATGTCTCCGAGAGTGCCTCCGGGCATGGTGACGGTGAGCCGCTCGGGCGCCTCGCCGCGGAGGCGCTCCTCGACGCGCAGCGTGTAATCCGTCATCAGGAGCGTGTGCTTGCCGTTCCAGCGGACCGCCCGGCCCTCGACCACGGCCACGACAACGTCCGGGGAGGCCGCCGCGAGCTCGCGGCCGGTCATCTGCACCACATGGGCGCCGAGAGCACTGGGGGTCAGGAGCGTGAGGAGCGCGAAGAGGAGGAGGGCCGCCAGCAGCTCGCGGCGGGAGAGGCACCGAGACATCTCTTCCATGAACTGCTCCTTTCGGAAGAGCCCCCCTGCGCAGTTTCTCCCAGGAGAACGGAAGACAGCAGAACAGCAGCCTCTATTGTACAGGAGGAGTCGCGAAGAAGAAGGCAAGCACGAGCAGCGCGTAGATGCCGAGCAGCATGACCCCCTCGAACCAGTTCGTCTCGCCGTCGTGGGCGATGGCATTGACCGCGAAGGCGACCCCGGCGACCGCGATCAGCTCCAGGGGGTTCTCGAACACCAGGTTCATGGGATGGCCGAGGAAGAACGAGGCGAGGACCAGCACCGGCGCGACCAGCAGCGCGATCTGGATCGTGGACCCCAGGGTGATCCCCAGTACGAGCCCCATCCGGTCCTGGCGCGCGAAGTAGACGGCGGAGAGGTACTCGGCCGCGTTGCCCACCACCGCCAGCACCACGATGCCCAGGAAGAACGTGGACAGGCCGAGCCGCGCAGCCGTGCCTTCGAGCGCGCCGGAGACCAGCTCCGCCTCGACGGCGACGAGCACCGTGCCTCCCAGGAGCACGCCCATGGCCTTCCAGGCGGGCCAGGGCGTGCCTGCGTGCTCCAGCTCGTCCTCCTCGGAGGCGAACACGTTGCGGTGGGTCACCAGCGTATAGATCAGGTTGGCGATATAGATCACGATCAGCACGACCGACACGCCGAGGCTCAGTTTCTCGTCGAGCTCGTACGCTCTGGGCGAGGCGAAGATCCCCCGCTCCGTGTAGTGGAAGAACGCCGGCACCATCAATGCGATCACCGAGAGGATGAGCAGGCTCGACAGGAGCCCGGCGTGCTCGCGATTGAAGCGCTGGCGTTCCCGGCCGAAGCTCCCGGCCACGATGGCGAGCCCGAGCCCCAGCAGCCCGTTGCCGATGATCGCGCCGGTGATCTGCGCCTTGACCACGTTCGTGTGGCCGTCCATCAGGACGAAGAGCGCGATCACCAGCTCGGCCATGTTGCCGAACGTCACGTTGAGGAGCCCGCCGATGGCCGGGCCCGAGATCACCGCCATCTGCTCGGTCCCGCGCCGGATCCATTCGGCCAGCGGCACGATCGCCAGGATCGCGGCCAGGAAGACCCAGACCGGCCCTACGTCCAGGAAATAGCCGAGGACGATCGAGACCGGCACGAAGAGAAGGAGGAGGTTGATGGCCATGGATCCTCTTCCCTTGCAGGACCCGCGCCTTCAGCGCTCTTCGTCTTCCAGGTGGAGGCCGTGGAGAATGCGATGACCGACCGGGGCCACGAGCAGGCCGGCGACGGCGAGGAACGCCACGCCCGAGAACAGGGCATAGCCGGTGGCGAAGAGCTTGCCGCTCACGGTGTGGAGCTGGTTCACCGGCCCCATGCCGGTGAGGATCATCGCGGCATTGAGGAAGGCGTCGAGCCAGCCCAGCCCCTCGGTCACGTGATAGCCGACGGCACCCAGGGTCAGCGAGCCGAAGACGAGCCCCAGCGCGGCAACGCCGTGAAGGGCCAGCCGCGCCAGGAATGCGCTGCGGCTCAGCAGTGGCTCGGTGCGACGCTCGTACATGCTTGCTCGATCATCCCACAGGAGCAGCGCTCCGTGGATGCCTCGCTACGGGGCGCGCGGGTGACGCTGGATGGTAGTCAGATAGCGGAGGATAAGACCGCGGCTCAGGAGGCTTTCTTGACGCGATCGGTCTTTCTTGAGGGCAGCCGCACCGCTTGCACACCAGCCGCTGCCTGCCGTTGCCGGGCCGCTTCCAGCATCTTCTCGAGATCGTAGTCTGCCGCCCGGGCGATTTCCTCGCGAACGGCATGGATTTCTTCGATGATGGGGTCCTTGCGAGGCAAGATCACAACTCCTTTGCCATTTCGAGCGGCGTGCAAATGACCGGCGGATCGAAACCGGTCGCCCGGCAGATGGCTTCAATCTTACCACGCATGGTCGCATTGGCGATGTGAGCGCAGTTCCACGTGAGCAGGTAATCCAGACCATGCACGGCAGCCACGGCAACGTGGACAGCGTCGACGTACGCTTTGGCCGGCATTCCTCCGAGGTCGAGGATCTTTCGGGCGAGTCCACCCGTATCGTCCGTCAGCTCGAGCAGCTTCGCCTCGCGCAGTGCAGCCAACCGGCGCCCAGCCGCGTGCGAATCGTCAGCCCGCGCCTCGTCGAGAACAAATTGGGAGATGTAAAGATCAAAGGCGGACCGCGTCTCCCACCAATCGCGTGTAACCTGTTGGTGGGCGGCACGGATCAGGTCATGGCTGGGCCTCGCGGTCAGATAGCTGACAATCGAGGTCTCCAAGTAGAGGCTCGGCTTCATCGGCCGCTTTCGTCAGGAAGCCAGCACCGCCTCTGCCGCGAGCAGCCCCGCCATCGGGCGCACTCCCCCGCCGGGGTGGCTGCCGCTGCCGCCCAGGAAGAGGCCGGGGACGGAAGTGCGGTAGCGCGCGGCGGAGGGCGCTGGGCGCATGACCAGGAGCTGGTCGAGCGCCAGCTCGCCGTGATGGAGTTGGCCGCCGGTGAGGGCGAAGCGAGTCTCCAGATCGGCGGGGGTCAGGACCTCGGCCGCCACGATCCGCTGGCGCACGTCCGGGGCGTGGCGCTCCAGGACCGCAATCACGGCGTTGCCCAGGCGCTCGCGCGCTTCCTCGGTCCAGCCGCCTTCGAGGCCGTAGGGCGCGAAGCTCGCGAGGATCGAGACCACGTGATGGCCGTCCGGCGCGAGGCTCGGGTCGGCGACGGTCGGCACGCGGATCTCCAGGTGCGGGCGGTCCGAGAAGCGCCGGTATTTGATGGCGTCGTAGGCGCGCTCGAGGTCGTCGACGTGGCCGCCGCCGATGCGGATCACTGCGTCGAGCCGGCCGTCGCTGCCCTCCAGCTCCAGCGGACCCGAGAGGGCCAGGTGGATTTTTGCCGCGCTGCCCCGGCTGCGCAGCACGCGGAACTCCTCTTCGATCTTGAGCGGCAGGGTTCCCGGCGCCAGGAGCCCGAGCATCGTGCGCTTCGGGTCGGCTGAGGAGAGGACGAGCGGCGCGTCGATCGTCTCGCCCGAGGCGAGCGTGACGCCCGCCACCTTTCCCTGGTCGAGGCGGATGCGCCGGACCTCGGCGCCGGTGCGAAGCTCGGCTCCGGCGGCCCGGCCCGCGGCCAGGAGCGCCGCGACGAGGGCCGGCGGCCCGCCTGCGATCGCTTCTCCGCCGGAGCACTCGCGCAGCAGGAAGTTGGTCGTCGTGCCGGCCGACCAGGGGCCGGACCAGGTGGAGGCGACCGCGGGCGCGGCGAGCGCTTCGACGAGGAGCGGCGTCTCGAACCGTTCGTTCAGGAAGTCGGCGACGCACATCGGCGCCACTCGCGCCAGCTCCAGGAGATCGTGGCGGCTGATCTTCCACAGCGCCAGGCCGCGCCGCGCAAGCTGCCAGATGTCGCCCGCCGACCCCGGAGCCAGGGGCGGCGGCACCTCGGCCAGCACGCCGCCGAGAAGCGGCGTGATCCGATCGAGGAAGGCGCGCAGGCGCTGGTAGCTCTGCGCGTCGTGCTGCGAGCGTTTGCCGATCGCGTCGACAGCCCCGGCGGCATCGCCCGGGAGGAGGATCCCCGGCCCGTTCTCTTCCGCGATGTGCAGGGTCGGCGGCCGGCGGAACGCGAGCCCATGCCTGGCCAGGCCGAGCTTCTCCGCCACCGCGCGCGGCACGAGGGCTTCGTCGTGCAGCAGGCCCGGCACGGAGTAGCCGGCGTGAAACTCACGCTTCGCCGACAACCCTCCCGGCGCTTCCGCGCGCTCAAGGACGACGACCTTGCGCCCCGCCGCCGCAAGCCGCGCGGCCGCCGCGAGACCGTTCGGGCCGGCACCGATCATGATGGCGTCGAAGCCCATCAGACCGCCCTCTTGGAGAGCATCGTCTGCGCGCAGAGCGCGCCCGGCGCACCCATGATGCCGCCGCCGGGATGCGTGCCCGAGGCGCACATCCAGAGATTGCGAACCGGCGTCTGATAGCGGCTCCAGCCGGCCATCGGACGCAGAAAAGCGAGCTGTTCCAGCGACAGCTCGCCGTGGAAGATATTGCCCTCGGTCAGGCCGTAGACCTGCTCCAGGTCCCAGGGCGTGAGTACCTGGCGGTGTAGGATCCGGCTCTTCAGGTTCGGCATGTACTCCGACAGCGTATCGATCACAGCGTCGCCGAACGCCTCGCGCTGGTTCGGCCAGTCCGCGGCCCCCTCCTTGAGGTTGTAGGGCGCGTACTGGACGAAGATCGACATCACGTGCTTGCCCGGCGGGGCCAGCGTCGGATCGGTCATCGACGGGATGAGCACGTCCATGAACGGCTTGCGGGAGAAGGCGCCGTACTTGGCGTCGTCGTAGGCGCGCTCCAGATAATCGATCGACGGCGCGATCGTGATGCCGCCCTGGAGGTGGGGGCCATAACCCGGTAGGCAGGCGAGCTCGGGCAGCGAGTCGAGCGCCAGGTTCACCTTGCCCGACGAGCCGCGCATCTTGAACCGCTTGACCTGCTGCGCGATCTCGGGGTCGAGATGCTCCTCGCCGACGAGCTTGAGGAAGGTACGGTGGGGATCGAGCCCCGAGATCACCGACTTCGCGCGGATCTCGTCGCCGTTCTGGAGCACGATGCC
>Ga0068862_100000165_pt1 | contig 73621 bp, 76 predicted proteins | sample KBSSwiS52_FD_66598 | JGI IMG/M metagenome (GOLD analysis project Ga0068862, IMG submission 66598) | Switchgrass rhizosphere microbial communities from Kellogg Biological Station, Michigan, USA - KBS Switchgrass S5-2 | ecosystem: Host-associated > Plants > Roots > Rhizosphere > Soil ...
GGAGCCCGGCGACCGCGACCGCGGGGGTGCCTTTTCTCTTGGTTACTTCTCTTTGGGCAAGCAAAGAGAAGTGACCCGGCCGCCAGGAAGGCGGACGGAAAAACACACGGATGTGTTTTAAGAGAAGACCGAACCGATCAAAGCAACTGCAAATGGATCCCGGCTTCCGCCGGGATGACGGCGCAGTGCTGAGCTGGGATAACGGCGCGGCGCTTAGCCGACGCGACAGCTAGGAGCTGGATTCCGGCCTCCGCCAGAATGACAGCGAGCTACATCATCCCCGTCTCCAACCGAGCCGCCTCCGACATCATCGAATGATTCCAAGGCGGATCGAACACGAGATCAACATCGGCCTCCGCAATCGTCGGAATCATCTCGAGCTTGGTACGCACGTCGTCGACGAGGATGTCGCCCATCCCGCAGCCGGGCGCCGTCAGCGTCATCTCGACGTTGACCTTGCGCCGCCCGTCGTCCAGACGCTCGAGCACGCAGCTATAGACCAGGCCGAGCTCGACGACGTTGATCGGGATTTCCGGATCGAAACACGTGCGCAGCTGCTGCCAGACCAGTTTCTCGACGTCTTCGTCGGCGGCATTGTCGGCAAGCTCCAGCGCGGGCGGCGGTTCCTTGCCGAGCGCATCCGCGTCGGCGCCGCCGATGCGGAACAGGTTGCCGTCGACGTACACCGTGAAGCTGCCGCCGAGCGCCTGCGTGATGTAGCCGACCTGCCCCGCCGGCAAAGTCACGACTTCGCCCTGCGGCACCATCACCGCAGTGCAGTCGCGCTCGAGTCGGATCGGTTCGGAGGTCTGGCTGTAGCCCATGATGTCGCTGATGCGCGCGCGGTTTTGCGGCCGCGCATTATGCCTGCCTCCTCGAATATCGGGGCGCGAGCGCTCGGTTCAACGCTCGCTCGGCGGCCGATCGCCGGCGAGCCCGAGCTCCTTGAGGCAGCGTCCGAACAATCTCATGGCAGCCTCGATGTCGGCCGGCGGCAAGCCCGCGTAGCCCAGCACGAGACCCGGCCGCGGCGGCGGCTTCAGGCAATACGGCGCGATCGCGTAGAGACCGAGGCCCCGCTCGCGCGCGTGCGCGATCAGCCGCTCGCAATCGGCGTGGCTCATGCCGACCAGCCAGGCGGTGAGGTGCATACCCGCGTTCGAGTCGACGACTTCAACCGCGCCAGCCGCGTGCCGCGCAAGTCCCGTCATCATCGCGGCGCGTCGCGCACGCAGCGTCTGCGCGGCACGACGCAAGTGACGCTCGAAGCCGCCGTCGCCCATGAAGCGCGCGAGCGCGGCCTGCTCCAGCGCATTGCAGCCGCGATCTTCCAGCCACTTCGCAGCGACGAACGCGTCGCGCACCGCGCTCGGCAGCACCATGTAGCCGAGCCTGAGCGCCGGGAACAGCGCCTTGGAAAAACTTCCGATATAGATCACGCGTCCGTCGCGATCGAGCGACTTCAAGGCCGCGAGCGGCCGGCCGCCATAGCGAAACTCGCCGTCGTAATCGTCCTCGATCAGCCACGCGCGCGTCGCGGTCGCCCAGTCGAGCAGCTCGACGCGGCGCGCGAGCGGCAATAGCGCTCCGGTCGGAAACTGATGCGACGGAGTGACGACGGCAAGCCGCGCGTTTTCCGGCAGCGCCGCGGGCACGAGACCATCGCCGTCGACGCGACAACCACGCACGTGTGCGCCATGCGCCGTGAACACCTGCCGCGCGCCGCGATAATGCGGATCTTCGAGCACCACCGTTTCGGAGGGACCGAGCAGCACGCGCGATGCGAGCGCGAACGCCTGCTGCGTTCCGGAAACGATCAGCACGTCGTCGGGTTCCGCCGGCACGCCGCGGCGGCGCGCGAGGTAATCGCAGATCTGCTCGCGCAATGCGGCGAGACCTTGCGCGTCCGGATAGTCGAATTCGACATGCTCGGCTGCGCGGTTCAACTCGCGCCGCCAGACGCTCGCCAGCATCGGATTGGCCAGCGGCAATCCGTATTGCAGGTTGTAGCGCAGATCGCGGTGCTGGCGACCGGGAATATAGCGGCCGTCGAAATTCGCGAGCACGCGACGCGCGAACGTCGACAGTGGCGCGATCAATGTCGCGTTCGAGCGCTTCTGCGGCGCAGGGCTTCCGATGCTGGCGACATAACTGCCCGAGCCGACGCGGCCGACCAGGAATCCTTCGGCCTGCAACTGCTCGTACGCGGCGAGCACGGTGTTGCGCGAGATGTCGAGCTCACGCGCGAGCGAGCGGCTCGCCGGCAGGCGCGAGCCGGCGCCGACGCGGCCGTCCAGGATCGCGCCCTTCAGAGAGCGGATCAGCTGCGCATAACGCGGTCCTTCGCCGTCCAGATCGAGATACATGGATTGGCTCCATCGATGTCTGAGATGGTGGCGCTCGATGGTACCAATATTCCTGCCTAGAGTTGAGTGCCTCTCGACCGGGTCGTACCGACATGAAAATCGCCGGAAAATCAGCGCGCCATCGCGTGGAACGCACCAAGGCGCGCGCGAAATACGACCGCGAAAGCATTCATGCGATCCTCGACGCCGGATTGATCGCTCACGTCGGCTTCTGTGCCGAAAACCAACCGTTCGTGATCCCGATGCTGTACGCGCGCGACGGCGACACGTTGCTGTTGCACGGCTCGATCGCGAGCCGCCTGATCAACCAGCTCGGCGCCGGCATTCCGGCCTGCATCAGCGTGACGCACGTCGACGGCCTGGTGCTGGCGCGCTCGCACTTCCATCATTCGGTCAACTATCGATCGGTCGTCGCATTCGGCATCGCGACGCTGATCGACGACGCCGACGCGAAAGTCGCCGCGCTGGCGCGCTTCGTCGAGGCGATCGTGCCGGGCCGCGCCGCCGAATCGCGTCCGCCGGATCGCAACGAGCTCGCCGCGACACACGTGCTGCGCTTCGCGATCGAAGACGCCAGCGCGAAAGTCCGCACCGGCGGCGTCAAGGACGACAGCGCCGACATCGTGCTGCCGCATTGGGCCGGCGTGGTGCCGCAGCGGCCGACGTATGGGGCGCCGCTCGCGGACGAGAGCGTCGACGGAGGCGTCGCGCTGCCGGATTCCGTGCAGCGTCTTCTCGCCGCAGAAGGAGCGCGCGCATGAACGACCGCATCCACATCGTCGACATCAACGACTCGGCAGGAAACATCGTCGAATCCGATTGGCTTGCGAAAGCCGAGTCCGTGCACCGCCAGCTGCGTCCACAGATGCCCCGGGATTATTTCGCGAAAATGCAGAGAGTCTTCGCCGGCGGCGCGCGCATGTGCGTCGCCGAGCGCGGCGGCGCGGTGACCGGCGTTGCGGTCTATCGCATTCACGAGAACACGTTCGACGGCGTGCAGATGTATGTCGACGATCTCGTCACCGACGAGACAAAACGCTCGCAAGGCGTCGGCAAGGCGCTGCTGGATCATCTGCAAAGTCTGGCGCGCGCGGCGCGCTGCGAGGCGTTCACGCTCGACTCCGGCACGCAGCGCCAGCAGGCGCACAAGTTCTACTTCCGCGAAGGCCTGGTCGTGACCAGCTTCCACTTCGGAAAATCGCTGCGCCCGAAGCCTTGAGCGCGGCGCCGACCCACGCGCAATTCCTCACCGGCGCGCACGCCGCTATCATCGCGCGTCCCGCCATCCGAATTGGCGACACCTGGACCGCCGGATGGCTCCGCAACCTGCCAGCAGTTCCCCGCGCCGCCACGCGCCCTGGATCGGCATCGCGACTGCGCTGATGAGCGCGCTCGCGGGCGGCGCGGTCTGGTGCCTGCTCGCGTTGTTCGCGCGTCGCGATCTCATCGTCTTGTCGCTGCCGATCGCCGCGATCATCGCGTGGACCTTGCGCACGCACGGCTACGCGGCGCGCTGGTCCGGAGCCGTGCTCGCTGTCGCGTGCATCGCGCTCGCCTGCGCGTATTCGCTCTATCTGCAGGCGACGGCGCAAGTCGCTTCGCTGCTCGGCCTTCCGATGCGCGCGGCGCTCGTGCAGATGGATTTCGGCATGGCGCTCGATATCGCCTGGGCCAATCTCGACGCAGCCGGCGCGATCGTCATCGCGATCGCGATCGTGCTCGGCGCAGCAGCGACACTGTGGCGTACTCGCGCGACGGCTTAGTGCCCGCCGCCGTCGATCGCCTTCAGCTCCGCGATCAGGCGGCTCGCCGCTTCCTTGCCGTCGGCGTACAGCATGCGCGTGTTGTCCTGGTAGAAAAGCGCGTTCTCGATGCCGGCGAAACCGGTGCCCTTGCCGCGTTTGATCACGATGACCTGGCGCGCATCGACGACGTCGAGGATCGGCATGCCGTAGATCGGCGATGACTTGTCGGTCTTCGCGGCCGGATTCACGACGTCGTTCGCGCCGATGACGATGGCGACGTCGCAGGTCTTGAACTCGGGATTGATGTCTTCCATGTCGGCGATGAGATCGTACGGAACGCCGGCTTCGGCGAGCAGCACATTCATATGGCCGGGCATGCGCCCCGCGACGGGATGGATCGCGAACTTCACGTCCTTTCCGGCCTTGATCAGCGCTTGCGAAAGCTCCCATATCTTGTGCTGCGCCTGCGCGACGGCCATGCCGTAGCCCGGCACGATGATGACCTTGTCGGCGAGATAGAGAAGCGACGCCGCGTCGCTCGCCTCGATGGGCTTCTGCGATCCCGCGATTTCCTCGCCGCCACCGCCGCCACCGAAATTCGAGAACAGCACATTGCTGATCGGACGGTTCATCGCTTTCGCCATCAGCTGCGTCAGGAACGTGCCCGCCGCGCCGACGACCGTGCCCGCGATGATCAGCGCCTCGATTTGCATCACGTAGCCTTCGAACGCGACGGCAAGACCAGTCAGCGCGTTGTAGAGCGAAATCACGACGGGCATGTCCGCGCCGCCGATCGGCAGCGTCATCAACACGCCGAACGCGAGCGCGAGCAGGAAGAACACGACGACGAGATTCGCATCGAGCTTCCAGAACACGATCGCAGCGCCGACCAGCACGGCGGCCGCGAACACCGCGAAGTTGACGAACTGCTGGCCCGCGAACGTGAAGCGCTTGTCCATGCGCCCGTCGAGCTTGGCCCAGGCGATGATCGAGCCGGTCATCGAGATCGATCCGATCAGTGCGCCGATCACCGCGAGCGCAAGCGTCGCGAGCGGCGGCACCGCGGCGCCGGCCTGCGTGAATTTCAGCAATTCGCCCGCGCCGATCGCAGCCGCCGAACCGCCGCCCATGCCGTTGAAGAGCGCAACCATCTGCGGCATGTCGGTCATCGCGACCTTCTTGCCCCAGAGCCAGGTCGGAACGACGCCGATCGCGATGCCGGCGACGATCAGCCAGAGATTGTGTCCGCCGGTGATCGCGAACGTCGCCAATGTCGCGACGACCATGCCGATACCGGCCTGCACGATGCCCTTGCGCGCCGTGACCGGCGAGGACATGCGCTTGATGCCGAGGATGAACAGCACCGCGGCCAGGAAATAACTGGCCTTGGCGAGATAAACGAGAAGGGTCTGGGTATCCATGGATCCGCTCAATCCTTCTTCGCGTCTTTGCTGGACTTGAACATCTCGAGCATGCGCTCGGTGACGACGTAGCCGCCGGCCGCGTTGCCAGCGCCGAGCACGACGCCGATGAACCCGATCGCGATCGCCAGCGGCGATTCCGCATGCGCCAGCGCGACCATCGCACCGACCAGCACGATGCCGTGCACGAAGTTCGAGCCCGACATCAGCGGCGTGTGCAGGATCACCGGCACGCGCGCGATGACCTCTTTGCCGGTGAACGCGGCGAGCATGAAGATGTACAGCGCGAGAAAACCGTCGATCATCGTTACTTCCTCGTTCCTTCCATCGTCATGACGGCGAACCCTCTTTCGTCATTCCGGCGAAAGCCGGAATCCATTTGTTCTTGAGCTCTTGCGCAGGATCAAAATGGATTCCGGCTTTCGCCGGGATGACGGCAAGAGCTGCTAGCCGCCTTCAACCAGCTTCTTCGTCGCCTCGTGCCTGATCTCGCCGGCATGCGTCAAACACGTCTTCGCGATCAGCTCGTCGTTCCAGTCGAAATTGAGCGCGCCGTCCTTGAGACTGAGCTCCAGAAAATTGTAGAGATTGCGCGCATACATCTCGCTCGCGTGCACCGGCGCGCTCGCTGGGAGATTGACCGTGCCGATCACGCTGACGCCGTTGTCGCTGACGACCGTCGCATCAGGCTCTGTCAGCTCGCAGTTGCCGCCGGTTTCCGCCGCGATGTCGACGATGACGGCGCCCGCCTTCATGCCGGCGACCATTGCTGCGCTGATGATGCGCGGCGCTTTGCGGCCTGGAACGGCCGCGGTAGTCACAACCACATCGATGCCCTTGAGATGATCGGCCAGCGCCTGCTGCTGCCGGTCGCGTTCTTCCTGGGTCAGCTCGCGCGCGTAGCCGCCGCTGCCGGCCGCGCTGACGCCAAGATCGAGGAATTTCGCGCCGAGCGATTCGATCTGCTCTTTCGTTTCGGGCCGCACGTCGAAGCCTTCGACCTGCGCGCCGAGGCGGCGCGCCGTCGCGATCGCCTGCAGGCCGGCGACGCCGGCGCCGACGATCAGCACTTTCGAAGGCCGGATCGTGCCGGCGGCGGTCGTCAGCATCGGAAAGAACTTCGGCGCGTACTCGGCGGCGATCAGCACGGCCTTGTAACCGGCGACCGCTGCCTGCGAGGACAAGACGTCCATCGCCTGCGCACGCGTCGTGCGCGGCAAGAGCTCCATCGCGAACGACGTAATGCGCCGATCGCGCAGCAGCTTCGTGCGCTCGGGATCGAGATGCGGCTGCAGATGACCGATGACGACGGCGCCTTCCTTCAAGGAAGCGATCTCGTCCAGCGTCGGCGGCTGCACTTTGAGGAGGACATCGGCGCGGCCGAGCACGGCGCGCGCGTCGGCGACGATCTCGGTGTCCGCGAACGCCGCATCCGCGAAATACGCCGAGGCGCCGGCATCGTGCTCGATGACGATCGCGGCGCCGCGTCCTTTCAGCTTCTTCGCCACCTCGGGCGTCAAAGCGACGCGACGTTCGTTCGCGGCGCTTTCGCGCACCACCGCAACGGCAACCGGCATGGGGTCTCCCGGAATCGCTGATCTTTGCGCATCCTAACGGATGGCCGGCCGCTCGGTAACCCGCGCCGCGCGAATCGCAGCCCGGCGCGAGCGCCGCACTGGTAAAATCGGCTGAGTTCCCGCCTCCTATCCTCATGTCTCTCGAATTCTTGAACCAGCGGCGCTCGGTGCCGTCGCGCCAGCTCGGCGAGCCCGGGCCCGACGCCGCGCAATTGCGCCAGATCCTCGAAGCCGCGATCCGCGTGCCGGATCACGGCAAGCTCGTGCCGTGGCGATTGCTCGTGATTCGCGGCGAGGCGCGACTCGAGCTCGGCGCGCGGCTCGCAAAGATCCATGTCGCGATCGAGCCCGACATTCCGCCGTCCGTGATCGAAAAGGATCGCGACCGTTTCAACTTCGCGCCGCTGATCGTCGCCGTGATCGCGCGCATCGAAGCGGATCATCCGAAGATTCCGGCGCAAGAGCAGCTCCTGTCGGCCGGCTGCGTCGCCTACAACCTGCTGCTGGCGGCCCAGGCTCTGGGATTCGGCGCGCAATGGTTGACCGGCTGGTCCGCATACGATCGCGAAGCGGCCAAGCTGCTGCGACTCGGCGACGACGAGCGCGTCGTCGGCTTCGTGCACATCGGCACCGCACGCGAAGGCGCACCTGAGCGCACGCGTCCCGCGCTCGATTCGGTGCTGTCGGAGTGGAATCCGCCGTGACGCCCACGGTGCATCTGGTCGACGGCAGTCTTTACGTCTGCCGCGCGTATTTCGCGCCGACGCCCGACGTCACCGGCGCGGACGGCGCTTCGGTCGTCGCCGTGCACGGCTTCACGCGCTTCCTGCTCGATCTTCTCGAACGCGCGCGCCCGACGCATATCGCGGTCGCGTTCGACGAATCGTTGACGACGTCGTTCCGCAACGCGATCTATCCCGCGTACAAGGCGCACCGCGAGCCCGCGCCGCCGGATCTCGAGCGCCAGTTTGCGCTGTGCAAGGACATCGCGGCGGCGCTCGGCGTCACCGTGATGTCGGACGTGAAGTACGAAGCGGACGATCTCATCGGCAGCTCGCTCGTCGCGCTTCGCGCCGCGGGTTTTCGTTCGGTGATCATTTCGGCCGACAAGGATTTCGGTCAGCTGATCGGTTCGCTCGACGAGCAATGGGATCCGCAGCGCAATCAGCGCTGGGATGCGGCGGGCGTCAAGTCGCGGCTCGGCGTGCATCCCGAGCAGGTCGCCGACTATCTCGCGCTGACGGGCGATGCGGTCGACAATATTCCGGGCGTGCCGGGCATCGGCGCGAAGACGGCGGCGATCTTGCTGCATCACTTCGGCACATTGGAATCGTTGCTGGCGCGCGCCGAGGAAGTGGCCTTCCTGCGCACGCGCGGCGCCGCGGCAGCTTCGATGCGCTTGCGCGAACACGCGGACAGCGCGCGCTTGTCGCGACTCTTGAGCGCAATCGCGCTCGATGCACCGGTTCCGTCGACGCCCGAAGAGTACGTCCGCAAGACTCACGACGCCGACGCCTGCGAGCGCCTGTTCGAGAGCTTGAAGCTGGGTCCGCTGACGCGCGCACGAGTGCGCGCGCTCGCAGGTCCCAGCGAATCAGCCGCCTGAGGGACTGCCCGACTTGACGCCGCTTTCGACATTGTCGAACGCGCCGCCTTTCTTCGGCGCGGTCGCAGCGGGCGGCTCGTCGGAGACCGTCATCACCGGATTGCCGACGCCGCTCTGATCCCACGCGAATCGCAGGTTGCTGCGGAACACTTTGACCGCTTCGAGCTTGGCGGCATCCTTGGCGACGCCGTACGAGTCGTATTCGTTCTTCTGGCTGTTGGCGACGAAGTACAAACCGTCGCCGTCGATCGCGCCGTAGGTCGGCAGCGCGAACGCCGCGTTGGCGACATCGAGCGGCATGACCTTGCCGACCTTGCGTCCGTCCGGGCCGAGCGAAAGACGCATCACGCGCTTGGGCGACATACCGTTCTCGACGACGACGAGCGTGTTGTCGTACCAGAAGAGACCATCGACGCCGCCGAGGACGAGCTTGGTGCCCGAATAATCGAGATCGAAGCCTTTGCCGGCCGCGAGATCGACGCCGAAAACGCCGAGCGCGTAGTCCGCGAAATAAAGCCGCTTGCCGTCGCCGCTGACGGCGAGGCCGCGCACGCTGGTCAGGCGCGGATTCTCGACCATCACTTTGAGCTCGCTGCCGTCGAGGCGATAGATGATGTTGCGCAGGCCGTCGGCCGCGAACACTTGTCCGTCCTTGCTCACCGCGATGCTGGACAGCGTGCGCGGCTGCGAATCCGGAGCGAGAAGATATTTCGTGACGAGCTTGCCGGTCGAAAGCTTGAACTTGAAGACGCCGGCTTTGCCGTAGTCGTCCTGCTTGAAGCCCTTGAAGTAAACCGACGACGTGCTGGCGACGTAGAGCGCATCGTGCTCGGGATCGGCCGCCATCGCGTAGACGCTCCACAGACCGTTCTCCGCATTCGGCGCGATGAAGTCGGTCAGCTTGCCGTCCTTGCTGGCGAGATAGATCTTGCCTTCGCGCACGCTTCCGACGAGGAACTGCTTGCGCTTGGGATCGAACGCCAGCGATTCGAAAAGATAGTCGCCCTTGGGCAGCGTGAAGGCGACCTTGCCTTCGCCGAACGGCTTCAGGTTCGCGGCGAGATTCTCGACGATGTATTTCCAGACGCGCGTGTCGTTGACCTTGGCGAAGCTCGGGTTGTCGGCGATGTCGTAGCCGAAGCCTTGCTGCTGCATGTGCAGGAGCACGTCGTAGGTCTTGGATTTTTCGCCCTGCTCGGCGTAGACGCTGGCGAGCGCGAGCTTGAGCTCGCCCGAGTTCGGCATCAGCTCGGCGAGCCGCTGCAGCGTCCATACGAGGCGCTCGAGATCGCCGCTCTGCTTGTAGATCGCAGCGAGGCGATACAGCGCCGTCGGCACCTCGGCCTGCTTGATCTGCGCTTCGGTCAGCGTGCTGGGATCGGGCCCGCGCTGCGCCTGCGGCGCGGCGGTCTGCGCGGTCGCGAGGGGCGCGAAACAGGCGACCGCGGCCCACCAGAGGATTCTCTTGATCTTCATCATGCTTACCTAGGATGCTTGGGATTCAAAAGGTCCGGCCGGACCGCCTCGGCGGGATTCGCCGGCTTCGAGCACGCTTGGAATCCGCTAGGAATCCGCGCCGGCCGTCCGCACAGGGCGGATCTGGACCTTGTCCACAGGAAAAAAGTTCAGGTAGCCGCTCACGATGACCGAAACCGAAACGCTTTGCAACGGCAAATGGCTACGGCTCAAGCGCCGCGGCCGCTGGGAATTCGCCGAACGCGTCAATGCCGGAGGCGGCGTCATCATCGTCGCCGTGACCGCCGAGGACCGCCTGCTGCTGGTCGAACAATACCGCGCGGCGATCGACCGCAAGACCATCGAGATGCCCGCAGGGCTCGTCGGCGACCTCGCCCACAGCGCCGGAGAACACGCGGTCGACGCGGCGAAACGCGAGCTCCTCGAAGAAACCGGCTACGAAGCCGGCCGCATCGAATTCCTGATGGCGGGCCCGTCTTCCTCGGGCATGAGCAACGAGATCATGGCCTTCGTGCGTGCGTACGACCTCACGCGCGTGCACGCGGGCGGTGGCGATGAGACCGAAGACATCCTCGTGCACGAAGTGCCGCGCGCGGAAGCTGCGCGCTGGCTGGTGCAGAAGATGAGCGAAGGGTATTCGGTCGATCCGAAGATGTTCGCCGGGCTTTATTTCCTGGACCACGGCGAAGCGCTGTTCGGCTCGCAACGGGATTGAACCTTTCGCCGTCATCCCGGCGAAGGCCGGGATGACAGCTACGTCAGCACCCAGACCGCGAGCGACTGCCAGATCAAGAACAGCGCCATGACGACGATCACCAGCCACGTCAGCGCGATCCCGAGCCCGCGGCCGGGCGAAACGCCCGCCGATGTCGAAAGTCCCACCGCGTGCAGCACGCGCGCGACGATCAGCACGCAGCCGAACACGTGCAGCAGCAGCGGCTGCGTCTGATTGAGCTCGAGGATCAAGAGAAGGATCAGCGCAAGCGGCAGATATTCGATCGCGTTCGCGTGCGCGCGAACGCGCTGCGCGAGATTCTGATCGCCGCCCGAACCGATGCCGATCTTCGTGCTACGCCGCCGCAGCGTCACGCGCAGGCCCAGGATCACCACGAGCAGCGCGGCGAGTGCCGCATAAAGTCCGGTGATGCGCATCGGCGTTCCCCTTCTGGTTTAAGGCGTGCTGGTGACGACCGACTTCTGCACCATCAGACGCTCGCCGCGCTGAATGCCGGTCATCTCGACATCGACGACCGGAATGACGCGATAGCTGACGCGCACGTCGCCGACCACAGGATGTTCGGGATCGTTGCCGGCATAGAGCGCGCCGTTGTGATCGCGAAAGCTGATCGCGAGATTCGACGGCAGCTGAGATACGTTCACCGGATACGGCGTCGGCTTGGTCTTGAGACCGGAAGTCAGACGGTAATTGCCGATCATGCCCGCGTCGACGCGAAACGCGCCGAGGCGCACGTCGCTCGCGGAAAAACGCCCGCTGGTCAGCGGCAGGCGATCCGGATTCTTGTGGCCTTCCTGTTCGCGGAATCGGCGCGAGCTGATCACCTGCGGCGACCACACGGTGATGTATTTGCAATCGCCGCCGCTGCACTGCTCCTGCCATTGCAGCATCTCGGCGAAGCGCAGCAGCATCACGGCATCGGCGCTGACGCCGAGCTGCGTATCTTGCGCCGGAGCCTTCACCGCAAGACGTCCCTTGACCAGGATCGTCTTGTTCTCGTTCGCAGAATCGACGCTGTCCGCTGAAACCTCTCGCGGCGCGGGTACGGCGGGCGTCGTGCTCGTGGTCACCGGCGCCGTCGGCGCGGCCTGCTGATGGCGCCCTCGGAAATACCAGTACGAAAAAATAGCGACGACGACGAGGACGATCGGGATGAGGTAACGAGGTTGTTTCGAGGATTTGGCCATGCGTCAGTTTTCAGGCTGCGGCGCCGACGAGCTCGGCGTGCTCATCGGTGGTCGAAAAACGTCCCTTTGCGTCGCGCGCCACGCGCGCGATCGCGCATCCGGTATCGTGCGTGAAGAAAAGACGCACGCCGCGCGCGAGCTTGTCTTCGAGGAATGCTTTCTTCTCGTCGATCAAGAGCTCCGCGTTGCGGTCGTAGCCCATCGTCACCGGCAGATGCACCCACGGGCGGCCCGGAATCAGATCGGCGCAGAACACGACGCCGCCATCGCCGCCTTCGATCTCGGCGAGCATCAGGCCCGGCGTGTGTCCGTTCGAGTAGCTGAAGCGCACGTGCATGCCGAGCGTCGGCGAACGCGAACCCTGCACGCGCTCGAGTCGTCCGGACGCTTCGAGCAGCGGCTGCAATTCCGGGATGAACGAAGCGCGGTCGCGCGGATGCGGATCGATCGCACGCTGCCAGCACTCCTCGCCGACGACATAAGTCGCGTTCGGGAACAGAAGACTCGGCGCTTTGCCCTCCTGCCACGCCGCGAGAAGTCCGCCGGAATGATCGAAGTGCAGATGCGAAAGCACGACCGCGTCGATGTCCTCGTGCGAGAAGCCCGCTTCCTGCAGCGAATCGAGCAAGACGTGATGCGCCTCGACGACGCCGTAGCGCTCGCGCATGCGCGGATCGAAGAACGCGCCGATGCCGGCTTCGAACAACACGTTGCGTCCGTTCAATCCTTCGGCCAGGAGGCAACGGCACGCCAGCGGAATGCGATTGCCGGCGTCCGGCGCGATCCATTTTTCCCACATCGCGCGCGGCACATTGCCGAACATCGCGCCGCCGTCGAGGCGCTGCGAGTTGCCGAGGATCGACCAGAGCTTCATGCGCCCTACTTTACTTCGCCGCTGCCCGAAACGCCGCGCGGATCGGTCGCTGCGTGCATCTTGCCCGACTTCTTGTCCCAGCTGACGGCATTCATGAAACCCCAGCGCCGCTCGGATTCGCTGACCTTGTGGCCCATCGATTCGAGCACTTTCACCTCTTCGCCCGTAAACGCGCCTTTTTCCGCGGAGATCACATCCGGAAGATATTGATGGTGATAGCGCGGATTGCCGACGAATTTTTCCGGCAACTCGCCGTCGACGAACGCCAGAATGCCTTCGAGCACCATCGTGATGATGCGGCTGCCGCCGGGCGTGCCGATGACGCCGACGCGATCGGCGCCGATGACGAAGCTCGGCGTCATCGACGACAGCGGACGGCGCCCGGGTTTGGGCGCGTTGTTGTCGTTGCCGACCAGGCCATACGCATTCGGCTTGCCGGCGACCAGCGCGAAATCGTCCATTTCATCGTTGAGCACGAAGCCCGTGCCCGGCACGACGAACGCGGAGCCGAACTCGAGATTCACGGTCTGCGTCGCCGAAACCATGTTGCCGTCGCGATCGATGATCGAGAAATGCGAGGTGTGGTTGCTTTCCGGTGGATTGAGATAGCCGGGCAGCATGTCGCTCGGCGTCGCTTTGTCTGGATGGATCGAAGCGCGCAGGCCCGCGGCGTACATCGGGCTGGTCAGCTCGTCGATCGGCATCTTCACGAAATCGGGATCGCCCAGATATTCCGCGCGGTCGCGATACGCGCGGCGCATCGCTTCGACGATCACGTGCACGCGGTGCGCGCTGTCGAGTTTCGCAAGATCGTATCCGGAGAGGACGTTGAAGATTTCCGCGACCGCGATGCCACCCGACGACGGCGGCGGCGCGGTGACGATGCGCCAGCCGCGATAGTTCGTGATCAGCGGCGCGCGTTCCTTGACCTCGTAGTTCGCAAGATCGTCGAGCGTCCACTTGCCGCCGGCCGCGCGCACGCCGTCGACCAATGTCTTGGCGATCTCGCCGCGATAGAACCCGTCGTTGCCGTGCGCGGCGATGAGCTCCAGCACGCGCGCGAGATCGGGTGTCTTGAAGATCCAGCCTTGCTTGGGCACTTCGCCGTTCGGCAGATACAACGCCTTCGACCCGGGATAGCGCTGCATCACTTCCTTGCGATCGACCAGCTCGCCGAGAAAGCGCGAATCGGGCTCGTAACCGTCGCGCGCGAGACGGATCGCCGGCGCGAGCGACTTCGAGAGCGGCAGCTTGCCGTACTTCTGCGCGATCCAGACCAGCGCCGCGGGCTCGCCCGGGATCGCCGCCGACAACGGACCGTTCACCGAGTTGTTGCGATCGGCCTCGCCGTTCGCGGCGACGTAGTCTTTCGCATCGACCGCGGCCGGCGCAGTTTCGCGCGCATCGACCATCGTCTCTTTGCCGTCCGATGCGCGATGCAACAAGAAAAGTCCACCGCCGCCGATGCCCGAGCTTTGCGGCTCCAGCACCGACAGCGCCGCGGCGACCGCGACGGCGGCGTCGAACGCGTTGCCGCCCTCGCCCAGCACCTCGAAGCCCGCAGCGGTCGCAAGCTTGTGCGCGCTCGCGATCGCGGCCTGGCCGGGCTTGTCCGCAGCGCCGATCGCGTTGCCGAAAACAAAAAAAGACGCGACGACGAAACCCGCGACGACGCCCGACCGATGCTTCATGCGCTCTTCTCCTGAACCAGCGTTGCGTACTTGGCGAGCAGCTGCTCGCGCGATTCGGGATGCTCGACGTCGACGATGATGCATTCGACCGGGCATACCTCGACGCACTGCGGCGTGTCGTAGTGGCCGACACACTCCGTGCAGAGCGCCGGGGCGATCTCGTAGATCTCGGCGCCCTCGGAGATCGCCTTGTTGGGACAGACGGGTTCGCAGACGTCGCAGTTGACGCAGACTTCGGTGATTTTCAGCGACATCGGATCGGCTTAACGTCGTGCGTGCTTGTCATCCCGGCGAAGGCCGGGATCCTGTTCCTGCTCTCTTGGGGTCGGCGGCGCAAGAATCAAAGCCGAACGAAGAGGCAGTCACGGGATTCCGGCCCTGGAAGAGGCAAAGGCGAAGAGCTGGCTTCCGGCCTTCGCCGGAATGACGGGATTCGCAGATCGAACCTGCGATCACTTCGCCTCGACGAAGCGCACCTCCGCACCGGAAGGCTGCACCGCCGCTTTCACCGGATCGAGATCCGCCGGCGCGCCGATGAAGAGCACGATGACGTCCTTCAGCGCACCGGCCTGCGCGCCTGCGAACGCCTGCACGATCAGATCGGACGTCGCCTTCGAATCGGGTCCGCCGAACGCCATCATGTTGCCCGGCAGCACGCCGCGCGAAACGACGGTCTTGACGTTGTCGAGCTGGTTCTGGCGATCGCCTTTGGCGGTGTCGTCGTCGCCGGCCGGCACGAAGTACATGTAAGGATGGTTGGTCTTGACGCCCTGCAGGTTGGCGTTGACGACGCTGACGAGATACTGCTTCCACGCCGCCTTGTCGGACGGATTGGTCGGCACCGGCGCGACCGTCGGCTTGGCCGCGACCTGCTGATCGGCGGCTTTGTCCTGCTGGTTGCACGCGCTCAAAGCGAACGTCGCGGCGCACGCGAGGACGATGATGGAGAAAATCTTGCGCATGGGTTTGCTGCCCCTCAGGTAGTAGTTGTTGGCTTGCGGTAGTTCTGGCGTAGCGCCTGCTGCACGACCGGGTGAACGAACCCGGACACATCGCCGCCGAGGCGCGCGATCTCGCGCACCAGCGACGAGGAGATGAAACTGTATTGCTCGGACGGCGTCAGGAACAAGGTCTCCGCGGACGGAATCAGGTGGCGGTTCATGCTGGCCAGCTGGAACTCGTATTCGAAGTCGGACACCGCGCGAAGTCCGCGCAGGATGACTCCGGCGCCGATCTCCTCGACGAAGTCGGCGAGCAGCGTGGCGAAGCCGCGCACCTCTACGTTCGAGATGCCGCCGAGCGCGACCCGGGCCAGCGAAATCCGTTCGGCGAGGCCGAAGCTCGGACCTTTCGTGGGGCTGTCCGCGATCGCGACGACGAGCCGGTCGAACAACGGCGCGGCGCGCATGGCGAGATCGACGTGTCCGTTCGTGATCGGATCGAACGTGCCGGGATAAACCGCCACGCGCGAGCGTTGCTGCGAAGTCGCCATTGTCTGCCTGAGCGCTGCCGACGGAAGCCGCGCTAGCTTAGCGGATCGGCCGCCGAACGACGATACAGCGCATAGCGGACGGCGCCGGCGCGGCCCTCGCGGTGCGGCGTCCAACGCGCCGGGAGCGCGAACGCGGCTTCGGCGGGCGATTCGACGTAGATGAAAGCGTTTTCGGCGAGCCAGCCGCCAAGTTCGAGCTTCTCCGCCGACTCAGCCCAAAGATCCGCCGCGAACGGCGGATCGAGGAAAACGATATCGAACGGCTGCCCTTTGCCGGACAGCATCGAGGTCGCATCGGCGTCCAGGACAGTCGCGTTGCCGACTTTAAGCCGCGCCAGGTTTTCGCGGAGAAGCTTAGCCAGCGTCCGATCGCGCTCGACGAGCGTGCACGCGCCCGCGCCGCGCGACAGCGCCTCGATGCCGAGCGCGCCGGTTCCTGCAAAAAGATCGAGGCAGCGCGCGCCGTCGATCACCGGCGCCAGCCAGTTGAACAGCGTTTCGCGCACGCGATCCGGCGTGGGCCTTAAGCCCGCGACATCCGGCACGGCGATCTTCGAGCCGCGCAGATGGCCCGCGACGATGCGCAGCTTGCCGCTCGCATGTTTCGTGTCGCGTCCGCTCACCGCGTGTTTTCCCATGTATTGAAGGCGTATCGGCAGCGAGGCGGCATTTGGCGAGCGGGTGTTAGCATGACGGCCTGCATTTTGTCCGATACCGAACCGTAATGCTGAAGTTCTGGAAGAAGAAATCCGACGAGGCGAGCAAGAACGACGACGCGACGCCCGCGGACGTCGAACCTGTCGCCGATGTCAGCCCGGTCGAAACCCTTCAAATCGCCGAGCCCGAAACGACGATGCCGAGCGCCGCGCCGGTGCCGGCGAAACGCTCGTGGCGCGAGCGCCTTTCCGGCAGCGGTTTCGCGCGCGGATTGTCGACGCTGTTCGCGCGCAATCCCGTGCTCGACGATGCGCTGCTCGACGAGCTCGAAACCTGTCTCATCACGGCCGACGTCGGCGTCACAGCATCGAGCGAGCTGGTCGAACACCTGCGCGCGCGCGTCGGACGACGCGAGTTCGCCGATGCCAACGCGCTCCTCGGCGCGCTCCGCGAAGAGCTCGTCGCACGCCTGAAGCCGGTCGAGCGCCCGCTCGATGTCGGCGGCTTGCGTCCGTTCGTCGTGCTCATCGTCGGCGTCAACGGCGTCGGCAAGACGACGACGATCGGCAAGCTCGCGCGGCGCTACAAATCCGAAAACCGCTCGGTCGTGCTCGCGGCGGGCGATACATTCCGTGCCGCGGCCGTCGAGCAGCTCAGCACCTGGGGCGCGCGCCATCAGGTTCCGGTGATCTCGCAAGGCTCCGGCGCCGATTCGGCGAGCGTCATCTTCGACGCGCTGCAGACGGCGCGATCGCGCGGCATCGACGTCTTGATCGCCGACACCGCTGGCCGATTGCACACGCAATCCGGCCTGATGGACGAGCTCGCGAAAATCCGCCGCGTGCTCGCCAAGCTCGATCCGACCGCGCCGCACGAAGTGCTGCTCGTCATCGACGGCACGACCGGCCAGAACGCGATCAGCCAGGTGCGCCAGTTCCGCGAAGCAATCGGCGTAACCGGCCTCGTCGTGACCAAGCTCGACGGCACGGCGAAAGGCGGCGTCGTGTTCGCGCTCGCACGCGAGTTCGGTCTTCCGATCCGCTATGTGGGCCTGGGCGAAAGTGCCGAGGATCTGCGCGTGTTCGATGCGCAAGCCTTCGTCGACGGACTGCTGCCGGCGACTCTGGGCGGAAATGGCTGAGCGCAAGCGCAGCCGTCGACGACTGATCGCGCTTGCGATCGTCGTCGTCCTCTTCGCCGTCGCCGCGCTCGTGCTGCGCGATTTCACACAGCCGGAAAAGCTGACCGCGTTCCTGATCGACAAGGCGAAGAGCGAGCTCGGTGCGGAACTGACCCTCGGCGCCACCGGAAAATTCGCGTTTACGCCCAAGCTCAATCTCGTGCTCGCGAAACCGAACCTGAAAGAACTGCAAGGCGGCCGCATTTTCCTCAGCGCCGATTCGGCCGAAGTCGTCGTGCCGTGGTCGACATTGTGGTCGGATCGCTACGACATCGAGCGCATCGATCTGGTCAAGCCGCGGCTCGATCTCGACGCGCTGTCCGCGTGGATCGCGGCGCAACCGCCTTCGCCGAATCCGCCTGACATACGCTTCGCGCTGCATGCGAAGGACGCGACGATCGTCTCCGGCGGCAAGACCGTCGCAAGCGGCGTCGCGCTCGATCTTGCGAGCGCGGGCGATCTCATCGCGTGGTCGAGGAAGTGGCGCGAGTCGTCCCTGACGCCGCCGCTCGACGGAACCATCGAAGCCGAAACGCTCGACGTCGGCGGCGCGCGACTCGAAGGCGTGCGCATCGAATCGCGCGACGACGCTCCCGGAAAACCGACGCCGTGAACGCGCCCGACGCTTTCGCGAGCGCACTCCTCGCATGGTTCGACCAGCACGGCCGCAAGGATCTGCCCTGGCAGCATCCGCGCACGCCGTATCGCGTGTGGCTGAGCGAAGTGATGCTGCAGCAGACGCAGGTGCGCACGGTGATTCCGTATTTCGAGCGCTTCGTCGCAGCGCTGCCGACATTGCAAGCGCTGGCAGAAGCTCCCCTCGATCGCGTGCTCGCGCTTTGGTCCGGGCTCGGCTACTACAGCCGCGCGCGCAACCTGCACAAGACCGCGCAACGATGCGTTGAGCAATACGGCGGCGAGCTTCCGCGCGACATCGAATCGCTGAGCGCGTTGCCCGGCATCGGCCGCTCGACCGCTGCGGCGATCCTCGCGCAAGCCCACGGCGCGCGTCACGCGATCCTCGACGGCAACGTGCGCCGCGTCCTCGCGCGCTTTCATGGCGTCGCCGGTTGGCCCGGAGCGACGGCCGTGCAGCGCACGCTGTGGCAATTCGCCGAAACGCATACGCCCGCAGAGCGCGTTGCCGACTACACGCAGGCGATCATGGATCTCGGCGCAACGTTGTGCGTGCGTTCGCGCCCGCATTGCCTGCGCTGCCCCGTTTCGGATGCGTGCGTCGCGTATCGCGAAGGCACCACCGCGCAACTGCCCGAACCTAAACCTGCGCGCGAGCGTCCGACGCGCGAGACGACGATGCTGATCGTGCGCGACGATTCCGGACGCGTGCTGCTCGAGCGCCGTCCACCCGTCGGCATCTGGGCGCGTTTATGGAGCCTGCCCGAAACGGACGCCGTCGAATCCGCCAGCGCACAGCTGCGCGATCGGTACAGCGTGCGCGCCGACTCCGCGCTTGCGCTTGGCGCATTCGTCCACAGTTTCAGCCACTATCACCTGCGCGTGACGCCGCTGGTGATCGGCGGTACGCGCGCAATGCGAGTGGCCGACGATCCGGATCGCGGATGGTTTTCGCGCGAGGAATGGCCTGAGCTCGGTTTGCCTGCGCCCGTGCGCAAGCTTCTTGAAAAAGTATTCGAGGAAGAGAAATGGCGCGAAACGTCCATTGCGTGAAACTCGGCCGCGAAGCCGAAGGCCTCGCGTTCGCGCCGTGGCCGGGCGAGCTCGGCAAGCGCATCTACGAGCAGGTTTCCAAGGAAGCCTGGCAGACGTGGCTTGCGCACCAGACGATGCTGATCAACGAGAACCGGTTGAATCCGCTCGATCCGAAGGCGCGCGCGTTTCTGGCGGCGGAGATGGAGAAGTATTTTTTCGGCGACGGGTCGGAGAAGCCAGCGGGTTACGTCGCGCCCACATAGCTCGTCATCCCGGCGAAAGCCGGGATCCGTTTGCTTTCGTAGTGCAAGATCAAAATGGATCCCGGCTTTCGCCGGGATGACGGATACGCGAGCTAATTACCTCGCGGCTGCGGACCATCCTTCATCATCCGCTTGTAGTCGATCGGCCTGATTTCCTTGATCTGGCACTGACCCTTTCCGAACTTCACGAAATCGAACTTGCGGCTGACCGTGTGCGTCTGCTGCGACGTCACCGAAATGCCCCTCGCCCATTCGAGGCCGGGACACGGCTTCTCGACAGTGACCAGATAAGCCTCGTTGATATTCGGCCAGACCACGACTTTCTCGGACCCGACCAGCGACCACTTGTACATCGTCCAGAAATTGAACTCGTCGATCGGATCGCCGGCGTAGCGTTCGTAGCGATCGAGATTTTCCTGCTGCGTCTTGCGCGTCTGCGCCTGCGCACCCGCGGCGAGCACGAGACCAGCGACGAAACATGCGATGAGCTTTACCTTCATGGCGTTTCTCCGTCTTCGCTTACGGTGATGACGGACGATAACGCCATTTCGACGCGAAGCCCGCCGTCGCGGCGGGCCGGCGTTCAGGTCCTGGCTAGCCGGTCCAGCGCGCGCTCGGCCTCGCCGCGCTCGCTGTCGGAAAGCTTGCGCGCAACTTCGCGGTAGTGCGCGATCAGTTCCGCGTCGTTCGGCATCACGCGCGCGAGCGCGACCAGCACTTCGCGGCAATCGAAATCCGAGCCGATGCCAGACGCCGCGTCGAGCACAGCGTTCGCGCCGACTTTGCCGAATCCTTGCGCATGGATCAGCGCGAGCAGCGATTCGCGACGCTCGTAATCCGATCCGATGTCCGATGCCGCGTCGGCATAGGACTTGGCAATTTGATCGGCATTGCGCGAAAGGCGCACGGCCGAAGTCAAAAGCTCGCGGCGCTCGTAGTCCGAGCCGATCGAATGCGCCGCGCCGACAACGCGCACCAAGGTCGCCTCGTCCACGCTGCCCTGATCGAGCAGCGCGGACAACGTGCGGCGGTGCTCGTAGTCCGAACCGATGCCGTCGGCAGCCTTGAGCCATGCGGCGCGCACGTCTTCGTCCCGCACGAGTTGCGGCAGCATGCCGACTAGGAGCTCGGCGCGTTCGTAGTCGGAACCGATCTTGCCCGCCTGCGCCATCACGAGCTTCTGCTGCGCGGCGTCGAGCGGCTGCGCTTCCGCGAGCGCGGCGAGCGCGTTGCGTTTTTCGTAATCGGAATCGATGCCGTCGACGAGCTGCAACGCACGCGTCGTCTGCGCCGACGTCAGCTTGCCGCCGGCGACGAGATATTTGAGATACACGCCACGCGCGTAACCGGAATCGATATGCCCGATTTCGTCGATCACGAGATCCGCGCCGCCCTTCGCGCGCAGGCGCTTGACGCGTCCTTCCGCACCGATCGCGGTTTCGCGGATGACGGTCGGGATGATCGTCGCGATCCATTGTTGCGCGGTCGCATCGACCGGCCGCTCGACGTCGTCGAGGAAATAGCGCCGCTCGAGCTTGCCGCCGCGATTGGCGATCTCGAGGCGCTGCGTGCGTCCGAGGCTCGTTTCGGAAAAACTTGCGCTGCCGCCGCCGCTCAAGCTCGCGACGTCGTTCTCGGCGTCGTTGAACTCGATCGTGCCGTCGATCTTGGCGCTATAGCTGTGAACCTTGTCGTTGACTTCGACGATCGTGAGATCGTGCTTGCCGCCGCCCAACGTCACGTCGCCCGAAATATGCATGTGATGCCCTTCGGAACGCGTGCTCGGCGGCGCCGGAGGTGACGGAGGCGCAGGTGCAGCCGGAGGCGCCGGCGGCGGTGCCGGCTGCGCGCTCGCGATCTTCAGGCTGATGCCCGGAAGCGCGAACGCGGCGAACGCCAGCGCGAGCGCAGCGACGATTCCGGCGCGAACGCCGGCGACTTGGGTATTCATCGGAACTCCGTCGATAAGATGATCGATACGTTGCAGCAAAGGCGATCCGCGCCGCGCCATCGCGGGCGCGAGACTCGAATCGAAACCCGCGATGCGCCGCTCCGCACACTCGGCGAGACATTCGGCGAGCGAACGCCCGTCGCCGAGATGCAGCGCAGCCCACGCATCGCACGCAAGCTCCGCGATTTCGTCCAGGCGCCGGCGCGCAAGCGGCGCGAACGGCACGAACCAGAACACCGCGCACCAGAGCGCGGTGGCAAATTTCCAGCTCGGATCGCGCCGCGCAATGTGCGCGGTCTCGTGCGCGAGCATCGCGCGCAACTGCTCGCGATCGAGAAGCTCGACCGCCCAGCGCGGCAGCAGGATGCGACGTCCGCGCGCGGCGATCGGGCTCGCAAGCTCGTCGTGCGCCGCCAGTTTCGGCGCGGCGACGCCGGCCTCGATCGCCAGCGCCATCGCATCGGTCTTCAATGCATCGTTGTCGATGCTCGACGCGCCACGCAGCAGCGATTCGAGCTTCAGCCATCCGCCGCCGAGCCGGACCAGCGCGAGCAATGTGCCGGCGAGCCAGCCGGCGATAAGCATCAAATGCCACGAGGGCAAGCGCCATGCGAACGTCGTCGTGCGCACGGGCGTGCTCGATGCCGACGCGGAAGATTTCAGCGCGACGACATGTGTCTTCGCTTCCGACGCATTTTGCGAAGACGCCGCTTCGCGAATGGCGGCATCGCGCTGCAATGCTGCGACAGGCGCCGTCTTGGCGGCGGTCGTCGTCGCCACCGGCAACGCGATCCGCAGCGGCAGCGGCGCATCGAGCAGGATCTGAGCACTCGCCGTCACGAGCCCGCCGAAGAACGCCGCGCGCCACATCAGCTCGCGCCATGCCGGCCGCAACCGCAACGTGCCGCGATCGAGCAGCCACGCGATGCCGAGGAGAACGCTCGCGTGCAACGCGACCGTCAGCAACCACCCCGCCACGATCTCACTCGTCATGCTTGCCTCCCCGTGCCAGGCGCCGCCGCACTTTGGCGAGATCGCCCGGTTCGATTTCCGATTCCTGCACCAGATGCGCAACCAGCTCGCGCGCGTCGCCGTCAAAGAGCGCGCCGATCAGATCCGCGACCATCGACCGCTTCACCTGCGCCTCGCCGGCAACCGCACGATAGAAAAGCTGCCGCCCCTCGCGCCGCTGCGCGACGACGCCGCGCTTCTCGAGCCGCGTCAGCAGCGTCGCGACCGTCGTATGTTTCAAGCCCCGCTCCTCGGCAAGCTCGGCCGCGACGTCCGCCGTGCTCACCTCCCCGCGCCGCCACAACACGCGCATCAGCGTGATCTGCAGCTCGCTCAAGCTGACATCCTGTTTCGTGCTCATCGGTCCGTTCTACAGTCGTCGTACTACATGTGTAGTAGAAAATGGCGAGGCATGCAACAGGCCGGAAGTCACACCCTGGAAAGGCGGACCGCGTTCGAGCCCTCCCCTCGCGGCTTGACGCGCCCGAAGCCCGCGGCTTTAATACGCGGCCCCGCTGCGGCCGCCCACCGGCCGCACGTCAAGCGCAGCACACGGCCAGGTAGCTCAGTTGGTAGAGCAGGGGACTGAAAATCCCCGTGTCGGCGGTTCGATTCCGTCCCTGGCCACCATTGAAATCCATCGGTTAGAGCAGTCTCAGCGTCCGCTGTGAGTCCACTGAGTCATCCCGCTGATTTTTAGCGCGGGAGCAAGGCGATTTTGCGTCTTCCATTCACTGTTCGCGCCCCATGCGACCACGATGGCAAATTCGACGCCGATATCGATCGACAAGCTCGGGAAGCGCGAAAGAAAGGCAGGATGGGTGCCGGGTGATCCGGAGTGGAATCTGCCCACGCCGTGCGCGTAGTGGACACGAGGCCGGGGAACATTCCGGTCCTTGCGAAAGAACAACGCAAGCTGCGCATGACAAAGTAGGTCGATGACCGGCCAGCCCATTAGGGCAGTTGCTCCCCGACGACCAGCAGCCAAACCGGCCAGGCCGGCGACGTTCAACGCCCACGCGTTGACCGCTGGAAGCTGCACCGCGGACATCTGCGTCCACGGCAGCGATCTCACCCGAAAGCGATGGACTGTCCCAGTGACGTTTACGTTGCAATACACCGGCTGTTTGGACTTCCAGGCGTCGAGCGTTGCCGGCGTTTGCCCCGCTCGGCCGCCGAACCTATCCATGCCAGAGGTCTCAACGTGATATCGAAGATGAGTTTGACCCTCAAATTGTGCGGTGCAACCCTTGCCCTGGCCTGTGCCGTGTCAGCTATGCCGGCAGCGGCTGCATCGAACTGGAACGTCGCGCGCGCCACTACCGCGAAATCCCCGGACGCGCCTCCGGCATTGCGTGCAGCCATCGATCGCGCGCTCGCGAAGGATGCAGATTCGTACTACCCGCCGATCCCGTTCGTGCCGACCTGGCTGGAGCAAAAGGTTTCAGCGACGGGAGGCAGCGCAGACGATAATTTCGGCTACTCGGTCGCCATCTCGGGTTCGACCGCGGTGATCGGTGCGATGATGGCTACCGTCGGCAACACCAGTTCCCAGGGCGCGGCGTACATCTTCACCGAATCCGACGGTGTCTGGGTCGAGCAGCAGAGGCTCGTCGCCAACGACGGTCAGATGTATGACGGCTTCGGCAAGTCGGTCGCCATCGATGGCGACACCGTGCTGGTCGGTGCGCAAAACGTCAACGTCAACGGACATCCTTGGCAGGGCGCGACCTACGTTTTCACCGCCTCCGGCGGCACCTGGTCGCAGACGCAGAAGCTGACGGCGAGCGATGGCGCAAGCAGCGCCGACTTCGGTGGTGCGATGGCGATGAAAGGCAGCATCGCGATCATCGGCGCGTACAACGCAAGCGTCGCGGGTGCCACCCAGCAAGGAAAAGTCTATGTGTTCACCGAGTCTGCGGGCACGTGGACCGAGACGCAGCAGCTCGTCGCGCCGGATGGCGTCAGCGCAGACCAGTTCGGCCACTCGATGGCGTTCGATGGCACGACGATGTTGATCGGAGCATGGAACGTCGAAATCGACGGCAACGTAAGCCAAGGTGCGGCTTACGTATTTACCAACGCGGGCGGCACTTGGAGCGAGACGCAGAAGCTCGTAGCGAGCGATGGGGCGGCGAACGACGAATTCAGCGTCTCGATCGCCGTCGCGAACGACATCGCACTCGTCGGCACGCCTTACGCGACGATCGGCGGCAATCAGGGTCAAGGTGCGGTATACGCGTTCGTCAACACCGGTGGCACCTGGAGCCAAGTCCAGAAAATTCTTGCCAGCGATGGTGAAGCCTACGATGGCTACGGCTGGTTCGCCGCGCTCGATGGTTCCAACGCGTTGATCGGCGCCATGTACGCGACCGTCGCGGGTAACAGCAATCAGGGCGCGGCCTATGCGCTTACTTACTCGGGCAGCGCCTGGAACGAGACGAACAAGTTGACCGCGAGCGACGGTACCAGCAACAACTTTTTTGGTTCTGCGGGCGGTTTGAGCGGATCGATCGCGCTGGTCGGGGCCGAGGATGCCAGCATCGGTGACAATGCCCTGCAAGGCGCGGCGTACTTCTACACGCGGTCCGCGGACGACACGATTTTCGCCGACGGCTTCGACGGTTCGCCCTGAGCGGCAGGCGGCTGCGCCGGTATCACAGGGCTGAGGACTCCATCAACCCCGGCGGCGCTCCGCGCGCCGCCGGTGGCATGCATTCAGTCCCAGGCGTTTCAATCCGCGAATCGCTAGCGCCAATTTCCGCTGGAGATAAAACCGGCCCAGTGGAACGTGTGCGTACTATCAACGCGCTGACGCGAGCGGCCGAGGACATGTACCTCGCGTTGCTTGCTACTCGGCACATCCGCCAAGCTTGACGAAGTTGAGCGTGCCCGAAAGATTGCGATACGCATGCGCGAGGCTACTGTCGTCGAATTGATAGTGGACGACTGCACTCTGGCATCCGGAGAACGTGATCGTTGCGTGGCCGACCGGCACCGTCGTCGTTGCCGGCGTGGCGTCGAGCGTGCCGCCGAGCGTCGAGAAAATTCCGACGGTGGCTTCGCCGGCGACCGTGCCGGATAGATCGCCCTGCAGCGTGAACCAGTTTTGGTTGCGCGGATCGTCCGATGCGCCGCTCGGATCGTAGGTGAACCACGCGCCGAACAACAGGCCGCTCGATCCGTTCGCCGGGGGCGTGATCGAAACCTCGATGCCCTGCCCGCTCGTGTCAGGGTCGTACCAGGATCCGCTTTGGTTCGTCGCGAATCCGTTCGCGGGCGGTGTTGCATCGACAGGCGACGTCGATCCGTCCGCGAGCACGCAATCATCCGCCGCGGCCGTCAGGCGCGTGAGGCTGATCGAGCCCGATGCGCCGCCGTTGGTGTCGTTGTCGAAGTGATAGCCGAGCGTGCCGTGGCTGCAGTCGGTGAATGCGAGCGTCGCGGTGCCGACCGGCTGCGAGCTCGTCGTGCCGGATACGAACGTGCCGCCGTCATTCGTGTAGATCGTGAGATTCGCGCTCGCATCGCCCGCGGCCGCGACGCCCTGCAGCGAAAACCAGTTGCGGTTCGCTGGATCGTTGCCGCCGGCTTGCGTGTAGGTGAACCACGGCACGAACAGCGTGCTGCCGCTCGCGATGTAGTCGATGCTGAAACCTTGGCCCGATTCGTAGGGTGCGAACCAAACGCCGGCGATGCCGGGCTGCAAGACCGGAATCGGCGGCGGTACGGTGCCGATCGAATCGATGCCGAACACATGCGGCGGTACGTCCGGATAGGGAGTCGGGTTGACGATTCCGACGGCATAGCGCAGCGCGCCGTCGGGCGTGATGCGCGCAACCTTGATCGTCTTGTCGGTGCACGTAAGCACGCCGCAGCTCTGATAGGCCGGCGTGCCCGCGACACCGCTCGCGCGATCGATGCTTTGCGTGCCGAACTTGTTGTAGTAGAGCGCGTAGAAGGTCAGCGATCCATCGGCGGAGTCGATCGCGACGTTGGATTCGAACAGCGGTTGATCGATCGACGTGCGCCAGACGATCGCGCCGGTGCCGCGATCGACGCTGACTACCTCGGCACCACGCGCCGATTGTTGCGCGCCGAAGGTCAGCGTCGCGAACGCATTCGCGTTGTCCATAGCGAGAGCAATGCTGGAGACCGTGGCTGTCGTCGTGCTGGTCATCAGCGTCGTGGTCCATTGCACGGATCCGGACGGCGAGAGCGCGATGAGATCGAGGTTGCCGTTGCCGTCGATGCCGATGACATCGGCGGTGCCGTCGTCGAGGTACTGGCCGGAGACAATGTTGTCGATCGACGGTACTGCGACGTCGTAGGCGACCGAACCATCGGGCCGCGCGACCGAAGCATGGGCGTCGCCGCTGCCGTCCACGAGCACGAGCAGCGTGCTGCCGTCATTGCCCATCGCCAGCGGAACGGCGCTCGTCGCGATGGTGTGCGTCTGCATGACCGCGCCGCCGCCGTCGAGCATCGCGACATCGAATTCGGTCGGCGTGACGCTGCTGGAACCCGGGTCGTAGCTCTGCACGATCACGCCACCGGAAAGTATCTGGGTACCGCCGAGAATCGCCGGTGCCGCACCGGCGGGTGTCAATACGGTCGACCACGCGGTGGCACCGTTCGCGGTTGCATGGCATTCGACGCGCACGTCGGGTATGCCGCCGGCCGGCGGCGTCGGCGTGGACCACACCGTCAACCAGTACTGCGCCAGATTGCCGCCGATGCAGACACGATCGTCTTGGACCGCGACGTGCGCGGCCTGCCAGTAGCCGTTGTATTCGTTTTTCCACAGCCGCGCGCCATCGGGCGAAATGGCGCTCAGCGCATAGCGTGCGTTGAATCCGCCGATCGAATGATCGCTGACCGGATCGAGAAGGTATTGCGTCACGAGATAGGTCGTGCCGTCGTCGGCCTGCGTCGCGTCGATCAGGTAGCCGTTCACCGGCACCTCTGCCGGCGCGAGCGGGCTTGCGATCGCGTCGCCGGTCGTATCGAACGCCACGTACATGCCGCTTATCCCGGCCGAGCCGACCGATGCGAGGCTTCCGGAAATGAAGTCGGAGCGCGTCGTCAGCAGCGCGGACGAATCCGGCATCGCGATCATCGAGGAAACGTTGATCGAAGATGCGCCAGGCTGGCCGGTGACCGTGCTCGATCCTAGCGACGTGCCCGCGGCGTTGAAGCGGGACAGCGTCGTGACGACCGCCGAGGCGCCGGTGCCGGCCGAATCCGTCAGCACGAGAACATCGCCGTTCGGCGCGAGGCGAAGGCCCATGTGGCCGTCGATGAGGCTCGCCGTAAGTCCGCTGCCCGCGATCGGCACGTCGCTTTGCCAGGCGAGCGTTCCATCCGCGTTGATTTTTTCGAGCACGCGATGCGAGTTATCCGGCGTCGGCACGGATGCGTACATCGTGCCGTCGGCGTCGACGATGAAACCGCTCGCGCGATCGGTGCCGGGCACGGAAAGAGACGCGGTCCAGCGCTGATTGCCGGCGGCGTCGATGCTCGCGACCGAAAGACTGCGATTGCTATCGTATCCGGCGACATAGACATTGCCGGTGGCATCGACACCGACCTGCGTCGCCGCGATCGAGGCGCCGGTGTCCGTCCATTGCCAGCGGATCGCGCCGTCGACATCGAGCGCAAACACTTGCCCCTTGTTGGCGTTTAGATCGTAGCCCGCGACGTAACTTCCGCCAGCCGGCGACACGGCGAGGGAGAGCGCGAGGAACGAGGGCGGAAAGGAAGTCTGGCGCAGGCCGCTGCCGTCGGCATCGATGCGGAATACCGAAAGCGAGTTGCCGTCGGCGGGCGCTTGCGTCGCGACCCACAGCACGCCTCCACCATCGGTGTTCAGCGATGCACAGTTGTTGGAGTCGATGGTCGACAACCATTGCAGCGAACCGCTGGATGAGGTCTTGAACAGCTGGCACGGCAGCACGAACGGCGTGCCGACCAGCGGCGCTAGGGCCTCTGCGACGCCGCCATCGGGCGTTCCGGCAAGTAGCGCGTCGCCGAACGGCGCGACGCCGGACACGATAGCGACTGTTCCATCGGCGTTGTATCGCACGGTGGCATTGCCGGTGACCCACGCGCCGTCCGTATCGAACACGAAATGGCCGGGATGGAAAGGTAGGCGATCGTCCGAGGAATCGGCGTAGTCGAACGAAGTCGCATGGGCGATGGTGATCGATGCCAGCACTGATGCCAGCGCTCTCCCGGCCATCAGCATGAAACTCGCGCGCGAACGCGGCATTGCGCCTTCCAAACGGTTCGATTCGATCATTTGCAACGATCCCCGGGGCCGAGAGTTTGTGTGCACGACGGCGAAGAACGTCGAACCGTCGCGAAACACGACACCCTTCGTGCTTGCATCGGGAAACCGGCAGGCCTCGATTCGAATTAGGGTCACCGGAGCGCTTCCTTGCGCTCGTCGACGTTTCGGGGTCTGGCGTGTGCCTGAAGAGCGGCAATGATCGCTCGCGTGTTCTCGCCTAGCGCAACAACCGCGCGCTCAATCGAACCCATCCAGAAAAATCGCTTCCTGTAACTCGTGCGCTCCGATGTCGACGGCTCCGAACACGACGCGGTCGTCGCCGGCCACGTCGAACGTTCCGACCTCGCCGTAAGGATCGCCGATGCCCTGATCGATCAGCGGCGAATCGCCGCGCAGGCGGTAGTCGCCGCCGGCGGCATCGACGAAGCGCGGATCGACCGATACGGCGCCGTCCTCGCTGTCCGGAATGCCCTGATAGCTTTCGATGTCGTTGTTGTACAGCGCGACGTGCGAGCCGAGTATGAGATCGATGTTCTCGTTGCCCCACATCACGTTGTTCGCTGCCGACCAGAAGCCCGAACCGCGAACGCCGATCGCGAAGGCGGTGCCGACGTTGCCGGACACGGTGTTGTTGTTGAAGGCGCCGTTCGGATTGACGGCCGGCGCATCGGGTGCGATCGGCGCTGCATTGACGAGAATGTCGACGGGCTGGATGCCACTCTCGCTGGTGTTGGCGGCAAAGACGTTGTTGCGCACCACCAGCGAGCCCTGATCGACCGAGATCTGCACCGCGGTGTAGCCGCCGTCCTCGCGGCCGGCGAGATTCGTGAATACGTTGTCCTCGACCGTGACCTCGCCTGCGTAGCCGGCATAACCGCCGACAAAAACAGCCTGAATGCCGCCCGCGCCGACGCCGTTGCGAAACGTAAAATGGCCGACGCTGATCGCGCCCGAGCCGCTGGCGCCGTGCAATACGAGCAGCGGAGCCTGGCCGCCGCCGTCGAGCACGGTGTTCGCCGCGTCGGGAAACCACAGAACGCATTGCGTTCCGGCCGAAAAATAGCCGCCCACGATCTTCAGCGAGAAATCCTCGGCGGCCATGTAGGTGAGCCTGTCGTTGAGCGCATAGGTTCCGGCGACGACCCTGATCAGGTCGTTCTCGCCGTTCGACTGGGCCGTGGTCAGAGCATCGCCGAGCTCCTGCACGGTATCGACGCAGAACGTCGCGGCGCGGGCTTGGGTCGCGAGCAGCAAAAGCGCACAAGACACGAGGCATCGCATGGGCGGGATTCCCTTGGGTGACCATCAGGGAAACACCGCGCCGCGTAGTACCGAACATGATGTGACTGTGCCGCCCCGATCGCCGTGGCTTCAACGCGCCAGTACCTCTTGCAGCGCAGCTAGACCGCGTTTGATCTCAGGCAGATCAACCGCACCGTAGCCGAACACGAGTCCCGAGCGCGGCGACTGCTTCAAGTGATAGCGTTCGAGCGTGTGAATTTTCACTGAGCTACGCGCAAGGATCTGCACGGCAGCGTCCAGATCGACTCCGTCCCGAGCCCAGGCGGCAACGTGCATGCCGTACTGTGATGGGATCGGCTCCAGCCAGTCGGAAAAGTCTCGCTTCAACAGCGCATACAGCAGCTGTCGCCGTCTGCTGTAGATCTTGCGCATCTTTCGGACGTGATGCGCCAGATGACCTTCTGCGATGAACGCAGAAACGCTCGTCTGCAGAGGCGTGGAGCAGTGCCAATCGAGACAGTTCTTCGCTGCAGTCAAGGTGCGACGCGCCCAGTCCGGCACCACGACGAAGCCGAGGCGAAGCGACGGCAGCATGCACTTGGAGAACGTGCCGACATAGAACACGACATCCGCCGCATCGGTGGCGCGCAGCGATTGCAGCGGGTTCTCGCCAAACCGAAATTCACCGTCGTAGTCATCCTCGACGATGACGGCTCCATGCCTGCGGGCGAAGTCCACCAATGCGGCGCGACGGCGCTTGGACATCGTGACGCCCAGCGGAAACTGATGCGACGGGCAGACGCAGATGACTCCAAGGCCGGCCGGCAAGCGATCGACGATGAGCCCCTCTTCGTCCACGTCCACCGGCACGATCCGCGCGCCGGCTGCGGCGAAGGCGATGCGCATCGGCGGATAGCCGGGATCCTCCACGGCAACCACCGTCTCGCCCGGCGTCACCAGGATGCGGGCCAAGAGATCGAAGGCTTGCTGCGCGCCCGCCGTCACGACCACATCCTCGGACCGACACACCACGGCACGGGTCAGGGCGATATGGTTGGTGATGGCTTCGCGCAGATGAAAATTGCCCTGATTGCCTTGTGGACTCTTGTACGCCGCGGGCTTTTTCTCGAGACCGCGCAACTCTTTGGCGCTGACGCGACGATAGACGTCGAACGGAAACAGGCGCGGATCGATCAAGGCAGCGCGAAAATCGATCGGCGTGTCGGCGCACGGAACGGCCGTGGGCTCGTCGCGCCAGAACCCCATGCCCGCTGTCACATCCTCTTGCAGCCAGAAGGCATTCAGTCGGTAAGTGCTGACCGGCGAAGGTGACGATGCAGGTTCCGCGGGCAAATCGGCGACATAGGTGCCGGAGCCCTGGCGCGCGACGACGAGGCCGTCATTGGACAATCGCTCATAGACCTCGGCCACGGTGTTGTGCGAGAGGCCGAAGAAGTCCGCCGATTTGCGGCTGGCGGGCAGCCGGGTGCCGGCGGCAAGGCGGCCATCTTGGATGGCTTCCTTCAATTGGCGATAGAGACGGCGGCCGGCGTCCCGCGATCCCGGGACTGGTCGTTCCAGCTCGATCTCGAACAACGAATCCATGAAGTAGCCCAGGCGTATTTCGAAAAAGCGACCCTTCAGCGCGGGCCACTTACAGAATACGGTAAGACGGCGTGATCACAGCGGCTTTGGATAAGCGCGGCGACACTCATTACCCGTCTTTAGGAGAACAACGTGAATCATTGGATGCAGACAGCGGTCGGCATGGGGTTGGCCGCAATCGTTTGTGCCTTCTATCCCTGCGTCGGCCTTGCGCAGCCATCCGCGCCGACACCCGCGGAGCACGACGGGCAACACGACTTCGATTTCAACCTTGGCGTGTGGCACACCCACATCAAGCGAACTCTTGATCCCTTTGCGGGCAGTTCGGAAACCGTCGAATTGAATGGAACGGTGACTGTGCGCAAGGTGTGGGATGGCAAGGCGGAACTGGAGGAGATCGAAGCCGATGGACCAAAAGGCCATTGGGAAGGCCTCACACTCTTCCTGTACAACCCGAGCGCGCACCAGTGGAGTCAGACGTTCGCGAACAGCAAGGTCGGGACACTGTCGTCGAATGTCGGTGAATTCAAGGACGGCCGAGTCGTGCTGATCGGTCAGGACACCGTAAATGACAAGACCATCCTGGTGAGAGCCGTGTGGTCCGACATCAAGCCGGATTCACACCAATACGAGGAGACGTATTCGAACGATGGTGGGACGACATGGGTGCGGTCGTTCATCGCCCACTTGACGAGATCGAAACAGTGAGCGCTGCCTTCGCCGCTCCATTCGTCGACTGTGCGCCCGACCGGCTACTCTGCGTGTGGATCTCGGCTATGGCGCGACATCACTTCGCTCCGAGCAACCGCGCCACGGTGAACTCCGGCAGCACGATCTCGAGATCGTAAACTCCGTCGTCACTCCGCCCGCTCGTACTTCCATTCTTCGGTACCGCGACCGGCCCGCACGTCGATAGACATGCCCAGAACTCGCCCTCGTTGGCTCCGACGTTGATCGAATAGGCGCCGAGATCGCGCAGATACGAGCCCATCGGCGTCTGCATTTCGGGCGGTGCGTTGCCGGGGCGCGCGAGCATCGCGTGCACGTTGCCCGATAGGACGAGCAGTCGACCGTGCCGGAGTTTCGCGAATGCCTCGCGGACGCGCGTGGCCATGGCTTTGTCGCGCGTCTGGCTGTCGGCGTTTTCGTTCGTGGCATTGTCGATGGCGAGGAGGCTGAGGCGCTTGCCTTCTGCTCGCAGCTGCCTGACATGCTCGATGAGATCGATCACGTCTTCGTTGCGGCGACCGTCGTGCTGGGTTCCACGCACCGTCCAGAATGCGCCGGATTTCAGCGCGGCCCGGGCTTTCTCGCTGCCGTCGGAGGCGAGGTAGCGGACGAGTGCGTCCTGCTCGGATCGATGCACCTCCAGCGCGAGCTCGACGGGTTCGGTAGAGGCATACGAGGACACCAGCGCGCCGATCAGCTGCGGCACTTCTTGCGTCCCGTGCATCTCGCCGATGAGGATCAGCCGATGCTCGCCGGCTTCCCGGTGGATCAGCTGGACGGCGTTTGCGATCGCGACATCGTCCGTTTGTCCCGCCTGCAGATCGGAAATGCAAAGACAAGCTGAGAAAACAGCAAACAACAGCGCGTTCTTCATGGATGCCAAACCCTTCGGCTTCGCCTGATACCGTGTGGCCGAGAACGGCCAACACAACCGGCAGGATTTCCGCAAGAAAAATCCCATCCGGATGGAAAAGACGTCCCGGCGCTGCCCCGTCAACCTTACAGGCACCGTATCAGGTGCCGATGGGCGCGGAGTCGTCGAGATGCCGATCCGGTCAGCGCCGATCCATTCGTCGGCGATCAGAATCCCGTGCAATGCATCCGGTGCGTGCGTTGGTCCGTATCCGATCGAGTCGCGGCTCGAAGGAGAAGCCGATGAGCGATCTCTTCCGTTTTCGCCGGCGAACGAGCTCGGTACTGATGGGCTTGCTCGGCTTGTGCGCGATGCCGCGGGCATGCGCCGAGGATCTTTTCCTGGCTCCGTCGCAAACCGAGTATCGCGACGCGTTCGCCAATGCGACCGCGATTTACCAATCTCGACAGCAAGACTACGTCGTGTTCGCGGACATGCTGGCTCAAGGTTGGGTGCACGCGCATCACGATCAGGCGCCGACCGAAGCGCAACTCTGGGAACTGCCGACGGCCAACGACTGGATCGGCTGCATCGCGTATCAATTTCCGAAACCCGAGATCTTCGAGCGCGTGCAATTCCGCTCGTACGCGCACACGACGACGTTGACGCGCTGGATATCCGAGCACGAGAAACCGGCGCGCAAGATCCAGGGCGGTCGCGACCTGATTCGACGGCTGAAAGAATTGCCGGACTGGGCGACGCGTTGCGAGAACCTCGTACGCAGCGACGATCGATCGACGATATGACGCGCGCGTGTTGCGGCGCGCGTCATATCGCCTGCGGCTTCACGGACACGACAATCCCGCCGGCTGCGTCAGTCGCGTCAGCGACATCGTGCCGATGCTCCACTCCGCCGCGTCGTCGGCGGCGGTGTACGCGACCGTGCCGTGGTCGCAGTCGGTGAAATAGAAACTCAGCGTTCCCCAGCGACTGAGACTGAAAGCCGCGGGATCGAAATTCGGAATCCAGCGTCCGCCCTGCCCTCGATCCGCAGTGACGACTGCGCTGTTTCCCGTGATGTCGCCGACGCCCCCGAACCAGGCTTGTTGCGTTCCATCCGGAGTGAACGTGAACCAGTACGCGAGCAATCGATTGCCGGGGAGCACTTCGAGCAAAATGCCGTGCCCGCTCTGCTCGGGGTCGTACCACGCGCCGCTGAAAGCCGAAGTCATCGGAACTGCCGCGGCGGCTTGGAACAGCGTGAAGAAAATCGGCGAGGTTCGCGTCGGCGGATTGCCGGTGGTGGTCCACGCGCCCATTTGGTAACTACCGGGAAGATCGCCCGCGAAGAGCTGTGGCGCCGTCACGACACCGTTTGCATCGGTGACGAGTTCGACGAAGCCGTTGCCGTCGCCGAATTTCGGGTAAGCATCAAACTCCGGGCACGCCGGTACCTCCGGAATCGAACTGCAGTAATTGACCTCCAAGTGGACTTGTGCGCCGGCGATCGGCGCTCCGCCGTCGTCGAGCACGCGCAGCGAGAGCGGCACGGGAAATGGCTGGCCGATCACGGCGACTTCGCCACCACCCGACAATGGCTGCTGTTGCACCGCGAAAGCCATCGCGGGCGTCGCGAGCGCGAGCACGACCGCAAGCCAATAACCCGAAAATCCGGAAAAACAGACGACGCGACGCTGTCGAGAGCGAGTCATGGTCCGGCTCCGATTGGATTCGCGGTACTGACGGACCAGCGCGGCTTTGCGTCGCAGCTTTTAATCCGAAGTGAATCGGCGAACGGCGGCGGCGAGCGGGATCGTGAGGCCGGCGAGCGCGAAATCGATGACGAGCTGCGCGTGTTTCGCATATTCCACATCGCCGTCGCCGAGCAGCGCGACGATCGCGACCGCGGACGATCCGACGGCGCACAGCAGCGCGAACGCGAGCGTCGATGCGGGTGCGCGACGCAACACGCACACGACGCATACGATCCACGGCATTGCGAGCAGCGTCCACGCGACGGCGACGCTGCGTCCGAACAATCCGTTCAAGGACGGCGAGCTCGCGGGAAGCTTTCCATACTCGATGCCTTCGACGAGCCCGAGTTTCTCGGACTGCCACGGCAACAGCAACTCGGGGATTCTCGAAAGCGCGCGCACGAGCGCCGGCGGATCGGAAACGAGCAGCCACCACATCGTGCCGCGCCGCCAGTCGTGCACGGTCTTGCACGCTTTCTCGGTCGCGATCGGAATCTCGTAGACGTTCTTGCCGCTGTAGGCGAGACACGTGTCGTCGATGTCGAGGGCTTTCGCAACGCGCGCACGATCGCTGGTTTCGGGCAGCAGCACGGTTAGCACGTAATCGGCGCGATTGATCATGCCGATGTCGCGGATCATCCAAGTGCCGCGCGCCTCGTTGCCGATCTGCACGGCGCATCCGAGCACGGCGCCAACGAGAATCGCGAGCGTTGCGCGAAGGCCTGCACGGCGTGCACCGATGAGAACGGCAAACGCGAGCGCCATCGGCAGCAGCAGATGCTGGAACTTGCTCGCCGCAAGCACGAGCGCTCCGAATGCCGCCATCGCAAGCGCGCCGCGTGTCGGTCGCAGCAATGCGGCAATGGCGCCGACGCCGCACGCGTAGGCTCCGAATACCGCCGCAAGTTCCGCGTAGAACGTCGCGAGATAGAGCGTGTTCGCCGGATCGACGCCGACCAGCGCAAGCCACGCGAGATGCGCGATCGCGATATCGACGCGTCGTTCGCGCAGGAAGAACAGCGTCGCCCAGAGCGCGACGGCGAACCACGCGACAAGTCGGAATTCGGCAAGACGCCGCACCGAATGGATGGGACGTCCACCGGCGGCTTCGCCGATTCGCCACGCCAGCGCGACCGGCGCCGTGAACAGCAAGTCGGAAGTCCACAAGCACGCATCCGACGACAACGGCTGGAACGCGAATCGCGACAGCGGACCGGAGGGATGCGCGACGTCCGCACCGACGCCGGGTCGCCACGGCGCGAGATCGAGGCACGCGGTGAAACGGATCTGATCGTAGTTGTTCGCGTACGCGAGCAGCGGATCGTGACGCACGACCACGAGCGCGCGCCCGAACGCCACAACGGCAAGCACGATGAGTGCGACGCGAGCCCACGCAGGCAGCCGGGCGGGATGGGACATGGGCGACATGATCGTTGTGGCGACGCGCGAGAATACAGACTTACGGGCGTCGCCAGCTCATTCGCGGCCGATCGCGCGCGCCATTCGCAGGCAAAAAAAATCCGCGACCGGATCGCGGATGAAAAGAGCTACTGGAGGTTCGGTGCGCGCCCGCGAGCGGACGCGTTGTAGGAAAATTCTTCGCGCTATGCGCAAACGCCTTCGCGATCAATGCGTCATCGGACGAGCCGGCGCGTACGTGTTCGACGTGCGACGCCACATTTCGCTCTTGAGGCGCTTGTGCTCGTTCGAGCCATAGCCTCCGGCCATTACGACTTCCCATTCGCGCAGGTGCAATTCGCGGTCGGAAAGACGGTCGATGGGGAATTCGGTGACGTTGTACATGACGCGACCTGCGATTGTCTTATTCGGCTTTTCACGTACAGCATTTTACGTGCCACGTCCGACTCGCAACGTAATCGTCGCGAGTCGACGCCTGCGTTTATTCCAGGCCCGGCAAGGGCTCGTTCGGATCGAACGGCAGCTCGTCCTCGGTGTTCGCGGCTTCTTTGCGCGGCAGGCTGGCGGCGGCTTCTTGCTGCAGCCGATTCAGCGTCTTAAGGAAATCCGGAGAGCTCACATCCAGATGATCGAGGCCCAGGCGTTTCAAGATGTCGTGGTTCATGCGTGATCCCTTCACAAGATGTGGCCTGCAAGACGGATTCGGCCGGCGTGTGCTCGCGGTCAGCCGACGACGGCGTAGTCGCGCGCCGGGTTGCAGGTCGGCGTGATCCGTCCCTGTCCGATCGCGCCTCTAGCCGGGGTCGCCACTTCCGGGGCCTGAACCTGATTTGCGGCCTCGAGGGCGCGCACGGAGTCCATCAGGGCCACGGTTTCCAGCATCGCGCCGGGACTGACAGGCTCTGCGTAATTCTGACAATCCGCGAGATCGCGTTCGGATTGGCCGCGTTCCGTCACATCGCGCAGGTCCGCCATCGGCCGGTACCACGCGCAACCCGAGAGGATTCCAGCGGTCACGGCGAGAAGCGCCAGCAGCGGCGCCGTCGGCAGGGTTCGCGCCTTGTGAGCCGGCCGGGCGATGTCGCGGCGGACCGGCGGGCAGTACGTGCTCTTGCACGTGCCGAGGCCCGGAATGCTCGTGGCGACGTAGGTCTGGTCTGGATTGATCGCCACCCAGGCGCCGACGCCCCGCAGGACCGTGAGGCCGCGCGATGCCAAAGAGATCTGACCGGACGTGAAGAACATGAAACCCCCTGATTCGCTATCGACCCAGACAAAGCAAGGGTTGGGCCACTTGTGTACTTCGTCCGATTTCGCAGACGAGAGGCGCATCGGCGCGATCCGCTAAACCTTTGCGACGTTCCGCGCATCCGATCCTGCGATCACCGCACAGGAAACCGACATGCGCCGCTTCCTTGGTTTGTCCTTGCTCGCCCTCCTCCCCGCGCTCGCCGGCGCGAACGAATGCCGCTACTCGGCCGAACGCAACTTCGACGTCGATGCCGCGGCGCTGAAGACGATTGCGTTCGACCTCTCGTCCAGCGACCTCATCCTCGAGGGCGTTCCCGGCCTCGCCAAGGTCGAAGTGCGCGGCCGAGCCTGCGCCGCCGAAGAGGCCTGGCTCGACCAGCTCACCGTCGACCAGCACGTCAGCGGCGATCGCCTGCAGATCGCGCCGCACAACGGCCACGATCAGGGCAGCTGGTTCGGATCGAGCTACGCCTACGTCGACATCCGCGTGCGCGTGCCGGCCAAGCTCGCCGCGATCGTCAAGAGCGAATCCGGCGACGCCGACGTCAGCAACGTCGCCGCGCTCGACTACGACGCGAGCTCGGGCGATCTCAAGGTCAACGACGTATCCGGCATGTTGCAGGTCGAAGTCAGCTCGGGCGACGTGCGCGGCCGCGACATCGGCAGCGTCGAGGTGCGCGGCACGTCGTCGGGCGACATCAGCCTCACCGACGTGCATGGCCAGATCGACGTGTCCCATTCGGGTTCGGGCGATCTGAGTTTCGATGATGTCGGCAGCGTCCATGTCGGCAGCACGGGCTCGGGCGACATCGTCGTCGCGCATGCCGGCAGCGACGTCATCGTCGATTCGATCGGCTCGGGCGACGTCAGCGTGCGCGACGTCGGCGGCAACTTCACGGTCGGCTCGAAAGGCTCGGGCGACGTGCATCACTCGAACGTGCGCGGCAAGGTCGACGTTCCGCACGACGACGATGATGACGACTGAAAACTGACCGCGCCGTTGAGAACTGACCACGCCGTCATCCCGGCGAAAGCCGGGATCCATTGTGCTTGGCACTTCATTCTCGACGCGCGCATCAACGCAATGGATTCCGGCTTTCGCCGGAATGACGGAAATACGTCGGCCGCCGCCTGCGTCGCCGCGACGCCCGCGGTATCCTGCGCCGCTTCGCACGCGGCGCAGGCGCATGGACCTCCAGATTCTCGATCTCGACGGCTCGCTTCGCGCGCAGACGTCGCTGCGCGATGCGGCGGCCTGGGACGACGTGCGCACGATCGATCTTCGCGATCTCGGCCCGCGCCTGCGGCTCTGGGCTCGCGCTGCGACCATCGCCGAAGCGCGCGCACGCTTCGATGCGTCGGGCGTTCGCGTCGAATCGGCGATCACGCTGCTCGGCTCCGGCGATTTCCATCATGTCGCCGCACTGCTGCACGAACGCATCGCAGAACCTTTCACGCTGATCCATTTCGACAATCACCCGGACTGGGTGCGCCTGGCGCCGCGCTGGCATTGCGGATCTTGGATCAACCGCGCGCTCGAGATCGAAAACCTCGCGCGCGTGATCACGCTCGGGCCGTGCAGCGAGGATCTGGTCAACCCGGGGCTCAAGGGCGGTAATCTCGCCGCGCTAGGCTCAGGACGCCTGGTCCTTCATCCGTGGCAACATTCGCCATCGAGAGTGTGGCATCGCGTCGCGGACGGGCCCGGCCACCACTACGAAGGCGGCCGGCTCAACTGGCGAAACCTCTGCGAAAGACAGCTCGAAGAAGCTGTCCGCGGGGTCATCGCTGAGATTCCGACTACGGCCGTCTGGATCAGCATCGACAAGGACGTGCTGCCGGAGGACGAGGTGGTAACCAACTGGGACCAGGGACACATGCCGCTCGCCGCCGTGCTCGGCTTCGTGCGCGCGCTCGTCGCGCAGAAGCGGGTTCTCGGCGCGGACATCTGCGGCGAATACGCACCGCCGGCGCACGCCAATCCGTTCAAGCGCATCGAAGCGCGCATGGATCAGCCGCGGCGCGACGACGTCGACGCGGCGCGCCTCGCCGCCAACGAGCGCGTCAATCGCGAGCTCCTCGCCGCGATCGCCGGCGGAGCCCTGCCGTGCTGATGTTCGCTCTCCTCTTAGGCTCGGTGCTCTGCGATGTCGGCGGCCAGGTCTGCTTCAAGATCGGCGTGCACGACGACGACGGCGCGCCGTCGACGAGCGGGCTCGCCGGTTTCGTGTTCGGCCTGATGCGCTCGCGCTGGATCGTGCTCGGCGTCATCGTGTATGCGCTCGAGTTCCTGTTCTGGTTCGGCGCGCTGACGCTGGCGCCGCTCAGCCTCGCGATTCCGTTCGCGGCGCTGTCGTATTGCGGCGTCGTGCTGGCGAGCCGCTGGATCCTGCGCGAACATATTTCCACGCGGCGCTGGACCGCGACGTTCATCGTCGCGGCCGGCGTCGCGATCGTGTGCTGGCCGAGCGTGTCTTAAGAATCCGACGCATGATCAAGCCTTCCGAATTCCAACTTGCCGGCGGCCGATCGGGCGTTCTCCTGATCCACGGCCTCACCGGCACGCCGACCGAGATGCGCTTCGTCGGCAACGGCCTCAACAAGGCCGGCTTCACCGTGCTCGGCATGCAGCTCGCCGGACACTGCGGCGATACGAGCGATCTTCTCGCGACCGGCTGGAAGGATTGGTACGCGAGCGTCGTCGCCGCCGCCGATCGATTGCGCGAGCAGGTCGATCATCTCTTCGTCGCCGGCCTCTCGATGGGCGCGGTGCTGGCGCTCAAGCTCGCGATCGATCGTCCGCGCGACGTCGACGGGCTCGGCCTCTATGGCACCACGTTCTTCCACGACGGCTGGGCGACGCCGCCGATCGGACGCCTCGCGTTCCTGCTGCCGCTGGCGACGCGCCTGGGCATCGGACGCACGAGGACCTCGGCCGAAAATCCACCCTACGGCATCAAGGACGAGCGCATCCGCAACCGCGTCGTCGGCGCGATGCTGTCCGGCGACAGCCAGGCCGCCGGCCTCGCCGGATTTCCGTGGCCTTCGCTCGCGGAGTTCCAGCGCCTCTCGATGCACGTGCGCAACCGCATCGGCCGCGTGCGCGCGCCGTGCGTCGCCGTGCATTCCTCCGACGACGACGTCGCCAGCCTGCGCAACGTGCGCATCGTCGAGCGCGGCGTCAGCGCACCGGTCGAGACGGTGCTGCTCGACGACAGCTATCACATGGTCACGGTGGATCAGGAGCGCGCCAAATTGATCGAGCGCTCGGCAGTGTTCTTCCGGCGCCTCGCCCAGAGCCGTCCGCTGGGCGTGCCGGCCAGCGCGATCGCCGCCGCGATCGATTGATGGAAGCGATCCTAGTCCCATCCATCGAGGCGTTCGGCCGCGACGAATGGAATGCGCTGTTTCCGGGCGAGCTGGAAGACTGGTCGTACTACCAGGCCGTCGAGAACGCTCAGCTCGCCGGTTTCGAATGGATTTACGTCGCGGTGTGGGAGAACGGCCGCCTGCGCGCCGCGGTGCCGGGCTTCGTCACCGACTACCGCATCGACACGACCTTGAGCGGCCCGTTGAAGCGCATCGCCGCCGCGATCGCGCGCGTCGTGCCGCGCCTCCTCGCGATTCCGCTGGTGTCGCTCGGATCGCCGGTCGGCGAGATCTGCCATCTCGGTTTCGCGGCCGAATGCGACGCCGCGGAACGGAGTCGTCTTGCCGACGCGCTGATGGCAAGGCTGCTCGCGTTCGCGCGACAGCGGCGCATCGGCATGATCGCGGTCAAGGATGCGAGCGGTCGCGAGGATGATTTGTGGGCTGCTGCCTGCGGCGCCGCGGGCCTGCGCCGCATGCCGGGCCAGGCGACGGCGGTTCTCGATCTGCCGTTCGCCTCGTTCGACGACTATCTGTCCTCGCTCGGAGCGAGCACGCGCCGCGACATGCGCCGCAAGCTGCGCTCGCGCTCGGCGCTGCGCATCGAATGGCGCAGCGACATCGACGACATCATCGATCCCGTCATGGCGCTCTATCGCGCGACGCTCGCGAATGCCGAATACCGTTTCGAGGAGCTGACGCCGGCCTACTTCACGGGCGTGCTGCGCGACTTGCGCGGCCGCGCGTTCTGCGTCACGTACTGGCTCGATCGCGGACTGATCGGTTTCAATCTGGTCCTGCGCGACGGGCATCGCCTGCTCGACAAGTTCTTCGGCATGGACTACGCGCTCGGCCGCGACCACAACCTTTATTATCTGAGCTGGATGGAAAACGTCCGCTACTGCATCGAGAACGGTCTCGCCCGCTATCAGAGCGGCCAGGGCCTGGAGCACGAGAAGCTGCGCCTGGGCAGCGCGCTCGCTCCGAACTGGCTCTGGTATCGCCATCGCAACCGCCTCGTCGATCGCGTGTTCGCGGCGGTCGAGCGCCTGTTTCGCCTCGATGCCGCCGACACCAAACCTGCCGAAGCAAAAACGGTGGGCGCGTGAACGCGCCCTCGCGCTCGATGGTGCTGGCGACCTGGATCGTGCTGCTCGCACTCGGAGCGCTGTGCCAGATCGCGCTGAAACTCGCCGGCAACGAGACCGGTCCGTTCGATTTCTCCGCGCAGGCGTTCGCCGCGGCGGCCGCATCGGCTTGGCTGTGGGTCGCGATCGCCTGCTACGTCGGCGAGTTCGTCGCCTGGATGGTCATCCTGCGCCACTCGACGCTGTCGAGCGCATTCCCGACCGGCGCGATCGTCCTCGTCGTGCTGCTCGTCGCCTCGCGCTGGCTCTTCGACGAGCCCTTGGGCTGGTCGAAACTGGTCGGCTCGGCGATGATTGTCGCCGGCGTCCTCATGCTCGGGCCCGATCAGCCCGTTGCGGCCGCAGCCGATCCCGAGCGCCCGCGCTAACACCGCCGCGCGAGCGCCGAGCGGAAATCACTTCGAGAAGGATCGTTTCATGAGCAGCGTCCAGGACACCATCTTCGACATCATCGCGAAGGAATCCGGCATCGATCGAAGCCGCATCACGCTCGATTCGACGCTGAAGGATCTCGAGATCCAGTCGCTCGACGCGGTGCAGATCCTTTTCGAGATCGAGGACCACTTCAAGATCACGATGCCCGACCGCGATCCGAACTTCGACACCGAATCGGTCAAGGGCCTCGTCGAGACGGTCGAGAAGCTGAGCGCCGCGAAGGCATCCGAGCCGCCCGCGGCTTGATCGGTTTTCGCGCAACGAAGTAATCCCCATGCAACGCGTCGTCATCACCGGCATGGGCGCGGTCAGCGCGCTCGGCCACACTGCCAAGGAAACCTGGGCCGCGCTCCGCGAAGGCCGCTCCGGCATCGGCCCGATCACGAGCCTGCCGCGCGAATCGCTGCGTTTCGGCATCGCCGCCGAAGTGCGCGATTTCGATCCGCTGAAGCACTTCGACGAAAAGCGCGTGATCCTGCTCGATCGCGTTTCGCAATTCGCACTCGTTGCCGCGCGCGAAGCGATCGCGCAATCGGGCATCGATTTCCGCCACGAGGATCTCGGCGACAACACCGCCGTCATCGTCGGCACCGGCGTCGGCGGCGAGAACACCAATGACGAAGCCTCGCGGCGCCTGTACGCGGACAACAACCCGCGCCTGCATCCGTTGACGATCGTGCGCCTGATGGCGAACGCACCGGCGTGCCAGATCAGCATCGAGCACGGCCTCACCGGTCCCGCGTTCGCGACGGTGAGCGCGTGCGCCTCGTCCAATCACGCGATCGCGCAGGCCTTCCACATGGTGCGCAGCGGCGTCGCCGACGCTGCCGTTGCCGGGGGCACCGAAGCCTGCCTCACGATGGGTGCGGTGCGCGCGTGGGAAGCGATGCGCGTCCTCGCCGACGACACCTGCCGGCCGTTCTGCAAGCAGCGTCGTGGGCTCGTGCTCGGCGAAGGCGCTGCGGTGTTCGTGCTGGAAACGCTGGAACGCGCGCAGCGCCGCGGCGCGACGATCCTCGCCGAGCTCGCCGGCGCCGGCATGTCCGCCGATGCCGGCGACATCGTCTTTCCTTCCGACGTCGGCGCTGCGAAAGCGATGCAGCGCGCGCTCGCCGATGCGAGGCTCGCGCCGGAAGCGTTCGACTACATCAACGCTCATGGCACCGGCACGCCGGCCAACGATCCGACCGAAACCAAGGCGATTCGCCGCACGTTCGGCACGCACGCCAACGCGCTCGCGGTGTCGTCGACGAAATCGATGCACGGCCACGCGCTCGGCGCCGCGGGCGCGATCGAGCTCGTCGCCACGATCGGCGCGATCCGCGACGGCGTGATTCCGCCGACCGCGAACTTCATCGATCCCGATCCGGAATGCGATCTGGACTACGTGCCGAACGCGGCGCGCGAGAAACCGGTACGCGCGGCGCTCAGCAACTCGTTCGCGTTCGGCGGGCTCAACGCCGTGCTGGCTTTGCGCCGGTTCGACTGAAGCGCCCGCCGTTTCGCGGCGAAACGACTGCGGCTACCATGTCGCGTCTCGTGCCGGCGGAGGGTTCCATGCAGCGTCCGTTGCTTGCGTTCGCGATCGCACTGACCTCCCTCTCGTTCTTCGCGCGCGCCGGCGACATTCCCGCCGAAGCCGACGCGGCGCTCAATGCGAATTACAAGGCGCTGCTCGCCGCGCTCGATGCGGCCGACCAGAACCGCCTGCGCGACTCGCAGCGCGCATGGATCGCATTCCGCGACAAGGAATGCGCCTTCCGCTCGCAAGGCAGTGCGCGCGGATCGGCGAGCGCGCTCGCCACTGCGAACTGCATCGCCGACTTGAGCCGCCAGCGCGCCGACGCGCTGAAGCACCAACTCGATTGTCCCGAAGGCGACGTGACCTGCGTGCCGCGCCCTGCTGCGACGACGGCGTCCGCTTCCGCCGATACTGCGTGCAGCAAGAGCGCAGGCACGAAGAAGGCCGAGGAATACGCGCAGCAATGCATTCAGGTTTCGCCGGCAACGCATCCGCCGTGCAACGCCGCCAATCCATGCGAGCTCATCCTCGACGAGATCAAGCGCGGCTGCGCGATGATCGACAAGGACGCACCCGCGTTCTGCGCGGCCTACGGCGGCGCGAAAAAGTGATTCAGCGGAGCGTCGGTCTTTACAGTTGTTTGCTTGGCGCGGATTCAGACCGCTGCCGCTAGCTTTGACCCCGGACGAGGCGCTCCTTCGAGCGCGAACCGGAGGTAGATCATGCAAGCTTCGAATCGACTGTTGTTGGCCGCCGCGCTCGGCGTAGCTGCCGCGAGCGCGCTGCATACCGCGCCCGCCGAAGCGCGCGCGTACGTCAGCATCTATGCGACGACCGAACCGCCGGCGCTTCGCGAAGAAGTCGTTCCGGCACCGCGCCACGGCTACGTTTGGACGCCGGGCTACTGGGGCTGGAACCATCGCCACTACGTCTGGCACCGAGGAGTCTGGGTGCGCGAGCGGCACGGCTATCACTACGTGCCGGCGCGCTGGGAACGCGATGGCAATCGCTGGCGCTATTACGGCGGTCGCTGGGATCGGTGATCCCGCTCGCCTGAAACGAAACGCCCGCCATTCCGGCGGGCGTTTTCTTATCCGCGCTTGGCGCGCGTCAGCAGCTGATCGAGCAGGCGAAAACCGAGATCAATCTCCTCGCTGCTGATGTGCAGCGACGGCGCGAACGTGATGACGTTCTTGTAATAGCCGCCGACGTCGAGCACGAGCCCGAGCTTGCGGCCGTTGTCGTCGAGCTCGCCGGCAAGGCCAATGTCGACCATGCGATCGAGCAGCTTCTTGTTCGGCGTGAAGCCATCGGCTTCGCAGATCTCGGCGCGCAACGCGAGTCCGAGGCCGTCGACGTCGCCGATTTCCTTGTGGCGCTTCTTGAGATCGCGAAGGCCATCGAGGAAGTGCGCGCCCTTCTGCATGACCATCGATTCGTAGTCGGTCTCGGCAAGCATCCGCATCGTCTCGAGGCCGACCGCGGTGCCGAGCGGGTTCGAAGCGAATGTCGAATGCGTCGAGCCCGGCGGAAAGACTTTCGGATTGATCAGCTCTTCGCGCGCCCAGACACCGGCCAGCGGATTGAGCCCGTTCGTCAGCGCCTTGCCGAATACGAGCACATCGGGTTTCACGCCGAAATGCTCGATCGCCCACAGCTTGCCCGTGCGGAAGAATCCCATCTGGATCTCGTCGACGACGAGCAGGATTCCGTATTTGTCCAGCACGCGCTTCAAGCCGGTGAAGAAATTCGGCGGCGGAATCACGTAGCCGCCAGTGCCCTGGATCGGCTCGACATAGAACGCTGCGTATTCGCACTGCCCGGCTTTCGGATCCCACACGCCGTTGTATTCGGTCTCGAACAATCGCTCGAACTTGGCGACGCAGTGCTCGCCGTATTCCTCTTTCGTCATGCCCTTGGGGCCGCGGAAGTGGTACGGGAATTCGATGAACTGCGCGCGATCGAAATGACCGTAGCGGCGGCGGTAGCGATACGAGGACGTGATCGCCGACGCGCCGAGCGTGCGCCCGTGATAGCCGCCTTCGAACGCGAACACGAGGCTCTTGCCGTTCGACGCGTTGCGCACGAGCTTGAGCGAATCTTCGACCGACTGCGATCCGCCGACGTTGAAGTGCACGCGCCCGGCGTTGCCCCACTTCTTCTGCGCATCCTCGGCGATGATCTTCGCGAGCTCGATCTTGGTCGGATGCAGATACTGGCTCGCGACCTGCGGCAGCGTATCGATCTGGCGCTTCAGCGCATCGTTGAGGCGCGCGTTCGCATAGCCGAAGTTGACCGCCGAATACCACATCTGCAGGTCGAGGAACGGCGTGCCGGCGCCGTCGTAGAGATAGCTGCCTTCGCAACGCGCGAAGATTTTCGGCGGCTCGGAATAATGGACGGTGTCGCCGAACGAGCAGTATTTCGCCTCGTCGGCGAGCAGTTCGGCGTCGCGCGCGGCGAGCGCCGTCTGCTTGGAGTTGTCGTAATTCATCGTCGGTCCGCTCCGCGAGTCGGCAGGCATTGTGATACGCGCCGCACGGGCGCGGAAAGGGATTGAGATCGCCGCAGCGAGATTCAGGCCGGCGCGGTCTGCCCGCTGTGCGCGACGTGCGCGGCCAGCTCGCCGGCGATGAGCGTCGGCATCAGATCCAGCGCATCGGCAAATCCGGTAACGGGAACGTACGGGATGCCGGCGGCACGGCAATGCTCGATCAGGCGGTGCTTGGCGAACACCAGATCAGCCTCTGCGGCGACGCAGAAATCCGAAGCGCCGTCGCCGATCAGCAGCACGCGCCGCTGCTCGTCGCGTGCGCGTCCCGCGCAAGCGCACTTGCAGTTGCCGCTGGCGATGCGGCAGGACGGGCTTCCGAACGGGAAATCCAGGCGCCAGTCGCGCGGACCGACTACTTCGAGGCGATTGGCGATCACCGGCAGCCGGCCGAGGCCGTGGCTTCCGAGGATGCGCCGGATCGCGTAATCCAGACCGTCGCTGACGATCGCGAGCGGGATGCCAGCGCTCTCCACCGCATCGACGAACGCCGGAAAAGCCCGGTCGATCATCATGTTGTCGAGATGAGCGTCGATCTCCTCGCGGCTGGCGTCGAGAAGCGCCACCTGCTCGGCCATGCAGTCGTGCGAGCCGATCTCGCCGCGCCGCCAAGCCTGCTCAACGGCCTGCCAGCCAGGGCGCGCGAAACGCTCGAGCAGCGAGTCGGTGATGTCCTCGACGGAGACCGTTCCATCGAAATCGCAGAGTATCGTCCAGTTCGGCACGCAGCTTTCCTTCGGAATTTCCGAGCCCCGAGGATCGTAAGAAGCACGCCTTTCGCAGCCCTTTCGGGTCGTCCGGCGGCGTCCGCGGCCTTCCCGTCGCGGACTTCAGCGGCGGAATCGTACCAGCACCCGCTGGCCGATACGGAAGCCTTCCCCGTTTTCGAGCTCGAGCACGCATTCGACGTCGTGCGCCCCGGCGCGCTCCACCGGATCGTCGGTCAGCCGGCTCGGGCCGAACACCTCGCCGATGCGCAGCACCTTCGCCGGATACACCTTGCCCTGATCCGAATCGCGCACGACTTCGGCCGTCATGCCCGGCTTGACCTGGTCGACGTAGGTTTCATTGAGCTCGGCGCGCACGATGCGCGGGCGGTCCGGCAGGATCTGGAACAACTCGGTCGGCGTCTGCGTGCCGACGATGTCGCCGACATGCACGGACCTGCGCACGACGCGACCGGCCACCGGCGCCTTCAGCGTTCGCGCATCGAGCTCGGCGCGTGCTTCTTCGACATGCGCCTGCGCCACCTTCACGGCCGCCTCGGCCGCGCCGATTTCCGCCTTCAGAACCGCGAGCGCCGACACGCTCTCGTCGGCCGACTGTCCGGTCGCAGCGCCAGCATCGGCCGCCTCGCCGACGCGTCGCGCCTGCGTCTGCGCCTGCGGCAGGCGCGCCTTGCGCACGGCGACTTCCGCCTGCGCCTGCGTCAGTGCCGCTTCCGCCGACGCGACGCCGATGCGCGCCTGGCGAAGATCCAGCGTCGCCAGCACGTCGCCCTGCCTCACGGCAGCGCCGTCTTCGACTTTCACTTCGTCGATCCGCCCGTCGCGCGGCGCGAGCACGCGCACCAGGCCGCCTTCGACATCGACCTGCCCGCGCGCCATCGCGATATAGGTGCCGTTGACGACCGCAGGCTTGTCCGCGGTTTCGCCGTCCGCGCAACCCGCGAGCGCTGCCGCCAGCGCGAAGCCGGCGACGAGGAGACGCCAGGGCGGACGGATCACGAACATCCGGGTCGGTTTCCTTAGTCTGCGCAGAATTCCGCCGGGCACGGCGGACGATCGGATTTTCGGATCAGCATACACACAAAGCCCGAGCGCCCGCATCGCTGTCGTCAGCCCAGCGCGAGCCGCAATGCCATCGCGGCGCTGCAGGCCGCGACGACGAGAATCGGCGCGACGCGCGCGAGCTGCAACAGCGCGAAAGCGAACGCCGCGATCGCGACGTCGCCGATCGAACGCACCGATCCGGTCCAGACCGGGTCGTACCACGCCGCCGCAAGGATGCCGACGACGGCGGCGTTGATGCCCGCGAGCGCAGCCGGCGCACGCGCGATGGATCGCAGCCCATCGAAGACGCGCAACGCGGCGACCGCGAGCAGCATGCCCGGCAGAAACAGCGCGATCAGAGCGACCATCGAAGCGACGAGGGTTCCGCCCGGTGCCGAAGATGCCGCGCCGAGATACGCGGCGAACGTGAACAGCGGCCCCGGCACGGCTTGTGCGGCGCCGTAGCCGCCGAGGAATGCATCGTCGGACAGCCATGCCGGCACCAGCGCATCGCGCAGCAGCGGCAACACGACATGACCGCCGCCGAAGACCAGCGCGCCGGCGCGATAGAACGCATCGACGAAGACGGCCCATCCGTGCGGCGAATGCGCGGCGGCGAGCGGAAGCGCCAGCAGCAGCACGGCGAACACGATCAGCGCAATGCGCGCTGCGCGCGGATCGATGTCGATCGATGTCGGAGCGATATCCCATCGCGCATTCCGGCACAGGACGAGCCCGAGCAGCGCCCCGCCGACCAGCACCGCGACTTGCGCGAGGGAACCTGAGAGAAACAGCATCGCGATCGCGGCGATCACGCCGATCGAAGCGCGCGGAACGTCGTTGCACAAGCGCCGCGCCATGCTGACCACCGCCTGCGCGACCACGGCGACCGCGGCTATCTTGAGACCGTGCACGACAGCCGCCGCGAGCGGCGTATCGAGCCTCGGCGCCAACCGCGCGAACGCGAACATCGCGATCGCCGAGGGCAATGTGAAACCGAGCCACGCCGCGAAGGCGCCGGACCATCCCGCGCGCCGCAAGCCGATCAGGAAACCCACCTTGCTGCTCGCCGGGCCCGGCAGGATCTGAGACACCGCAACGAGGCTTGCGTAATCGGCCGCGCCGAGCCAGCCGAGCCTTTGCACGTAGGTGCGCTCGAAATAACCCAGATGCGCGATCGGTCCGCCGAACGAAGTGAGTCCCAGGCGCAACGCGACGGCGAAGACCTCGCCGGCGCCACGCTTCACGCGATCGCCTCGCGCGCGGTGCGGCGATCGGACAGGATGCGTCCGTCTTCCATCGCCAACACGCGATCGGCGTGCGCGATCAGACGCTGATCATGACTCACGCAGAGCACGGTCGCGCCGTGCGTGCGCGCGATGCGATGCAGCGTATCGATGACGATCTGTCCGTTCGCAGCGTCGAGCGCGCTGGTCGGCTCGTCGGCGAAGAGAAGCTGCGGCTCCTTGGCCAGCGCGCGCGCGATCGCGACGCGCTGCTTCTCGCCGCCCGAGAGCTCGGCCGGCCGCAATGTCATGCGCGGTCCGAGTCCGACTTCCTCGAGCGCACTGCGCGCTCTTTTCTGCGCCGTCTTGTTGTCCAGACCAAGATAGCCGAGCGGCAGCGCGACCTGTTCGACCGCGGTCAGCGCGGGGAAAAGATTGAAACCTTGGAACACGAAACCTGTGTGCCGCAGGCGAAAGTGCTCGAGCTCGCGCGGCTTCAGGCGCGAGAGATCCTCTCCGAGCGCGAGCGCGCGGCCGCCGTCGGGACGGAGCAGTCCGCTCAGGATTGCGAGCAATGTGGACTTGCCGCAACCGGACGGTCCCGAAACCAAGGTCAGCTCGCCGGCGTCGATCTCGATCGAGAGACCTCGCAGCACGTCGGCGCGCACCGATCCCGTGACGAACGATTTCTGCAGCGAGTCGGCGACGAGTGCACTCATCGCAGCAGCAGCGCGGGATCGGCGTGGCGAAGCGCGCGCACGGCCATCAATCCGGAAACGAGCGCGATGCCCATGACCAGCGCGGCGCATGCGCCGACGGTAAGGAGATCGAGCTGCACCGGCACGTCGCGCCGGCGTGCGAGCACGACGACCGCGACCGTGACGAGGCCACCGACGACGAGCCCGACTGCACCGACCCATCCGGCCTGCTGCACGACGACGCGGCGAAGATCGGAAAATCCGATGCCGAGCGCGTGCAGCGTCGCGTATTCGCGGATCGATCCCGCGATCGCGCCCATCAAGGTCTGGCTCGTGATGATCGCGCCGACCGCGAACACGATCAGCGCGAGGAACACGACACCGAGCCCAGCTCCGGTCTCGAACATCCAGTACGTCACCGCGCGGTTCGCGAACGCATCGCGCGTCCACACGTCGAAGCGACGCGTCGCGCCTTGCGCGAGCAGGCGTTCGCGCACGCTCTCGACCTGCGCCGAATCGCGCATCTTGACGACGTAGTACGCGACTTCCGTGCCGCCGTGATCGTTGTCGAGCCGCCGCGCGGTCGCGAGCGAGGTCACGATGTTGACGCCGCCGAGCGCGCGCAATCCGTTCGCGGTGCCGACGATGCGCACGCGATGTCCGTTGACGACGGCCTGGCCGCCGATGCCAAGACCGAGCTTGGGAAGATCGGCGCGATCGACGATCACGCCGTCGGGCTCGTCGAGCCGCGCGCGCAGATCGCCGCTCAACACGTCGGCGAACATCATGCCGTCGGGGCGCGGATCGATGCCGGACACGAACACCGACACGCCGCCGCGATCGACCGGACCGCGCCAGTCGCCGTCGATCCAGCTGAAAGGCTCGACGCGTGCGACAGCCGGATCCATCAGGAGCTTGATCTCGGTATCGTTCGGAATCGGCCGGCCGAGCTCGACGCTTTGCGTGCCCGGAAATCCGACCCAGAGATCGCCTGCGGATTTGCGGATATAGACCGCGGCGCTGTTGAAGATGCCGAACACGAGCGCGGCCTGCACGAGCAGAAGCAGTCCCGAGAACGCGACCGCGAGCATCGACGGCAGGAAGCGGCGCCATTCGTAGAGCAAGGTCTTGCGCGCGAGCGGCACCATTACGAAGCCGGCTCCGACGGCGGCGGCAGCGGTGCGCCGCCGAGCGCCTTGTACAACGCGACGAACGCGAGACTGCGCGCTTCCTCGGCTTGCGCGAGATCGATGCGCGATTGCAGCAACGCGCTGGTCGCTGCGGCCATGTCGACGTCGTCGGCGAGACCAAGCCGGCGCAGCGTCGCCGCGTTGTCGTCGCCGCGCGCAAGCGCATCGGCCGCGCGCTTAAGATCAGCGGCGCGTTCGCGCTGATGCTCAAGCGCGGCCATCGCCGTCTCGACTTCGGCGACGCTTTCGAGCAAGGCCTCGCGATACGCGAGCACGCTCGCCTTGAGCGCGGCGTCGCGCGCGTTCACGACGGCGCGGCGCGCGCCCCAGTCGAAGATCGGCACGTCGATCAGCGGACCGAACGAAGCGATGCCGTCGGCATCCGAGAGGCGCGTGTGACCGATCACGCGCGCCGAGTAAGTCAGTTGTCCGCCGATCGCGAGCCGCGGAAAAAGGTCGGCATGCGCGATGCCGAGCTCGCCGGCCGACTTCAACACGTTGGCTTCGGCGCGCCGGATTTCAGGACGCGTACGCAAGAGATCGGCCGGCGCTTCGGCGATGCGAAACGCACCGAGCGTCGGCGGCGCGCCGGTGCCGACGAGATCGGCCGCGCTCGGTGCGGTGACGCCGAGCAGCACGGCGAGCTGCTGGCGGCAGCGATCGACGACGAGCCTGGGTTCGGCCATCGCCGCATCGGCATTCGCTTCTTCGGACGCGCTGCCGGCGGCATCCGCGGCGCTCGCAAGACGAAGCCGCGCGCGCGTCGCGACCAAGGTCGACTTGCGCTGAGCCGATTCGGCGAGCTGCTTGTAGAGATCGAGCCGTTGCTCCGCGGCGCGCAGCTCAATGTACGTGCGCGCGACTTCGGCGACCACGCTGACGCGCGCGGCCTGCGCGTCGCTTTCGGCAAGACCGACATCCGCGGCTGCGACGCGCGCGCTGCTCGCGGATCTGCCGAACAAGCCGAGCTCCCACTTCGCGTCGAAACCGGCCTGGAAATAACTCGCGCTCGAATCCGGCGTCGGTTCCGAGATCGTGTGCGCGCCGAGGTTCGGCCGGAAACCCGCTTTCTCTTGTTGCGTCAGCGCGCGCGCGGCCTCGATGCGCAGCGCCGCCTGCTGCAGCGTGAGATTGCCAGCGAGCGCGCGATCGACGAGGCGATCGAGCTCGGCATCGGAAAACGCGTGCCACCAACCGGAGAGATCGGGAGCCTGCCCAAGCGCCGCGTCGTTCGCCGGCGCGTGCTGCCACTCGGCAGGCACGTCGGCACGTGGCAGATCGACCGCCGGTACCGAACAGCCGGCCAGCGCGACGGCGATGGCCGCGAGCAGCGCCGCCCGCGCGCGCCCGAGCGGCGCGGCAGCAGACGGCGTTGCGTGGGATTCCGTCGTTGGACGCATGCGTGGAGGACCGGATCGGGCGTTTCTCGGCTGCCCTCGCCGAAGTGTAGCTGCTTCCATCGCGACCGCTTCCATCGCGGCGAAAGCACGCCGAAAGATGCCCGGCCTACGCTGCGCCCGCCGTTATCGCGAAGCGGTAGAATGTCTGCGCTCCGATACGGCCCTGCAACGAGAATCATGAGCTCGCCCGCCACGACATCCCGGCGCCGTTTTTTCGCGCACTCGCCGTGGGACCTCGTCCCGGTCCTGATGGGCCTGGGTCACCTCGCGTTCGTCGCGTTCCTCTTCTTCGGCTTCCACGCAACGCCGTGGATCGTCTGGATTCCGCTGGCGCTGGTCTATTCGATCTCGATCTCGTGGAGCATCAACTCGACCAGCCACAACTTCATCCATAACGCGTTCTTCGCCTCGCCGGCGCTGAATCGCATCTACAGCTTCATCCTTTCGTTGTCCGACGGCTTCTCGCAGGAGTTCTACCATCACGTGCACCTGCGCCATCACGTCGGCAACATGGATCGCATCGGCGCCAACGGCACCACGATCGATCCGTTGTCGATCTACCGGCACGGCAAGGACGGCAAGCCGGAAAGTCCGTGGACGTACACGTTCTACAGCTACTTCCGCGACGACATCGGCGAGTGCTACACGCGCCTCAAGGAAAAGCATCCGCATCTCGCGCGCTGGATCCGCATCGAGATCGCAACGGTCGTCGCCGTCTATCTCGCCTGCCTCGTCTACGACTGGCGCGCGTTCCTCGCGCTGGTGCCGTTCTATTACTTCGGCCACTCGCTGTCGTCGCTGAACGGCTACTACGAGCATTTCAAGGGCGATCCGGATACGCCGATCGCATGGGGCGTCAGCACCTACAACACGATTTACAACTGGACCTGGCTTTACAACGGCTATCACGCCGAGCACCACTATCGTCCGAAGGTGCATTGGACGCGCATGGTCGAGCTGCGCGACAAGATCCGCGCAGAACAGATCGCGAAAGGCGTTCATGTCATGGGCTGGTGTCACGCGCTCGGATTCCTCGATCGCTCCGCGCCCACGTACACTCTGCGCGAACGCCAAGGCTCGCCGGCAACCTGAACCGAAAGACCGGCGAACCTTTTCACACGCCGCGCGGTCGCAAACGCGGCCTCGAAACTCAAGGAAGCCCGGTCTTGAGCAAAATGTCCCTTGTGAACAATGCGGCCGCGGCCGCCTTCTGGTTCGGTCTCCTCGCTCTTCCCTCGCTCGGTTCGGCCGCGCCGCCGCAGGTCGACCGCGTCGCGACGGCCGTCGATGCCGGCAAGCGGGTCTCGCTCGGCTCGGCGTTGCCGGCCTGGGCCTCGGTCGCCGAGGACAAGGGCGCAGTTCCGGCGGATCTGCCGCTGACGCATCTCTCGCTGACGCTCAAGCGATCGCCCGAGCGCCAAGCCGCGTTCGAGGCGTTCCTGGCGGAACAGAAAGATCCTTCCTCGCCGAACTACCAGCGCTGGCTCACGCCGACCGAAGTCGGCACCGAGTTCGGCGTCTCGGACCACGACATCGAAGCGATCAGCGGATGGCTCCGATCCCAAGGGCTTTCGGTCGATTCGGTCTCCTCGAGCCGCACGCGCATCCGCTTCAGCGGCAACGCCGCGACGGTCGGCAACGCGTTCGCGACGCAGTTGCGCTTCTACGGCGACGAGAAACGCATCGCCAACACCTCGTCGGCAGAGATTCCCGAAGCGCTCCACGACGTCGTCGCATCGGTTTCCGGATTGCACACGGTCAAATTCCGCTCGGCGCGCCACAGCGGCGGCACCGGCACTTCGATGATCAATCCGGCATCGCCACAGCCGGCCGGCACGCATTGCGACGGGACGGATTGCTCGTACGTCGTGTTCCCGGCCGATTTCAGCGCGATCTACGACCTCAATCCGGTCTATCAGCAAGGCATCGACGGCAGCGGGCAGACCATTGCGATCGTCGGGCGCGAGCGCGTCTACACGGAGGATGTCCGCCACTACCAGACACTGATCGGGCAGCCCGTGGAATTCCCGACCGTGATCGTGCCGCCGACCGGCACCGATCCCGGCAACCCCGCAACCACCTGCAGCGATACCGGAACGCCGAGTTGCAGCCATCCGAGTGACGAGGTGCTGGATCAATCCGAGGCAACGCTCGACGTGCAGCGCGCGAGCAGCGTGGCGCCGGGCGCGTCGATCGATCTCATCGTCAGCTCGGACACCAATTCGGTCGACGGCGTTTTCATATCGATGGACTACGCGATCGATCACGATCCGGTGCCGGCGAAGATTCTCAGCATCAGCTTCACCGCGTGCGAAGCCGACTCCAGCCGCGATGCCGCCGAATCGCTCGATGATTTCTTCGCGCAGGCCGAAGCCGAAGGCATCTCCGTGTTCGTAGCCTCCGGCGATGCCGGCGTCGCCGGCTGCGCAAGCCTCGATTCGGCACCGACGCCCGGCGAGCCGCTCAGCACGAACATCCTCTGCGCATCGGGTCACGTGACTTGTGTCGGCGGCACCGAATTCGCCGACGCGGCCAATCCGACCGCGTACTGGCGCTCGACCAACGGCGCGTATTACCTGTCCGCGATCGGCTACATCCCCGAAGGCGCGTGGAACGATCCGCTCAGCAGCAGCGGCGCTCCGCAGCTCGCCGCGACCGGCGGCGGCGTCAGCAGCTATATCGACAAACCGTCTTGGCAGGTCGGCACCGGCGTTCCCGGAAACGAAGGACGCTATTCGCCGGACGTGTCGTTCGTGGCGTCGGCGCGCGAAGGTTATTTCACGTGTTTTGCGGCGCAAGGCGGACCGTGCACGGTCGCCGGCGGCAGCTTCACGTTCCTGATTTCCGGCGGTACGTCGGCATCGGCGCCGGACATGGCGGGCGTCGCGGCGCTCTTGAATCAGAAGACCGGCAGCGCGCAGGCGAATCTCAATCCGCGGCTTTATGCGCTCGCCGCGAATCCGTCCAACGGCGTCTTCCACGACGTGACCGTCGCTACCAGCGGCGTCTCCGGCTGCACGCTCGACGAGCCGAGCCTGTGCAACAACAGCACGCCGGGACCGAGCGGATTGCAAGGCGGTCTCGCCGGTTTCCAAGTCGACACGGGCTACGACGAAGCGACGGGCCTGGGCTCGATCGACGTCGCCAAGCTTCTCGCCAACTGGAGCGGATCGTCGGGCACGGGCATCAACCTCAACCAACGCGGACTCACCGGCGCCTGGTACAACCCCGCGACCGGCGGCCAGGGCGTCGTGATGGAAGTCGCGCCCGATTTCTACGGCACCGGCCAGGGTCTGCTGTTCGGCGGCTGGTTCACTTACGACGTCACCGCCGCCGGAGGCCAGCGCTGGTACAGCGTGCAAGGCACGGTATCGAGCACGAGCTCGTCGGTGACGATGCCGATCTACATTTCCGAAGGCGGCAACTTCAGCGCGCCGCCCGCCGTCGGCGTCGCCAGCGTCGGCCAGGCGACGCTCGCATTTACCGACTGCACGCACGCGACGATGACGTTCTCGTTCAGCGACGGCAGCGGACGCAGCGGAACGATTCCGCTGACTCGCCTCCTCAACAACGTCGCCTGCACGACGAGCGGCAGCGGCTCGAGTCCGCCGAACGACTATTACCTCTCCGGCACCTGGTACAACCCGGCGACCGCGGGTCAGGGTTTCCTGTTCGACATCAACCCCGAACAACAGACGCTCTTCATCGCGTGGTACACCTATGCGACGAACGGCGCCGCGATCGGCGGCCCGGCGAGCCAGCGCTGGTTTTCGCTGCAGGCGAGCTTCACGCCGGGCATCTCATCGCTCGACAACGTCCCGATCTACGCAACCACAGGCGGCGCGTTCAACAGCGGCACTCCGGTGCCGACGACCACGCCGGTCGGCACGGCGAATCTCTCGTTCCAGAGCTGCAACGCGGCGACGCTGGCGTATACGTTCGACGGCGGCGAGGACGTGGGACGCACGGGAACGATTCCGTTGTCGCGCTTGAGTCCCGCAGCGTCGGCCTGTCAGCTCTGAGCACCGATCTGAGCACCGATCGCGACGCGGATATTCGCCGCGCCGCGATCGGGCGTATCAATTGAAGCCGTTGACGAAGATCGCGTCGAAGTCGGTTTCGTAGGCGCCGATGTCGGGGCTGCCTCCGGCGGCTACGCGCGGGAAATTCGAGCCGCGCTGGTCGAACTGCAGACTCAGCACGTCGTTCCCGGAATTGATCGCCCAGCTGGCTCCCCCCGGCCGGTGCGTATGCGTCGTTCCGCCATTGTCCTGCAACGGTCCGAGCAGCGGATCGTCGTGAATCGTGTCCGTCGGGATCGGACAGTGGTCGTCATCTCGCACTTCTCCTCTTGAGGCTCGAACGCGGACGTTCGCGGACCTCTCCGGCCCGCTTTCGCGATCCATCGGATTCGCTTGCACAAATAAAACGCCGTCGGTCGCGGACTCGCGACATCGCCTTCAAAAGGAAAGATGTAAAGCTCGCGGGCGCTGCGGCTAGCGCGAGAGCCGTCGCCGTCTATCCGCCGAGCGCAGCGAGGAATGCCTCGCCGTAGCGTGCAAGCTTGCGCTCGCCGACGCCGCTGATCGCGCCGAGCGCGCTCAAGGTCTGCGGGCGCTCCCGCAACATCGCGAGCAAGGTCGCGTCGTGGAAGATGACGTAAGCCGGCACGCCTTGCTCGCGCGCCAGGCGCGAGCGCAAATCGCGCAAGCCGTCCCACAACGGCGCTTCGTGCGGCGCGATATCGAGACTCGCGCGCATGCGGTCGGCGCGCCCTTCGCGTTTCTTCGTGCGACGTTCGGTGCGATCGGCTTGCCGGCGCAATGACACAGGCGTCTCGCCGCGCAGCACGCCACGGCTCGCAGCGGTCAAGCGCAAGGTGCCGTAGCCTTCCTCATCGGTCGCGAGCAGACCCGCCGCAACGAGTTGGCGAAAGACGCCGCGCCATTGCGACTTGTCGAGCTCGGCGCCGACGCCGAATGTCGTTAACGCGTCGTGGCGCAGCGCGCGGATGCGATCGTCGGCCTCGCCGCGCAACACGGACGTCAGATGCGCGACGCCGTAGCGCTGTCCCGTTCGATACACGCACGAGAGTGCTTTCTGCGCGGTCACGCTCGCGTCCCAGGTTTGCGGTGGATCGATGCAGTTGTCGCAGTTGCCGCAGGCGTGATCGAAGGTCTCGCCGAAGTAGGCCAAGAGGCGCTGGCGACGGCACGCGGTCGTTTCGGCATACGCGAGCAGCGCATCGAGCTTGCCGCGCTCGACGCGCTTGCGCTCCTCGCCGGACTCGGATTGTGCGATCAGTTGCGACAGCGTGACGACGTCGCCGAGCCCGTAGCAAAGCCACGCCTGCGCCGGCAATCCGTCGCGTCCGGCGCGGCCGGTTTCCTGGTAATAGCCTTCCATGCTTTTCGGAAGATCCAAGTGCGCCACGAAGCGCACGTCGGGCTTGTCGATGCCCATGCCGAACGCGATCGTCGCCACCATGACGACGCCGTCATCGCGCAGGAAGCGCTGCTGATTCGTCGCGCGCGATGCGGAATCCATGCCCGCGTGATACGGCAGCGCCGCGATGCCCTCCTCCACCAGCCAGGCCGCGGTGTCCTCGACCTTGCGTCGCGACAGGCAGTAGACGATGCCCGATTCGTTCGCGTGCGCTTCGAGGAAATGCTTGAGCTGCTTGCGCGCTTCGTCCTTCTCGACGACGAGATAGCAGATGTTCGGCCGATCGAAGCTCGCCACGAACTGGCGCGCCGATTCGAGCGCGAGCCGCTCGACGATTTCGCGCCGCGTCGGCGCATCGGCGGTCGCGGTCAACGCGATGCGCGGAATCGTCGGGAAGCGTTCGTGCAGGATGGTGAGCTGGCGATACTCGGGACGGAAATCGTGTCCCCACTGCGACACGCAGTGCGCCTCGTCGATCGCGAACAGCGTGATCGGCACGCGCGAAAGCAGATCGAGGAAGCGCTCGGTCAAAAGCCGCTCGGGCGCGACATAGAGAAGCTTCAGCGAGCCTTCGAGGAGGCGCCGCTCCACGTCGCGCTGCGCCATCACATCGAGGCTGGAATTGAGGAACGCGGCATCGACGCCGAACTGGCGCAAGGCATCGACCTGATCTTGCATCAACGCGATCAGCGGCGACACGACGATCGCAGTGCCCTCGCGCATCAGCGCCGGAATCTGGTAGCACAGCGACTTGCCGCCGCCGGTCGGCATCAGCACGAGCGCGTCGCCGCCGCCGGCGACGTGATCGATGATGGCCTCCTGCTCGCCGCGGAACGCGGGATAGCCGAAAACGGATTGCAGTATCTTCAGTGCGGATGTCGACATTCGTTGAGATGCTAGCAAAGCACGCGTGGCCTCGACGGCGCTGATCCTCGATGAGAGGATCGGGCCGGAACGAGACTAGTCAATCCGGGCCGGCGACGCGAGCATCGAAAGCCGAAGGATTGCGTACGAAATGAGGAAACGATCATGTCCGATGCGACCGCGATTCGCGATCCCGACAAAGATTCGCTGCTGACACCCGGAAACGCGGTGATCGCGTTCATCGACTATCAGCCGGAGCAGTATGCCGGCGTCGGCTCCGTTCGGCACGACGAGCTGCTCGCGCACGTGACGATGCTGGGCCGTGTCGCGACGACGTTCGAGCTTCCTGTCGTGCTCAGCACGGTTTACGTCAAGCACGGCATGGGCGGTACGAACGCAGAGTTGCGCGAGGCTTTGCCGGGCGTGCCGGAGATCGATCGCACGACGATGAATTCGTGGGAAGACCCGGAGTTTCGCGCCGCCGTCGAGCGGACCGGACGCAAGAAGTTGATCCTCGCTGGCCTCTGGACCGAAGTCTGCGTCGCGTTTCCGGCGCTCGATGCGCTGCGTGAAGGCTACGAGGTGTATTTCGTCGTCGATGCGATCGGCGGCGTGAGCCGCGTTGCGCACGAATCGGCGATCGAGCGCATGACGCAATCCGGCGCCACGCCGATCTCGGTGCTTGCGCTGGCCTGCGAGCTGCAGCGCGATTGGGGACGACCCGGCGCCGAGCGCTTGCGCGCAATTATGCGCGAATACTTCGGCAAGATGCGCGCGTTGAAATCGTGATGCGCAATTCGCGCCGCGCGACTAGTCCGGCGCTTTCAGAAGCTCGATCGCCGTCACCTGCCGCACCCAGCGCGCTGGACGCTTGTCGCCCGGCACGATGATGCGCAGCGGTCCTTCGTCGGCCGCGAGCGGCTTGTCGTCGCGACGATCGGCGAGGATCGCCTGTGCACCGCCGATGCCGGGATCGATTTCCGCGAGCGCGAACACCGCGTGGTAGCCGTCTGCGGCGTCGATGCGAAGATAGAGACGAAGATTCGCGCCGCGCAGTGCCTCACCGATCGGCGCGCCTGCCGCATGCATCAGCTCGATCAGCGCAACGCCTTCCCAATCGCCCTCCGTTCCGTGCGCACTCGCATGCACGCGCGTGCGCGGCAGCTTGGCGAGATCTTCGGCGGAAAGATGCAGTGGCTTGGCGACTTCACCGCCGATATCGACGTGAGCCGCCGCCGTCGGTCCCGCATCGCGCGCCACCGCCGGCAGCGCGAGCAATAAGCTTGCCGCCAGCACCAGCGCGCGAATGGACTTCATCGTCTTGTCCTTGCAAATCCGCCGCTTCAAAAATAAATCTGAGCGCGCAACTCGAATATCTTCGGATCGATCGAGAGATTGCCCTTGTCGCTCCACGCGCGGATGTAGTTCGCCTGGAACTTGAAGTATTTGGTCAGATACCAGTTGGCGCCGAGTGTCCAGTCGTGTTCCTTGCCGCCCTGGATCGGACCGTCGTTGAGATCGAGCTCGCTGTAGCGCAACAGGAACTCGAACGCGCCCCACGGATTCTTCGGCACGATGTTGTTGGTGTTGCCGTTGCTGTACGGGCGCGATTCGCCGGTCGCGACCCAGCTGCCGAAAATGTAGGCGCCGTCCGCGCTGTAGTCGGGATTGCCGCCGTAACGCGACACGTCGACGCGCAGCACTTCGCCCTGCACCGACCACGGTCCGCCGATCCACAAGCCTTCGAGGCCGGCGCGATCGACTTCGTCGACCTTCGACAATGTTCCCGAATCGATCAGGCGCACCGGCGTCAGGCCGGTTTCCGGCGGCGTCGAGATGCGCGCGCTCGGCGCGTGATCGATGCCGAGGCCGTCGCGCGTCGAATCGCGATCTTCGCGCGATCCCGAAATGCCCAGATGAATCACGTCACCGGCATCCTTGCGCGGCGTCCATGCGACGCGCGCGCCGAGCGTCGTGCCGTCGTTGTCGCCGAGCAGATCCTGGCCCCAGTAGTAACCGAGGTTGACGATGTATTGCGGACGCTCGAACGCCCAGTCGATGCCGGTGCGGCGGCCTTCGAAAATCGCCTGCGCGGGTAGCGAGAGCTCGAGGAACGACGTCGCTTTCGTCGACGTCACGCCCTCGAACGACACCGGCGTCTTCGAATAGCCGAAGCGGAACGCGCCGTAGTCCTCGCCAAAGAATGCCTTCGAATAGAAGCGCACGTTCGTGTCGAGCCAGGTCTTGCCCTGGTACTCGTAGTCGACGATCGCATCGTAGACGCCCTTCTTCTTCAGCGTGAGGCCGAGCTCCTTGCGCCGGTTTGTCGCCGAATCCTCGAACGTGCCCTTGTCGTCGCTGAAATCGTTGACGTCGTAGCGGTACGTCAAGACCAGGCCGATATCGGTTCCGTCGGAAAACGTGTAATGCGTCGGCCAGTCGTTCCAATCGTAGGCGTGAGCCGAGCTCATCAACCCGGCTAACGCAAGACCCGCGGCAAGCTTCGCGTACCCCATCGTGCAGCTCCGGTCATTTTTGGTTTTTCGATCGTCCCGAGCGCGGCCGTCGCGTGGAACTGACACGTCGTTGTATCGACATGCCGGCACGCGATCTGCCGCGACACGAACCGATATTTCCGTCAGACTATATCGAAACACAAGCCGACACCACGTCGGCTTTGATCCGCCTATTCGACCGACCGATGCCTGCGCAACGCCACGAGATCGCCGACGACCGCCTTCGCGCAGGCCGCTTGCATGCGCCGGTAGCGTGCCAGCACGTCCTCGCCGGTTTCGGTCAGCGCCGCGCCGCCTCCGCCAGAGCCGCCCTTGCTGGCTGCGACGAGCGGCTCGTCGAAAAGACGATTCAGTTCCTCGACCAGCTGCCACGCGCGTTTGTAGCTCATGCGCATCGCGCGTCCGGCCGCGGCGATCGATCCGGTTTCGCGGATGCCTTCGAGGAGATCGGCCTTGCCCGGTCCGAACGCGATGCCTGGCGCGATCTGCACGCGCAGACGGATCATGTCGGCGGCTTCCTTCGTTTTCATCGCAGTATTCCGCTGGTTCCGCCGCTACATGATAGTCGCGCGGCGCGGCGAGGCGTCGTTTTCAAACTGGGGAGATCATGATCATGAAAAAGCCCATTTCGTTCGCGCTCGCGGCGTGGACGTTTCTCGCCGCACTGCTGCCCGCCGCGGCGCAAGCCGATGATCTTCTCGTGTTCGCCGCCGCGAGCCTCAAGCCGTCGCTCGACGAGATCCTGACGACGCCCGAAGCGAAAGCGATCGGCGACATCAAAGCGAGCTACGCCGCCAGCTCGCAGCTCGCGCATCAGATCGAAGCCGGCGCCCCGGCCGCGCTCTTCATCTCGGCCGATCAGGACTGGATGGATACGGTCGCGTCGAAAAACCGCATCGTCGCCGCGACGCGCATCGATCTTCTCGGCAATGCGCTCGTGCTGGTCGCACCGAAGGACAGCACGACGAAGCTCGAGATCGCGCCGAACTTCGATCTCGCCGGCGCGCTCGGCAAGGACGGCAAGCTGTCGCTCGCCGAGCCGAACAGCGTGCCGGCCGGAAAGTACGCGAAGACCGCGTTGACCAAACTCGGCGTCTGGAATTCGATCGAATCGCGCGTCGTCTCGGCCGACAACGTGCGCGCGGCGCTCAACTTCGTCGCGCGTGGCGAGGCGCCGCTCGGCGTCGTCTATCGTTCCGACGCGACCTCCGAGTCTTCGGTGCGCGTCGTCGCGACGTTCCCCGAATCGAGCCACGCGCCGATCGTCTATCCCGCCGCGATCCTCGCCGATCACGACACGCCGGCAGCGCGCAAGCTGCTGGATCTTTTGCACGGGCCGTCGGCACAGGCGATCTTCCGCCGCTACGGGTTCGATGCGCCGCCGACGCATTAGAAGGCAAAAGATGAACCACAAAGGACACGAAGAGCACGCAGGAAAAGACCTGACAGATTTTCCTTCGTGTTCTTCGTGTCCTTCGTGGTTCAATCTTTAATCAAGGTTCTTAAAGCAGCAACGATATGGCCGATTGGCTCTCCGCACAGGACTGGCAGGCGCTCATCCTCAGCCTGCGCGTGGCCGTGCTGAGCGTCGTCTTCTCGCTGCCGATCGCGCTGGCGCTGGCGTGGCTTCTCTCGCGCAGGCGCTTTCCGGGATCGACACTGGTCGAAGCGCTGCTCTTCCTGCCGCTGATCCTGCCGCCGGTCGTCACCGGTTATGCGCTGCTCGCGCTGCTCGGGCGCAATGCGCCGCTCGGGCATTTTCTCGCCGAGTTCGGCATCGTGTTCGCGTTCCGCTGGACCGGCGCCGTGATCGCCGCGGCGGTCATGGGCTTTCCGTTGCTCGTGCTGTCGATCCGAGTCGCGTTCGACAGCGTCGACACGCGCCTTGAGGCCGCCGCCGAAACGCTCGGCGCACGCGCGTGGCGGCGCTTCGTCACGATCACGCTGCCGTTGTCGCTGCGCGGCGTCGCGGCCGGCTGCGTGCTCGCGTTCGCGCGCGCGTTCGGCGAGTTCGGCGCGACGATCAGCTTCGTCTCCAACATTCCCGGCGAGACGCGCACGCTGCCGATCGCGATCTACGAGCTCTTGAACGTACCCGGCGGCATGCCGGGCGTGCATCGCCTGTCGCTGGTCGCGTTGCTGGTCGCGCTGGCCGCGGCGGCGAGCGCGACGCTGATCGCCGGCGGCTCGCTGTGGCGGAGACGGCGCGATGCTTGAGCTTTCGATCCGGCACACGCTCGACGATCTCGATCTCGACGTCGCGTTCAACAGCGACGCACGCACGCTTGCGCTCTTCGGCGATTCGGGTGCGGGAAAGACCAGCGTTCTCAATGCGATCGCGGGTCTTCTCGTTCCGCGCGAAGGCCGCATCGTGCTCGACGGGCGCGTGCTGCTCGATACGGCTGCGGGCATCGATGTCGCCGCTTCGGATCGCCGCATCGGCTATGTGTTCCAGGACGGCCGTCTGTTTCCTCATCTCGACGTGCGCGGCAATCTTCTTTATGGCGCCCGATCGCAACGCAATGGCGATGTCGCGGATTTCGACACGGTGCTGGCACTGCTCGAGCTCGCACCGCTCGCATCGCGCAAACCTGGCACGCTCTCCGGCGGAGAGCGCCAGCGCGTTGCCATCGGTCGCGCGCTGCTCGCTTCGCCACGCGCGCTGCTGCTGGACGAGCCGATGACCGGCCTTCATCTTGAAGCGCGCCGGCAGGTGCTGGATTACCTGCAAAGGCTCAAACGCGAGCTCGGCGTCTTCACGCTGCTGGTCACCCATCACGCCGAGGAAGTCGCGGCGCTCGCGGATGAAGTCGTTCTCTTGGACGAAGGCAGGATGACCGGCCAGCGCACGCGCGCGGCGTTCATCGCCGGGCGCGAGTCAGGTTCCGTCGCCCTCGCCTGATGCGCCGCGCTTTGCCGGCCCCCGCGAACCGGCTAGGCTAGACCCGAGAACGCAAATCCCCGACGAGGTCATCATGACGCTGCGCCCACTGATCGCCACGCTTGCGCTGACGGCCGCCCTCGCCGGTTGCGGCAGCGGGCCGCCCAAGCGCATCACGCCGTCCGCCGTGACGATCCAGCAGCTTGTCGCGCAACCGGACGGGCAGTGGAAGCTGACGATGCGCATCCAGAATTTCTCGACCGTCCCGATGCGTTATTCCTCGCTGCACGCGACGTTGCGCGTCGCCGGCGCCGATGTCGGCACGATCGACCTCAAACCTGATCTCGACATTCCCGCGAACAGCGCGGACGTCGTCGACACGAGCCTGCATGCGAGCGCGAAGCTCCCGGCCGGCGACGTCGAATACAAGCTCGAAGGCACGGTCGACACCAGCGAGCCAAAAGCGAACTTCAAGGTCGATCGCTCGGGCCGGCTGTCGCCGGCACCCGGCCTCCCCGGCACCTGGCGCTGAGGCGCCGCACGATGTCCGCACGCTATTCCGCCCCGCTCGCCGATCTTCGCTTCGCGCTCTACGACGTGCTCGATGCGGAAACTTTATTCCAGCGGCTTCCGGGATTCGAAGCGGCGACGCGCGACGTCGTCGACGCCGTGCTCGAGGAAGCCGCGAAATTCACCGAGCAGGTGCTGGCGCCGCTGAATCAGGTCGGCGATCACGAAGGCTGCCATTACGACGCTGCGACGGCGAGCGTGAAGACACCGGCCGGTTTCAAAGAAGCGTACGCGCAGTACGTCGACAACGGCTGGTCCGGCCTCACCGCGCCTGCCGCGTTCGGCGGACAGGAAATGCCGCAGGTGCTCGGCGCCGCAGTCAAGGAGATGCTCGATTCGGCGAATCTTTCGTGGGGCAACTATCCGCTGCTTTCGCACGGCGCGACGGAAGCGTTGCTCCAGCACGGAGAAGATTGGCAGCGCGAAGCATTCCTGAAACCGATCGTCTCCGGCCGCTGGACGGGCACGATGTGCCTGACCGAGCCGCATTGCGGCACGGATCTGGGGCTCCTGAAAACGAAGGCCGAGCCCGGCGCCGACGGCGGTTATCGGATCAGCGGCACGAAGATCTTCATCACCGCGGGCGAGCACGATTTCACCGAGAACATCGTGCATCTCGTGCTCGCGCGTCTTCCCGATGCGCCGCCCGGTGTCAAAGGCATCTCGCTCTTCATCGTGCCGAAGTTCAAAGTCGGTCGCGACGGCGCGATGGGTGCGCGCAACGCGCTCGCGTGCGGCGCGATCGAGCACAAGATGGGCATCAAAGGCTCGGCGACCTGCACGATGAATTTCGACGGCGCCGAAGGCTGGCTGATCGGCCAGCCACACAAGGGCTTGAATGCGATGTTCACCATGATGAACACCGCGCGCCTCGCCGTCGGGCTGCAAGGACTCTCGCTCACCGAGCGCGCATACCAGAATTCGCTCGCCTACGCGCGCGATCGCCTGCAGATGCGCTCGCTCTCCGGGGCGAAGTTTCCGGACAAACCTGCCGATCCGTTGATCGTGCATCCGGACATCCGCCGCATGCTGCTGACGCAGAAAGCGTTCGCCGAAGGCTGCCGCCTGCTCGGTCTCTACGCCTACACGCAGGAAGACATCCACAAGCATTCGCCCGACGCCGCCGAGCGCGAGCGCGCCGAAGCGATCGTTTCGTTCCTGACGCCGATCGTGAAAGGCCTTCTCACCGAAACCGCAAACGAATGCACGTACCACGCGCTGCAGATCTTCGGCGGCCACGGCTACATCGTCGAGCACGGCATGGAACAGTTCGCGCGCGACGCGCGCATCACGACCTTGTACGAAGGCACCACGCAGATCCAGGCGCTCGATCTCCTCGGCCGCAAGGTGCTGCAGCTGCAAGGCGTCGGCCTCAAGCATTTCCTGACCGAGATCAGCGCGTTCTGCCAGGCGCATGCGAACGATCCCGCGCTCGGCGAATTCATCGCGCCGCTTGCCGTCGTCACCAAGGAATGGAGCGACTTGACGCTCGACGTCGCCAAGCGCGCGACCTCGAATCCGGAAGAGATGGGCGCGGCGGCTTACGACTATCTCTTCTATTCCGGCTACATCGCGCTCGCATACTTCTGGGCGCGCAGCGTTTCGGCGGCATCCGCGAAGGCACCCGCGCTCCGCGATGCCAAGCGCCAGACCGCGCGGTTCTACTTCGCGCGCATCCTGCCGAGAATCCACACGCACGCCGCGGCGATCCGCGCCGGCGCCGCGAGCGTCCTGGATATGCCGGACGCGGCGTTCGGCTGAGCGAACCTCGAGCCGCATTCGCGGTATCCTCTTCCAAATTTTCCAGCGACCGCGCGAATCCTCGCGCCATCACCATGACGAAAGGCAATCCCTCGATCGATCCGCCGGCGAATTCCGATTCCCGTTTCAGCGCCTATCTTGGCCAGAATCTTTGGGATTTCGGCGATCTCATACTGAAGACGCGATTCGCGCAGGCGCTCGAGAACGGCGTCGCGCGCTATCCGATCCTGCGCTCGCTGCGCTTCGCGGCGCGCGTGAACCTCGAAGAGCTCTTCGACGATCTCGCGATGAATCTCGGCTGGAACGCGCAGCGCCTGAGCTCATCGCAGATGATCCTCGACGCCGAAGGCCTTTTCATCTCGGCCTACGGCGGACGCAAGGCCGAATACTGCTCGTGCTTCTTCAATCTCTGGGCCGACACGCCCGAACGCGCCGCGCAGGCCTCCCAGCTGATCGAGCAGCGCGTCGGCGACAAGCGCATCCGCGAGCCGATGTTCTCGATCGACTGGCATTTCCTCACCTCCAAGAGCGAGCTTCAGAGCGCGAGCATCGAGGAACTCGCCGACGACGTTCTTCTCGATGCCGCGTATCCGGAGATCGCCGGCGGCGTGCACCGCTTCATCAGCCGCTATCTCGACGCGACCGAGACCGTGCTCGTCGTGCAAGGTCCGCCCGGCACCGGCAAGACGCGCCTGATCCGCGCGATCCTCGGCGAGATTTCCCGGCGCAAGGGCCGCGAGGCACAGGCGCTTTACACCGGCGACAAGAAGTCGCTCGAAAACGACGAGATCTTCGTCAAGTTCATCACCGGCTGGGACGACGCGTTCGTCGTCGAGGACGCCGATCACATCCTGCGTCCGCGCGCCGAAGGCAACGAGCATTTGCATCGCTTCCTCGCGATCGCCGACGGCGTCGTTCGATCGCAGGGCCGCAAGATCATCTTCTCGACCAACCTGCCGAACGTCGGCGATCTCGACGATGCGCTGATCCGACCCGGGCGCTGCTTCGCGCGCCTGCACGTGCGCGAGCTGACGTTCACCGAAGCGGACGCGGTCGTCGCGGCGCTGTGCGCGGGCGACGCCGCAGCAGCCGCGAAGAGCCGCGAGGCGCTGGCGCGGCTCGGGCGCAAGTCGGTCGCGCTGGCCGATATCTACAAAAGCTGCGCGCGCGAACTCGGCTGACCACTCGCCGCGGCCGGCGTTCTTCCGGCATTGCACAAAAATCCACTCCTCACCCGATGCTAGGATGCGGCGGGGATCGTCCCGCCATGGTTCGCATATCGTAGAAGTCTGTTCTCGCCTCAAAGGGCCGGCGGCCCCGCCAACCAGATCGATAACCACAACGAATCGGGGGTTTGGTCATGGAACAGTATCTTCCTCTCATCATCCAGATCATCGCCGGCGCGATCGGCGGCAACGCGGCAGGTGCCGCAGCGAAGAATATGAGTCTCGGCGGCGTCGGCAACACGGTCGCGGGCGCGGTCGGCGGCGGCGTGCTGGGGCAACTCCTGGAAATCGCCTTGCCGATGCTCGCCGGCGCAGCGGGCGGAGGTCTCGACGCCGGCGCGATCGCCGGCAATGCGGTCGGCGGCGGCGTGGCCGGCGCGGTCGTCACCGCGATCATCGGTCTGATCAAGAACAAGATGGCAACGCGCTAGACCTCTCGAGCGCGATGTTGGCAGGCACACGGAAGTGCCTGCATGATGGAATCCATGGTCCCCTCTCCGTCCGGCGTCGACATTCGCGAGGCACGCGCTGCAGACGAAGCGTTCATCCTCGGTCTCGTATCGCGCTTCGTCGCGTTCGAGCTGCCGCCGTGGCGCGAGGCGAGCGAATGCGCCGATGGCGTGCGCCGCGATCTGACGCGGCACCTTCGCGATCGTCCGCAAGGCTCGTATTTCTTCGTCGCCGAAGCCGAAGGATTGCCGGTCGGTTTCCTGCACCTGCAGACGACGGTCGATTTCTTCACCGGCTCGCGCAACTGCCACATTTCCGATCTCGCGGTCGCGCCTGGCATGGACGGCCACGGCATCGGCGGGCGACTGCTCGCGTTTACGGACGCATGGGCGCGCGAGCACGACTGCCGCTTCGTCACGCTCGGCGTCTTCCCCGGCAACGAGCGCGCCCGCGCCCTTTACGAGCGGCACGGCTATGGCGTGGAGCTTCTGCGCATGACCAAACCGGTCGGCTGAACAGCGTTTTCCAACCGTAAAGCTTTTGGTCTATGCTGCCCGGCGCCTGCGGTCGGATGCCCGTCTTGTCCAACGAGTCGGGCCTCACCGCCACGGAACGGCAAGCCCGGGCCCACGGATGGAAGGCTCAGCACGGAGGTCAGCATGCTTGCGGAAGTTCGAGCTTCCGGCGACATCCATAGCACCCGCGTCCTGTCCCTGGACTCTACCGGGCGCATCCTCGATTGGATGAGCTGGCAGGACGCGGTCTGTCTCTACGTTCGCAACGCGGTGGCATGGACGCTGGGCGATCCTTGTCTGACGATCCACGGCGGCATGAGCCGCATCACCGGCGAGCAGTCGACGCTTGCGCTGCACCCCATCGTCGCCAGCACCGGCCACGCGCGGCCCGCCGCCATCGATCCCGCGCCGGCGCTCACCAACGTCGCGTTGTTCGCCCGCGATCGCATGCTCTGTCTTTATTGCGGCAATCACTTCTATCGCGGCGAGCTGACTCGCGATCACGTGCAGCCGGTCTCCAAGGGCGGACGCGACGAGTGGGAAAACGTCGTCACCGCATGCTGGTCGTGCAACGTCCGCAAGGGCGGACGCACGCCGCAGCAGGCGAACATGCCGCTCCTCGCGGTGCCGTATCGGCCGAGCTGGGTCGAGCACCTGATCCTGTCGAACCGCAACATCCTGGCCGACCAGATGGAATTCCTGGTCAACCATCTGCCGAAGAACCGACGGCCGACGCACTGACCGACGCGCGCGTCGATGCGCGCGTGGCTTTGCTAGCGCTCGGGCACTTCGCCCGAGGGCTCGCTCTCTCCCATCAGCACCTCGCGACGCTTGCGCTCGGTCGCACGCTCGCTGCGCGATTCCATCGCGCGATCGTCGTATTTCTTCCAGATCAGAAGCTGGATCCAGTCCGCGCCGAACAGGCGACGGCCGGTGCGGTTGAAACTCAGGCTGTTCGCGTGCGCGAGGAAAGTAGCCTTGCCGAGGAAATAGAACGCGGCATACAGGAGACAGAACGAACGCATCGCGTCCGTTCCAGGGTTGGGCAGCCATAGGAGGATGTGCCGGGTTTCGCGCACCAGCAGCAGCGCCCCGTACGTCAACGCAAGCACGACCGGTAACTGGAATCCTGCGAGCAGCAGCCAGTCGCGCGCGTCGTCGGCCGCGGCCTGCAGCCGCGCCGCCATGCGCTTGGCATCGCCGCGGAAGAAATAAACGCTGATGACGCCGTCGGCGACGATCACTGCGAGCGCCAGCGCGACCGCCTGATAGATTTCCGGCTTGCGTATCCACGCGATGAAATCGCGAAAGCCGGCGACGTAAAGACACAGCAGCGTCACCACGATCACCATGGCCACGAGCGACAGCAGGAAAAACCGCACCGCCTCGCCGGGCCCTTGATAGTCGCGATAGGTCTCGCTCAACAACGAGAAGACCAGCGCTCTCAGGAACTCGAGCGGTATCAGCACGAGCAATCCGTTGAGCCACTCGGCCGATTCCCAGTCCTGGGTCAGCGCGGACGCGACGAATCCCGCCGCGACGGTCACGGGAATCAGGATCCAAAGGAAAATCGTCGCCCAGTCGGTTCCGGGATCGCGGTCGGCGGCTGCGCTCATCGACACATCGCTCGAAAGGGACGTTTGCCGGCAGATCGTGCGCAAAGCGCCGGCCGGCCTCGCGCGAGTATACCGTCAGGCACCGCGGGCGGCGGTCCGGAGCACGACCAAGCCATTGAATCGCCTCGTTTCGTCGCAAGTCTTCCTTGCCCTGCCCGTGACGGCATTGGACAATACGACGTTGCTCGTCTTTCGCCTCCGATGATGGATCGCCAGCGCTACCCCCACCTCTCCAGGATCGACACGCCGGAAGACCTGCGCAAGATCCCCGAAACCGAGCTCGACGACGTTGCGAAGGAACTGCGCGCGTATCTGATCGAAGCGGTGTCGACTTCCGGCGGACACTTCGGCGCGGGCCTCGGCGTGGTCGAGCTCACCGTCGCTCTGCATTATCTTTTCGACACGCCGCGCGATCGGCTGGTCTGGGACGTCGGCCATCAGTGCTATCCGCACAAGATCCTGACCGGCCGCCGCGACCGCATCACGACGATCAAGAAGAAGGACGGCCTCGCGCCGTTCCCCAAGCGCGAGGAAAGCGAATACGACACGTTCGGCGTCGGCCATTCCTCGACGTCGGTCAGCGCCGCGCTCGGCATGGCGATCGCCGCGCAGCGCAATCACGATCCGCGCAAGATCGTCGCCGTGATCGGCGACGGCGCGATGACGGCCGGCATGGCGTTCGAAGCGCTGAATCATGGCGGCGACGTCGAGCCCGACATGCTGGTCATCTTGAACGACAACGGCATGTCGATCTCCGAAAACGTCGGCGCGATGACCAAGATGCTGGCTCGCCTCATGGCGAGCCGCACGCTGAACCGCATCCGCGAGCATGGCAAGAAGATGATGACGCGCGGCTCGTTCCTGTGGCGCTTCGTCAAGCGCTGGGAAGAGCACGCCAAAGGCATGTTCGTGCCCTCGACGCTGTTCGAGGAATTCGGCTTCCACTACACCGGCCCGATCGACGGCCACGACGTGCCGCAGCTGATCTCGACCTTGCGCACGCTGAAGGAGCTCAAAGGTCCGCAGCTCCTGCACGTCATCACCACCAAAGGCAAAGGCTATCCGCCCGCCGAACGCGAGCAGATCGAATACCACGCGGTCGGCCCGTTCGATCCGCAAGCCGGCGTCGTCAAGAAACCCAGCGCGCCGAAACCGACCTACACCGAAATCTTCGGCGATTGGCTCTGCGACATGGCGGCCGCGGATTCGCGCCTCCTCGCGATCACGCCGGCGATGCGCGAAGGTTCGGGCCTCGTGCGTTTCTCCAAGGAATTCCCCGAACGCTATTTCGACGTCGGCATTGCCGAGCAGCATGCGGTGACGCTCGGCGCCGGCATGGCCTGCGAAGGCGCGAAGCCTGTGGTCGCGATCTACTCGACGTTCCTGCAGCGCGCCTACGATCAACTGATCCACGACGTCGCATTGCAGAATCTCGACGTCATGTTCGCGATCGATCGCGGCGGCCTCGTCGGACCCGACGGACCGACGCACGCCGGCAGCTTCGATCTTTCGTATCTGCGCTCGATCCCGAACATGGTCGTGATGGCGCCGGCCGACGAAGACGAGTGCCGCAAGATGCTCTCGACCGCGTTCAAGCACGAAGGCCCGACCGCCGTGCGCTATCCGCGCGGCAGCGGCACCGGCGTCGCCGTGCAGCGCGATCTTTCAACCTTGACGATCGGCAAAGCCGAAGTGCGCCGCCGCGGCCGCGGCATCGCGCTGCTCGCGTTCGGCGCGATGGTCGCCCCATCCGCACGCGCCGCCGACGCGCTCGACACGACGCTGGTCAACATGCGCTTCGTCAAGCCGCTCGACGAAGCGCTCGTCCTCGAGCTCGCGCGCTCGCACGTCGCACTCGTGACCGTCGAAGACAACGCCATCGCCGGTGGCGCCGGCAGCGCGGTCGCCGAGCTCCTCGCTTCGCACGGCATCGCAATCCCGATCCTGCACCTCGGTCTCGCCGACGATTTTCTCGATCACGGCAGCCGAGAGGAATTGCTCGCTCAGGCCGGCCTCGATGCCGCTTCGATCGAGAAGTCGATTCGCGCTCGATTCGGGGATTTTGCGCCGGCGGCTACGTTGCGTAGCGTCAGCTGATTTTTTCGCAGGTCGTTTCGGCGACGGCCCATCACCGTCATTCCGGCGAAGGCCGGAATCCAGCTCCCACTCCGTCATCCCGGCGGAAGCCGGGATCCATTTGCTGTGTTCTTGGTCTTCAGCGCTACGCGAAGACCGACTCACGTCCCTGTGTTTTTCCACTCGCATCCTGCGAGCGGGTCACTTCTCTTTGCTTGCCCAAGAGAAGTAACCAAGAGAAAGGGCAGCCCGGGTAGGACGCCGGCTGCGCCGGTTCGCTACGGGCGGCCGGGGTTCCGCTGACAGGACATCCATGTCCTGCTGCGGAATGAGCGCGATCC
>Ga0068862_100000173_pt1 | contig 71977 bp, 62 predicted proteins | sample KBSSwiS52_FD_66598 | JGI IMG/M metagenome (GOLD analysis project Ga0068862, IMG submission 66598) | Switchgrass rhizosphere microbial communities from Kellogg Biological Station, Michigan, USA - KBS Switchgrass S5-2 | ecosystem: Host-associated > Plants > Roots > Rhizosphere > Soil ...
CTACGGAAAGCCAGGACCAATTGTCATGCTGCGCGGCTGGCGTCAGCTCCAGGCTGCCAAGGCCGGATGGACCTTGGGGCGCGCGCAGTGACCTGCTCAAAGATCCGTGAATCTGGTAGGGAACGGGGAGGGGGACCGGCGAAGCCGGTGGAGGGGCAGGGGCAGGGCTGGATGCTTCAGACGTAGCCCCTGCCCCTCCACCATGCTGCGCATGGTCCCCCTCCCCGTTCCGGGGAGGATTTGCGTTTGAGTCCGATACTATCGCTGGCCAGAAGATTGCGGATCATGGATACGCCGACCCTGCTTACCCGAACGGCCGGTCGATCGACGGCGGCGGCACGCTGAACCATGCCGGTCCCGTGTCCGTCATGTGCAGGCAATCCTCCAGCCTGATGCCGAACTGGCCCGGCAGATAGAGCCCCGGCTCGTCCGAAAAGCACATGCCCGGCGCCAGCCGCGTCGCTTCGCCATGGACGAAATTGACCGGCTCGTGCCCATCCAGCCCGATACCGTGGCCGGTGCGGTGCGAGAGGCCGGGTAGCCGATAACCCGGGCCATAACCGAGTTTCTCATAGTGGCGCCGCACCGCATCGTCGACCGACCCGGCCGGCGCGCCGATCTTCGCGGCGCCGAATGCGATCTCCTGCCCCTCGCGGACATGCGTCCACACCTTGCGCTGTTCCGCGGTCGGCTCGCCGAACACGAAGCTGCGCGAGATGTCGGACTGATAGCCCTCGACCGTGCAGCCGCAGTCCATCAGCACGACCTCGCCCGGCCGCACCGCCTGCGGTTTGCCGCTGCCATGCGGATAGGCGCTCGCCTCGCCGAGCAGGATCAATGCGAATTCAGGATCGCCGCCCAGCGCGCGGGTGGCATCGTTCATGATCGCGCCGATATCCTTCGGCGTCATGCCTACCTCGATCCGCTTCCACGTGTGGGCATAGGCCGCGATCGTCACGTCGGCGGCGGTCTTCATCAGCGCGATCTCGGCCGGCGACTTGATCATCCGGCAGCCGCGCACGACCGGATCGGCCGACACGAAGCGTGCGCCGGCCAGTGCAGAGGCCAGGCCGTTCGAGGCGAAGAAGCGGACGGTCTCCTCGATGCCGATCAACCCGTCCTGCAGCTTGCGCGCGCGCAGCCAGTCGGCAATCAAAGCGAGCGGGCTTTCATGCTCCTGCCAGACGCGGACCTCGGCGGGGATCGCCAAGGTCTCGCGCACCGACGGCTCCTCGAAGAACGGCGTGACGATCAGGGCCTCGCCTTTGGACGGCAGCACGGCCGCGGTCAGCCGCTCGCTGCGGTGCCACTGGACGCCGGTGAAATAGGTCAGCGACGCGCCGGGCTCGATCAGCACCGCGCCGATGCCATGCTCGGCCATCAGCGCCTGCGCGCGCTCGATCCGTCGGGTGCGTTCGGCAACGCCGATCGGCACGACGCCGCCGGTCAACGGTGCGAGCGCCGGACCGGCCGCGAGGCCGCGCATCGGCAGCATCGCCGCAAGGCCGGCGGCAGCCGCGCCGGCGAACAGGTCGCGGCGCCGTGGGTGGAACATCCCGGTCATGTGCCGATCGTCCCGGCGGCCGCCGATCATGTCAAGCGTCGCGCCGTGCTTGACCCGGCTCCCGCAATCCTCTTCCTTGGCGCCAAGCCGAAATCTCGAGGACAATGCCCGTGGCGAAACGCCTGACTTATTTCATCCTCGCCGCGATGGTGCTAGGGATGATCACCGGCTGGGCGATCAATTCGGGGATCGACGACGGCAGCGATGCCGCCAAGACGCAATTGACCGAGATCGCCGGCTATTTCTCGATCGTCACCAGCCTGTTCCTGCGGCTGATCAAGATGATCATCGCGCCTTTGGTGTTCTCGACGCTCGTCGTCGGCATCGCGCATATGGGCGACACGCGCGCTTTGGGCCGCGTCGGCTTCCGTTCGGTCGGATGGTTCCTCACCGCCAGCCTGATCTCGCTGACCCTGGGCCTCATCCTCGTCAACCTGATCCAGCCGGGCGTCGGCCTCGATCTGCCGCTGCCGCCGGTCGACGCCGCCAGCGGGGTCGAGCGCGCCGCGTTCAACCTCAAGGATTTCATCACCCACGTCGTGCCGGCCTCGATGGTCGAGGCGATGTCGAAGAACGAGATCCTCCAGATCGTCGTGTTCTCGCTGTTCGTCGGCGTTGCGATCACCGCCGTCGGCGAGAAAGCGAAGCCGCTGGTCCGCGCGGTCGAGGCGCTGGTCGCGGTGATGCTGCAGATCACCGACTATGTGATGCGCTTCGCGCCGTTCGCGGTGTTCGCCGCCGTCGCCGGCACGCTCGCCGAGCAGGGACCGAGCATCATCCTCGTGCTCGCCCGTTTCATGCTGAGCTTCTACATCGGTCTCGGCCTGCTGTGGACGCTGCTGATCGGCGTCTGCTTCGTGATCGTCGGCCGCCGCACCGGGCTGCTCGTGCGCTATATCGGCGAGCCGGTGCTGCTCGCCTTCTCGACCGCATCGTCCGAGGCTGCCTATCCGCGCACGCTCGAGGCGCTCGACCGCTTCGGCGTGCCGCGGCGCATCGCCAGCTTCGTGCTGCCACTCGGCTATTCGTTCAATCTCGACGGATCGATGATGTACATGACGTTCGCGACGATCTTCATCGCGCAGGCCTATGGCATCGATCTCAGCCTCGGCCAGGAGATCACGATGCTGCTGGTGCTGATGGTGACGTCGAAGGGCGTCGCCGGCGTACCGCGCGCCAGCCTGGTGGTGATCTCGGCGACGCTCGCCTTCTTCGACATCCCCGAGGCCGGCCTGCTGCTGATCCTCGCGGTCGACCATTTCCTCGACATGGGCCGCTCGGCAACCAATGTCATCGGCAATGCGGTCGCCGCCGTCGTGGTCGCGAAATGGGAGGGGCCGCTCGATCCGCTGGAGCCGCCCGAGATCGAACCGCCGCACGCGCCGACATCAAGGGCTTCCTGAGCGCGGAACCTTGGACCAGCTCGTCGTTTGTCTCCTCCGAAGGAGACCGATCATGACCGACAAGATCCAGGGCGAAGGCAATTACGAAGCGGCCAAGGCCTATGATGACGGCGCCACCGCGACCGCAGCGGACAAGGCCAAGGTCGAGAGGGCGGCCCGCGAAGCCAGGGACGCGCTCGATACGCCCGAGGGCGACGACCTCGCCGCCGCGGAAGCCGAAGGCAAGTCGCACGCCAAGGCCTGACTCCCGATCCCTCCCCGGGGGATCGCCCCGGGGAGGTTCGATCTATCGAAACCGCGCCTCGCCAAGCGCCTCCCACGGCCCGCCGCGATACCACCATGCCGCCAGCCCCGCGATCGTCAGCGGACGCGGCCGGAACGCCGCCTTCATCGCTTGATACAACGCCGCCGCATCCTTCGGATCGGCCTTGTTCTGGATCGTGACATGCGCGCGCCAGCCCTGCTGGTCCTGCGCCACCAGCAATCCATGGAAATGATCGGCGACATCCTCGCGCATGTCCGCCAGCGCGGGGCTGTCGACCCGGACGGCAACCCCCTGCTCCGTCCGGATCAAGCCCGCCAGCGTCGCCGCCGGTGCCGGCCGATCGCGAACGATCGCTTTCATGACATCCAGAATTTCTCGCGCGGCGGTGGGCGGCAGATGGTGGAAAAGCGTCAAATGCGCGGGCACGGCATTGCGCTCCGGCGGAAAATGACGGCGACGCAGGCCGTCGAGCAGGGTAAAGTCGGCCGCGCCGAACAGAGCCGTCAGGATGATCGGCGCCGTGCCGTTGCTGGGCGTCATCGTCATTCCTTTTTTCCGCCAGGCGATTTGCCGGAGACGCCCGATGATCGACTTCTACACTGCCGCCACGCCGAACGGATACAAGGTCGCGATCATGCTCGAGGAGACCGGGCTGCCCTATGTGCCGCACTTCATCGATTTCGCGAAGGCCGAGCAGAAGGCGCCGGACTATCTCGCGATCAACCCCAATGGCCGCATCCCCGCGATCGTCGACCGCGAGGGCGGCTATTTCCCGGTGTTCGAATCGGGCGCGATCCTGCTCTATCTCGCCGAGAAGACCGGACTGTTCCTGTCGACCGACACGCAGGAACGCAGCACGACGATCCAGTGGGTGATGTGGCAGATGGGCGGCCTCGGGCCGATGATGGGACAGCTCAACGTGTTCCGCAACTATTTCCCCGAACAGATCCCCGCCGCGATCGAACGTTATGACCGCGAATGCCGCCGCCTGTTCGGCGTGCTCGAAGCGCGGCTGGAGGAAGCATCATGGCTGGGCGGTTATGATTATTCGATCGCCGACATGGCGTCATGGCCATGGGTGCGCAGCCACGACTGGTCAGGCCTCAGTCTCGACGCTTTTCCGAAGGTCGCCAACTGGGTTGCGCGGATCGCCGAGCGCCACGCCGTCCAGCGCGCGCTGCTCGTGCCGCCGCGCCCTGAGACGACCCAGGAAGGTCGCGTACAGATCGTCGAGGCCGCCAGGACGATGCTGGCCTGAGCAATCGCCGCGCCTGGATGCAAATGTTGCATCCAGGCGCGGCCGTTTCAAAATTGCGTCCGATTGAAACAATATTAGTTCTGCCTGCGCACCGATCTGGTGCGGAGCGGGCGCCATGCCCGCGCGTGGAGACTGACAATGAAGACGTTCGAGACGGCGTCGAGCCTCGCGGTGGCGTTCATCGCCCAGCTGCTCGTGGTCGGAATGCTGTTCGCATTCTGATCCAGCCGTAAAGCCTCTCCCCCGCCTCCGGCCCGGCCGGGGCGGGGACGGGCAAACGCCAGAGCGCTGGTTTCTCAGGCCGGCGGCTTTTCCAGACTGTCATAGACCGCCTCGACGAAGGCATCGCCCCGGACGAAGGCCTTGGGATCCTTGTCCCATTCGGCCGCCGGCTTCAGCGCCTGGATCTCGGCGAGCGTCTTGCCCTTGGCCCGCGCCGCGGCAACCCGATCGCGGATCGTCACCATCATGTCGCGGAACGCCACCATATCGGCACGCGTCGCCACCTCGCCATGGCCCGGGATGATCTTCGTGGCATCGTCGGACAGCGCCAGCGCCCGATCGACGCCGGCGATCATGCCCTGGATGCCGCCGCCCGACGACCGGTCGATGAAGGGCAGACCATAGCGGACGAACACGTCGCCGGTGTGGAGGATATTGGCCTTCTCCCACTTCACCATCGCATCGCCATCGGTATGCGCATTGGCGACATGGACGATCCTGAGCGTGTCGCCGTTGAGATGGAAGGTCATGCCATCGGCGAAAGTGACAACGGGCAGTGCGGCGGCGGGCGACGCCGGTACCTTCTCGTTCACCGCCTTCATGAACTGGTCGGTCGACATCCGCGCGCGGACATTGTCCTGCGCGAAGATCAATGTGCCTGCGCCTGCGAAATTCGCGTTCCCGCCGCTATGGTCGCCATGCCAGTGGGTGTTGATCAGGAAACGCGCGGGCTTTTTGTCGAGCGCCGCGAGCGCTGCGACGATCTTGGGCGTGAGTTGCGCAAATTGATCGTCGATCACGATCGTCCCGTCGGCGCCAAAGGACACGCCGATATTGCCGCCCGCCCCGAACAGCACCGCCACGCCGGGCGCGAGCGGCTGCGTCCTGATCTCGACGCCGGACATGTCGTCCTGCGCTTGGCCGACGCCGCACGCGGCGAGCAGAAGCGGGGCAAAGGCGAAGGGCAAGCGCATGATCGATCTCCCAAGGATTGGGCGGGAGCGTAGAGCTGGATTTGAACGGTGGGTATCGATTTATTGAGCATCCGGCGTTCAGGTCAGATCTTCCCACATATCCTTCAATTTCGTGAAGAAGCCCTTGGAATTCGGTGATTCATCGCCGGTCTCGGTCTCCTGGAACTGCCGGAGCAGATCCTTCTGCCGCGCGCTCAGATGCGTCGGCGTCTCGACGTCGATCTGGACGACGAGGTCGCCCGTGCCCCTGCCCTGCAGCACCGGCATGCCGGCGCCGCGCTGGCGGATCTGCTTGCCAGACTGGATGCCGGCGGGAATCCGGATCTCGTGCTGCGCGCCGTCCATGCCGGGAATCGTGATCGATCCGCCCAGCGCGGCGGTGGAGAAGCTGATCGGCGCGCGCGTGAACAGGGTCGTGCCCTCGCGCTCGTAGAATGCGTGCCGCTTCACGTGGATGAAGATGTAGAGATCGCCCGGCGGCGCACCGCGCGCGCCCGCTTCGCCCTCGCCGGTCAGGCGGATGCGCGTGCCCTCGTCGACGCCCTTGGGCACGTTGACGTCGAGTGTCTTCTCGCGGTCGACGCGACCTTCGCCGCGGCAGCTATTGCACGGATCGGCGATCACCTGGCCGGCGCCATGGCAGGTCGGGCAGGTCCGCTCGACGACGAAGAAACCCTGCTGCGCGCGGACCTTGCCGTGGCCGCTGCAGGTGCCGCACGCGCGCGCGCTGGTGCCGGCCTTGGCGCCGGTGCCGTCGCAGGTCTCGCAGCGGGTCGAGACGTCGACCTTGATCTGCGTCGCCTTGCCGTGGAACGCATCCTCCAGCCGGATTTCGAGATCGTAGCGCAGATCCGCGCCGCGCCGCGCGGCCTGGCGCTGACCGCCGCGACCGCCAGCGTTGAATTCGCCGAAGATATTGTCGAAGATGTCGGCGAAGCCCGAGAAATCCTGCGGACCGCGCGCACCGCCGCCGCCGCCGTTCTGGAAGGCGGCCTTGCCGAAGCGGTCATAGGCCGCGCGCTTCTGCGGATCCTTCAGGCAGTCATAGGCCTCGCTGATCGCCTTGAAGCGCGCTTCGCTGTCCTTGCAGCCCGGATTCTTGTCCGGGTGATAGCGCATCGCCAGCTTGCGGTAGGAGGATTTGATCCTCGCGCCATCGGCGCCGCGCTCGACCTCGAGCAATTCGTAGAAATCGGTATCGGTAGTCATGAAAAAGCCCTCTCCCCTGTGGGGAGAGGGTACGGAGAGGGGCAAAATCGTCGCATCATGACACGCTGAACCATCCGCCCCGAACTCCCCCTCTCCCCGGCCCTCTCCCCGCAGGGGAGAGGGAGGGGTCTTCCGATATTACGCCTTGTTGTCGTCCACTTCCGAGAATTCGGCATCGACGACGTCGTCGTCGGCCTTCGGCGCGTCGGCGGAGGGAGAGGCCGCGGACGCCTGCTCCTTCTCGTAGATCGCCTGGCCCAGCTTCATCGCGACCTGCGCCAGCGCCGCCGATTTCTCGGTCATCGCCGCCGGCTCGCCACCCTCGACCGCCGTCTTGGTGGCGGCGATCGCCGCCTCGATCTCGGACTTCAGCGCCGAATCGATCTTGTCGCCATGATCGGCCAATTGGCGTTCCGTCGTGTGGATCAGGCTCTCGGCATTGTTCTTCGCCTCGGCCGCCTCGCGGCGCTTCTTGTCTTCCTCGGCGAACTGCTCGGCGTCGCGGACCATCTGGTCGATGTCGGCATCGGAGAGACCGCCCGACGCCTGGATCTTGATCTGCTGCTCCTTGCCGGTGCCCTTGTCCTTGGCGGAGACGTTGACGATGCCGTTGGCGTCGATGTCGAACGTGACCTCGATCTGCGGCACGCCGCGCGGCGCGGACGGGATGCCGACCAGATCGAACTGGCCCAGCATCTTGTTGTCCGCCGCCATTTCGCGCTCGCCCTGGAACACGCGGATCGTCACCGCCTGCTGATTGTCGTCGGCGGTCGAATAGGTCTGCGACTTCTTGGTCGGGATCGTCGTGTTGCGGTCGATCATCCGGGTGAACACGCCACCCAGCGTCTCGATGCCCAGCGACAGCGGCGTCACGTCGAGCAGCAGCACGTCCTTGACGTCACCCTGCAGCACGCCCGCCTGGATCGCCGCGCCCATCGCCACGACCTCGTCGGGATTGACGCCGGTGTGCGGCTCCTTGCCGAAGAAGCTCTTCACGACTTCACGCACCTTGGGCATGCGCGTCATGCCGCCGACGAGGACGACCTCGTCGATCGCGTCGGCCTTGAGGCCGGCATCCTCGAGCGCCTTCTTCAGCGGCGTGATCGTGCGCTGGATCAGGCCGTCGACCAGCCGCTCGAGATCCGCGCGCGTGATCGACTTGACAAGATGCTTGGGGCCGGTGGCGTCGGCGGTGATGAACGGCAGGTTGACCTCGGTGGTCGCGGCCGAGCTCAGCTCGATCTTGGCCTTTTCCGCGGCTTCCTTCAGGCGCTGCAGCGCGAGCCGGTCCTTGGTCAGGTCGATGCCCTCGGACTTCTGGAAGTCCGCGGCGAGGAACTCGACCAGCTTGGCGTCGAAATCCTCGCCGCCCAGGAAGGTGTCGCCGTTGGTCGACTTCACTTCGAACACGCCGTCGCCGATCTCGAGGATCGAGATGTCGAAGGTGCCGCCGCCGAGGTCATAGACCGCGATCGTCTTGTTGGTATCCTTGTCGAGACCATAAGCCAAAGCCGCCGCGGTCGGCTCGTTGATGATGCGCAGCACTTCGAGGCCGGCGATCTTGCCGGCGTCCTTGGTCGCCTGGCGCTGCGCGTCGTTGAAATAGGCCGGCACGGTGATCACGGCCTGGGTGACGGTCTCGCCGAGATAGGATTCGGCGGTCTCCTTCATCTTCTGCAGCGTATAGGCGCTGATCTGCGACGGCGAATAATCCTCGCCGCCGGCCTTGACCCATGCGTCGCCGTTCGGCCCCTTGACGATGTGATAGGGAACCAGCTCGGTGTCCTTCTTGGTCACCGGATCGTCGAAGCGGCGGCCGATCAGGCGCTTGACCGCGAAAATCGTATTGTCGGGATTGGTGACCGCCTGACGCTTGGCCGGCTGGCCGATCAGCCGCTCGCCATCCTTGGCGAAGGCGACGATCGACGGCGTCGTGCGCGCGCCTTCCGAATTCTCGATGACCTTGGGCTTGCCGCCTTCCATCACGGCGACGCAGCTGTTGGTGGTGCCCAGATCGATCCCGATAACTTTACCCATGATAGTCCCTCATTGCCCCAAATGCCTGGCTGCTCCGGCGGCCCATGAATCGAGGCACCGCCGCAGCGTTCGAAGCGCGATATAGGTGCGCTTCCGGTTGCTGCAAGCCGCGGCGAATTCTAGAGTTGCCCGATCCACCGGAGGATGTTCCCATGCGCAAAGCTTTGTTCCCGTTGATCGCCCTCCTCAGCCTGCCTGCACTCACCTCCTGCGCGAAGCGTGACGTCAACGTGACCGACGGCTGGGTCAGGCTCGCGGCGGCGCCCGATCGCCCGTCGGCCGCCTATTTCACCGTCAAGGGCGGATCGGACGCCGACAGGCTGATCGCCGTCAGTTCGCAGGTCGCGATCCGGGTCGAGATGCACGAGACGATGAAAGAGGGCGGCATGATGAAGATGCGCGCGCTCGATGCCGTCGACATCCCCGCCGGCGAGACGGTGAAGTTCGAACCCGGCGGCAGGCATGTGATGATGTGGAACGTCAATTCGGGGATCAAGCCGGGCGGCAAGATGACGATGATGTTCACCTTCGCCAGCGGCACCCAGCTCGAATATCCGATGGCCGTGCAGGGGCCGGCCGATGCCGCGCCGGCGGCGGGCGCCAACTAGCGATGGCGGACGCCGGCCGGCCGCTCACCCCGGCCGAGCACGACCTTGCCCGATCCGTGTTCGGGGACGCGATCGACTATGATCGCGTCCGCCTGCACAACCGCAAATGGATCTTCTTCCAGCCGAAACGCGTGACGATGTCGCCCGACGGCCACATGTGGTTCCACCCCGCCGGCGGCAATTTCCGCGATGATTTCTGCGGCTGCTCGCTGACCGACCAGGGGCTGTTCATCCACGAGATGGTCCATGTCTGGCAGCATCAGAAGGGGATTTTCCTGCCGCTCAAACGCCATCCGTTCTGCCGCTACGACTATAGCCTGAAGCCCGGCTGGACGCTCGATCGCTACGGCCTCGAACAGCAGGCGGAGATCGTGCGCCACAGCTTCCTGCTGCGAGCCGGCGCGCCGGTGGCGGGTGCGCCGCCGCTGGCGCAATATGAAGGCATATTGCCGTTCCGGAGGCTGTGATGACCGGCAATCCGATCCACCGCCTGCTCGACGATCGCGGCGTGCCCTGGCGCGAAAGCATGACGTCGCTGGCGTCGCGATATGGCCGCACGCCCAATCGCTGGTCGCGAACGGGCGACGACGTCGTCCTGCTCGATACGCAGCCGCCGTTCCTGCCGGGCCTGCTCCGCCCGCTGACGGTCGACCTGTGCCGAGATCATGATCCGGCGATGCCGGCGGTCAGGATGTCCGCTTATGCGTGGACCAGCCGCACGGTCGGCTGGCTTCGTCCCTGCCGCGCGCGCGCCGCGCTGCAGATGGTCCATGACTCGCTCGCGCCGGCACTTGGCCCGCCGCAGCCGAAGAACAATTCGAACACCTTTGGCTGGCGCTGGGAATTCGGCCTCGCCGCGATCGATGCGATCTGTTTTCCGCCGCGGCTGCAGACATATCGCGGCGGCAATTCCGTCCATGACGCCGAACCCCGCGCGGCCACGGCATGCTATTTCGGCATCGAGACCGGCTATCGTCCCGCCTGCTCGGACGAAGAACGGCGCTGGATCGACGATTTCGTCGCCGCCTTCCGGCTCGACGATCGCATCACCGCCGCCGCGGTCAACGGCCGCCGGGCCTATCAGCATCTGCTCGAATATGTTCGCGCGCCCTGCCCCGGCTTCGAACGCACGCTCGGCCGCCTCGGTCGCAGCGCCGACGGCAGGGCGCTGATCTTCACCACCGACCAGCTCTACATCGTACCGACATCGCATATCGATCATGTCGACGTCTCTCGCCTCGAACAGGGGCGCGGCGGTCCGGCCTGCGGTCTCGCCCGGTTCGCCCTGCGCGGCGATTTCGGGGGACGCGCGCTCAAGCAATTGCAGTTCGCCGATGCGCCGGGGGCCGACGGCATCAGCGATCAGGCGGCGCGGATCGCCGACTGGCTGGGCGTGCTGTGCGTGCTGGGCGATTATGACACGTACGACTGACACCATGCGATTGCCGTCCTCGCGACGATGATATACAATCCGTATGTATATCCAATGGGAGCAATCCGATGCGTATCGCCAGATGGGGCAACAGCCTCGCCGTGCGGATCCCCGCCAGTCTGGCCGAGGCACTCGATCTCAAGGAAGGCGATGAGGTCATCCTCGAACCGGCCGAACCCGGTCACCTCACGGTCGCGCGCGACCCGAAGCGCGAGGAGGCGCTCGCCCGCATTCGGGCAATGCGCTGGCCATTGCCCGAGGGCTACAAATTCGATCGCGACGAAGCCAATTCGCGCTGACGCATGGCGGAACGCGCCTTTCTCGACACCAATGTCGTCGTCTACGCGTTCACCGAGGATCGGCGCAGCAGCGCTGCGCAGGCTCTGCTCGCGCGCTCGTTCACGATCAGCGTCCAGACACTCAATGAGTTCGTCAACGTGGCGCTGCGCAAGTTGAAGCGAAGCTGGCGGGAGATCGACGATGCCTGTGCGCAGATCATCGCAGCCGCATCATCGATCGAACAGCTTGATCTCGCCTGCCACCGACGCGCGATGACGTTGGCGCGACAGCATAAACTGGCGATCTTCGACGCCCAGATCGTCGCATCGGCGCTGCAGGCCAACTGCGACACGCTTTACAGCGAAGACATGCATGACGGCCTCGTCATCGACGGCCGCCTGACCATCCGCAATCCGTTCGCCGCCGCTCGATAGAAAAGGAGTTCCGCCATGGACGCCCCGCTCGACAGTTTCCGATCCTCGACCTGGGGCTGGCTGCGCGGCACGTTGCTCGGCTGGCTGACCTTGCTGCTGTGCCTCGTCGGCGTTGGCCTGCTGATCGTCGTGTGGAAATGGGTAACCAACCTCGCGACGACCTACGAGATCACGCCCGACCGGCTGATCCTGCGCAAGGGCATCTTCGTCAAGAGCATCGACGAGATCGAACTCTACCGGATCAAGGACATCCGCATCGATTTCACGCTGATCAACCAGTGGGCCGGCATCGGCACGATCACGATCACGTCCAGCGACGAGACCACCCGCGACGCGCCGCTGGTGATCGCCGACATCGACGACGCCCAGGCCCGCCGCGAGACACTGCGCCTGCTGGTCGACACCGCGCGCCAGAAGCGCCGCGTGCGCGAGATCGATGTCGGCCATGAGGATCTATGAGGGCGCCTACCGGTTCCGTCCCTGGAGGATCAGGTCCGCGGCCCGCCACGCCGACGCCATGATCGGCGCATTGGTGTTGGCGGATACCATTGCCGGCATGATCGATCCGTCGACGACGCGCAGTCCATCGACGCCCTTCACGCGCAGCCGCGCGTCGAGCACGGCGTCGGGGAAGTCGCCCATCCGGCATAGCGCTTGAAGATCGCGCTTGGCCGCTCCTTGAGCTTGCCCGGCGGCGGCACCAGCCCTTGTCCGTTGGATTCGACATTTTCGACCATGCGGTCGCCGATGTGCAGGCCGAAGCACCCGTCGGGGCCGAGCTTGCGCGCGACCAGCCACGCCGCGTGCAGTTCGGCGGGCAGATAGTGCTCCATGAAGTCGAAAAAATCGCGCCCGTGGATATGCGAATCACAGTCGCAGATCGGTCCCGTATAGATCGGCTGGTCTCCACCGATATGCCTCACTTCGGCCATCCATAGTCCTCCGCATATATCGTAGCGTGGCCGCCGCCGGTGGCCGAAGCGCAGCATTATGCGATCCGGGGAGACCGCACGAGGCGGGCGGCAACCGTTCATATCCGCGATGTCTTTGCGGGCGCCGGCTTTCAGGGGGCATTGGTACCATGCGCCCCTGGCCCGCGGGCATGGGCTGGAAACGAGCATGCCGGCAGGGCTCGCCGGGTTTCACCGAGGCGGCGGCGTGCGCCCGGACGGTTGCAGCTGTGGCGCTGGCGCTACGGCATGAGGGGCGGAGTTGCAGGCTTGCTGCCATGTCCTCCATGGCCGTGATGCATGAACAGATGCATCAGCGGGCATGCGAGAAACAGCAGATAGGGCAGGACGCCGAAGATGTGGCCCATATGCTCACGGCCATAGAAAAACAGCATTGCCGAGACTGTCGCCACGGCCAGCATCATAACAAATCCGCGCACTTTCATAAATTCACCAATTATTGTTCACTGTGCCGCGAAACATTCCGTATCGATCATTTTTCGTGCTGATGATCGGCCGGAGATGACGGCTTCTCCTTCATGCACGTCTTCATCATGTCAGGTGCCGTTGCTCCACCCATCATGTCTTTACCATGCATATTCTTTCCCAGCATCGACATGCGCCCCTGAGATTGAACCGCACCGGTGGCAGGCGCCCGCGCGCCCATCATCGGGCAGTGCGGCCCGGACGCGCCGGGAATTGCCGGCGCCGGAGCAGTCGCTGCGGGCGGGGGTGAGGCGGGTGCGGCCGCAGGATGGTGCGCGGCGTGGGGATCGGTCTGCGCGACGGCGGGTGAAGCCATCATTGCGACGGCCAAGCAATATGCCTTGAGGGGGAATGTCATGAGAATATCCTTTCCGAATTGCCTCGACCGACATGGTTCAGCGTTGGAACCAGCGACCCGTGAGGTTGAAGAAGGCGGCGAAGAGCGCGCCGGCGAGCGCGCCGAACAGGAGCGCCGCGCAGATCCCGGTTGCCAGGCCGGCCAGCGAGGACGGCGCGGCGGCCGTGAACAGGCGGATGAAGGCATGGCTTGCGGGTCCGATCCCAGCCCATGCGGCTGCCCAGCACAGGACGAAGACCACCGAAACCGCTCCAGCGCCCGCAACTGCACACTGCGCGACATTGACCTTTGTTCTTGCGACCATGACCGCCCTCCGTCCGTGGGCAACCTTATTCGTCAACGCAGGTGGGGGATTTACGTAAAGCTACTGATCGACACACGACGCGGTGCGCGAATGTTCCGGCGATGCTCATCGCCGGTCCCCGGCGCCATGATAGCGCACTTCCGGACGATTTCAGTATCGGACCATCGACGCACTGCCTTTGCGTATTGATACGGAGTGCAAGCAGGCGGGGTTGACCTTAACACGATGTCAGACCCTAGACGGTGGGGCGTCGAGAAGGAATCCCGCGATGACGCACACCGAACACGCCGCCCATGGCCATCACCACAGCGGCTCGAAACCGGGCCCGGATCAGGTCAGCACCCCCGTGTGCGGCATGGCCGGGATAACCCATGATTCTGGCGGCGTCGGGGCGCCGGCGCCCACGCCGGAGGCGCCGGAGGGGACGATCTGGACCTGCCCCATGCACCCTGAAATCCGGCAGGATCATCCCGGTGCATGCCCGATCTGCGGCATGGCGCTCGAGCCCGCCATGGTGACCGCGGACGCCGGCCCAAGTCCCGAACTCGCGGACATGACCCGCCGGTTCCGGATCGGGCTGCTCCTGGCGCTGCCGGTGTTCGTTCTCGAAATGGGCGGCCACATCTTTCCGGCGCTGCACCATCTGGTCCCGATGCGGATCTCCGCCTGGATCCAGCTCGTGCTCGCGACGCCGGTCGTCTTGTGGGCGGGATGGCCGTTCTTCGTGCGCGGCTGGGCTTCGATACGGACGCGCAATCTCAACATGTTCACCCTGATCGCGATGGGAACGGGCATCGCGTGGATCTACAGCATGGTCGCCACGCTGGCGCCCGGGGTCTTCCCGCCAGCGTTTCGTTCGGCGGACGGCAATGTCGCGATCTATTTCGAGGCGGCCGCCGTCATCACCGTACTGGTGCTGCTGGGACAAATGCTCGAGCTGCGGGCGCGCGAGCGGACCTCGGGCGCGATCAAGGCGCTGCTCAACCTTGCTCCCAGGACCGCGCGGCGCATTGCCGCGAGCGGGGATGAGGAAGAGGTCGGGCTCGACCAGATCGTCGTGGGCGATCGCGTTCGGGTCCGTCCGGGCGAGAAGGTGCCGATCGATGCGGTCGTCGAAAGCGGCCGTTCGTCGCTCGACGAGTCGATGGTGACGGGCGAATCGATGCCGGTCACCAAGGCGGCGGGAGACACGGTGATCGGCGGCACGCTCAATCAGACCGGCGCGCTCGTCATCCGTGCCGACAAGGTCGGACGCGACACGATGCTGGCGCGGATCGTCCAGATGGTCGCGGCGGCGCAGCGGTCGCGCGCGCCGATCCAGCGCATGGCCGATCGGGTCGCGGGCTGGTTCGTGCCGGTGGTGCTGGCGATTGCCGTGCTGACCTTCGCCGGTTGGGCGATCTGGGGGCCGGAGCCGCGCTTTGCCTATGGGCTGGTCGCCGCCGTGGCAGTGCTGATCATCGCCTGCCCCTGCGCGCTCGGTCTCGCGACGCCGATGTCGATCATGGTCGGTGTCGGTCGCGGTGCCGGGCTTGGCGTGCTGATCAAGAATGCCGAGGCGCTCGAGCGCATGGAGAAGGTCGATACGCTGGTCGTCGACAAGACCGGTACGCTGACCGAGGGTCACCCATCGGTTACGCAAATCGTCGTTGCCGACGGTTTCGCGGAAGACGAGGTGCTGCGGCTTGCCGCCGGGGTGGAGCGCGCCTCCGAGCATCCGCTGGCCCGCGCGATCGTCGCGGCCGCCGGCAGTCGCGGGATTGCCATTCCCGAGGTCGTGGACTTCGATTCCCCGACCGGCAAGGGCGCGCTCGGCACCGTGGACGGCAGGCACGTGCTGCTCGGCAATGCTGCGTTTCTCGCAGAACATGGCGTCGAGACCGCGCCGCTGGCCGCGCGGGCCGATGCGCTGCGACGCGATGGCGCGACTGCCATCTTCGCCGGGATCGACGGCGTCGTCGCCGGCGTTCTCGCCATTGCCGACCCGATCAAGACGACCACAGCCGAAGCCTTGGCCGGACTGCGTGCCGAAGGCATTCGCGTCGTGATGCTGACGGGCGACAATCGCACGACGGCGGACGCGGTTGCACGGACGCTCGGAATCGACGAGGTCGAGGCCGAGGTGCTGCCCGATCAGAAGAGCGCGGTCGTCGAGCGGCTGAAGCGTGAAGGGCGGATCGTCGCAATGGCCGGTGACGGCGTCAACGACGCGCCCGCGCTCGCCGCCGCGGAGGTCGGGATCGCCATGGGATCCGGCACCGATGTCGCGATCGAAAGCGCGGGCATCACGCTCCTCAAGGGCGATCTGACGGGGATATTGCGCGCCCGTCGGCTCAGCCAGGCGACGATGTCGAACATCCGGCAGAATCTCGTCTTCGCCTTCATCTATAACGCAGCCGGCATTCCGGTGGCGGCCGGGCTGCTCTACCCGCTGTTTGGCATCCTGCTGTCGCCGATGATCGCGGCGGCGGCGATGGCGCTGTCGTCGGTGAGTGTCGTCACCAACGCGCTCAGGCTCAACCGGCAGTCGTTATGAACATCGGGCAGGCCGCGAAGGCGAGCGGCGTCTCGCAGCGCATGATCCGCCATTATGAGAAGATCGCGCTGATCCCGGTCCCGGCGCGCCGGGAGAGCGGCTATCGCGATTATGCGGATGCCGATGTCCATCGGTTGCGGTTCATCGCGAATGCGCGCGATCTCGGCTTTCCGATCGAGGAAATCCGCGCGCTGCTCGATCTATGGACCGATCGCCAGCGCGCGAGCAGCGACGTAAAGGCCATGGCCGAGCATCGCGCCGCCGACCTTGGCCGGAAGGCCGCCGCGCTGCAGGCCATGCAGACCACCTTGCTGGCGCTGGCCGCGCACTGCCAGGGCGATCAACGACCAGACTGCCCGATTCTCGATGAACTCGAACGATAGGGTCGACCACTTGCGTTCCGGCATGCAAAGCGGCCCCATAGCTGGACGAAGGCCACCGAGGACGCACGCGCTATGACGAGCATGACCATCCGGACGATGCGGCCCGAGGAGATCGCGATCGCCGTCGACTGGGCGGCTGCCGAAGGCTGGAACCCGGGCCATGCCGACGCCGCCTGCTTCGCCACGGTCGATGGCCCAGGCTTCCTGATCGGCGAGATCGACGGCGCGCCGGCGGCGACGATCTCCTGCGTCAATTATGACGACAATTTCGCCTTCCTCGGCTTCTACATCGTGCGCGCGGATCTGCGCGGGCGCGGCCATGGGCTGGCGATCTGGAACGCCGCGATCGCGCATGCCGGCGGACGCGTGATCGGGCTCGACGGCGTGGTGGCGCAGCAGGCGAATTATGCGCGGTCGGGGTTCGCGTTCGCTTACCCAAATATCCGTTACGGCGGCACCGCCACCGCACCCGGCGCCGCGAACGCCGGCATCGTCGCGCTGGCGGACGTGCCGTTCGCGGCGATCGCGGCGGACGACGCCACATTGTTCCCTGCCCCGCGCGCCGCCTTCCTGCGGGCCTGGATCGACGCGCCGGGCCATGTCGGCCGCGCGCTGATGCGCGATGGCCGGCTGGCGGCGTGGGGCGTGATCCGTCCCTGCCGGACCGGGCGCAAGATCGGCCCGCTCGTCGCCGACGACCGCACCGCCGCCGAGGCGGTTTTGGCGGCACTGCTGGCGGAGGCGGGCGGCGGCGAGGTGTTTGTCGACGTTCCGGCCGTCAACCGCGAGGCCGTCGCGCTGGCGCGCGACCTCGAACTCGAGCCGGTGTTCGAGACCGCAAGGATGTATACCGGGCCGATCGCGCCGGTGCGGATCGAGCGGGTGTTCGGGGTGACGAGTTTCGAGCTTGGGTAGCGTGTTTTCGCTCCCCCTCACCGTCATTCCCGCGCAGGCGGGAATCCATGCGTCCGGCCGATGAACGCTGGCGATCCATGCCAAAAATGGATCCCCGCCTGCGCGGGGATGACGGAAAGTGGGCTGGATGACGCGGCCCTCCGGCTTCGCTCGGGAGAGCCTTTCGTTTGGGTACGGCAGGCTCCTGTACCCGGCATCTACGTCAGCGGCCCCTCCCGCAGCCCTTCCCCGCGGCTTCGCATCCGAGCCTTGAGCGACGCGAGCAGCGCGCGCCAGTGGTCCACCTGCCGGCGCTGGAACAACAGCAGATCGAAGCCATGCCGGGCGACATGCTTCTGCGGAATGCTGTCCCAGCCGCGATGCTCGACCGTGACCCGCGTCTCGTCGCCGACCGCTTCGAACCGCACGTCGAGTTCGGTCGACTGGCCGGGCGCGAAGCTCGCCTGGCGCCATGACAAAGCGAGCCGTTCACCCGGCTGCCAGACGGTGATGCGGCCAACGTCGAACTCCATGCCATCGGCCAGCGTCGTGACGAGCCGCCCGCCTTCGCCCGGCTCGAACCGCAGGGCGCCGTCGCCGCGCGGGGTCAGCATGAACAGCGGGTTCTGCACCCACCACAGGCCGATATCGTCGGTGAAGGCTTCGAACGCCCGCAGCGGCGATGCGCCGACGCGAAGCGAGACGATCACCGACGCCGTCATCGGTCCTGCTTCTCGACATGCGCCTTGAAGGCCAGCAGCTGTGCCGCCCACATCGCTTCGGTGCTGGCGAGCCAGCGCTTCAATTCGGTCATCGCCCCATCCTTCAACGCATAGATGCGGACGCGCGCGTCGAATTCGGGATGGCTCTCCTCGACGAGACCGCAGGCCTTCATCAGCCGCAAGTGGCGGCTGACCGCCGGCGCCGGCAGGTCGAGCGCGCTCGCCAGCTCGCCCGCCCGGCGCGGCCGCTCCCCAAGCAGCTCCACCGCGCGGCGGCGATGCGGGTCGGCGAGCGCCGCGAAGATCCGGTCGACCGACGCGGTCAATCGAGCCGCGCCCGAGTGGTCAACCCGCTCGCCTTGTCCCATTCGTCAGACGTCATCTTCTGCACGGTGACGCCGAAGGTCCAAATATGACCCTCCGGATCGGTCGCGCGATAGGTGCGATCGCCGTAGAATTGCGTGTCCGGCTCTTGCAGGATGTTCGCGCCGGCATCGCGCGCATGGGCGCAATGGGCGTCGATATCCTCGCCCTCGGCGAGCTGGACATGGACCGACTGCGTGTTCTTGCCGCCGATCGATTTCGGGCTCTTGTGCTCGTCGCTCCACTCGGTGCCGATCAGGACGACGGACTCGCCATAGGTCATTTCGGAATGGGCCAGATTGCCGTCGGCATCGAGGATGACGAAGAGCGGTTCGAAGCCGAACGCGCCTTCGAGCCAGCGATAGGCGGCCTTCGGATCGAGATAGGACAAGGCGCTCGAAAGCCCTTTGGGACGATAGGGGTCGGTCATGGGGGTCTCCTGTCTCCGGGAATCGACTCGATTGGCGATAGTTAGAATATTTATCAAAAAATGCAAATATTATCGGTTTTGTGATCGGTGGCCGCGGGAGTGAGGGTCGTCCTGGACCCGCGATGTCGCGTTGGTGATGCCGCGACGGTTATGGGGAGGTCAGCGATGATGGGCTGTCATTCCACGCGAATTGGACGCCAATCCGTATCGTACAACCCCTATGCATCGCGGGACAGCCTGAGCGCCCCGATCGGGTCGAGCATGTCGATCAAGCGCCGGAGAGAATCACGACAGTCGGACGCTCGCGATCGTGAGCGGGCCTCGCGGAGATCGCTCGTGCTGGCGTCGCGCGCAGTCACGCGATCTGTCGGCCGGCTTGGGACGATGGACAGCGAGTTGCGCGCGAGTGCCCTCGATCGGTGCTGTAGCAATTGGAATTGTGGGCAGCGATCGGATCAATTTATCGCGATCCGAGCTTCAACATGAACGCCGCGCGACGGGCGCGATGCCTCGATCGGTACTGTGGCCGCCGCTATTGCGGCTGCCCGACTGCCGAAACCGGCGTAAGGAGACCCGCAGAAAATATCGAATCCTCCCCTTTGAGGGGAGGTGGCGAGCGGGTTGGATTTCCCCCGGCAATCCAGGATCGTGCCGAGGGCACGATCGACCCGCTCGCCCCGAAGGGCTGACGGAGGGGTGGCAGGGCTTCCGGAGTTGCTCCAGTTTCTGCGCTTTTCCGGACGTTGCGAACCCCTCCACCACCGCCTTCGGCGGCGACCCCCTCCCCTTCAGGGAGGATTGAGTTCGGCGTTTCGAAGCGATTATTTCTGCGCATGTCCTAACCGCGCCGGCCGCGCTGCTGGACGGTGCCGCAGTGACGATCAAGGGCGCAGGCACCACGGTTGAGGCGGTCCGGCCGATTCCGCTGGGGCCGATATATGCTGAAGCAGCCAGACGACGAAAGGCGTTGATCCTTTGACGCTATGGCATGCACCGTAAATGGAGATGTGGCAGCAACATCCGCCGTCCATCGGGTCCGGCCGCCAGCTAAATCATTGAGACGGCAGTGGGACGAAATGACTGCTTTTGACGGAAGCAGCCGCTCTTCCGAGACGTCAGCTCGGCTTCCCGAAGGAGCACCGGTTAAAGTGCGCACTACTCCTCAGAAGTTGATCCTGACGCCGATATTGAAGTTGTTGGCGTGTCCGCCGCCGAAGTCGCCGTTGACGGATCCGAAGAGGCTGACGTTTTTGGCGACGTCTGCGGCGAAGCCCGCGCCTGCGGTCGCCATGGTGGCCTTGCGGGCGGCGCCCAGCACGGCGAAGTCGCTGGCGACGCCGACGAAGCTGGCGGTGGCGGTGGGGCGGCGTCCGTCGATCTGCTGGCGGATGCCGGCCTTCACCCAGGGGTGGAAGGTGGAGCCTGCCGCCATCCCGCCACGCAGGCCCAGCGTGCCGTCGAAGAAGGTCGCCTTGAGCCGGTCACCGGCAACGTCGAGCGCGAATGCGTCGCTGCCGTCCTCGATCGCACGCCCGCGCCGGGTCGAGACGTGGGTTAGGCCGGCCTGCGGGCGGAGCGCCCAGGCCTCGCCGATAGCAAATTCATACCCGATCGACGCATCGAGCACGAGGCTGCGCAAGCGATAGTCGTCGTCGCGCGCCGATCCCCCCGGCACCGCGCGGCGCGTGTCCGCCTTGCTCCAATCATAAGCGACCAGCGCCGAGATATCGAAGCCGCCGGCTTTCACCCGCCCCGAAACGCCCGCGAACATGCCGTCCGCCTCGGTGCTGGCGCCGAGGCCACGGATATGCTGGTTGCTGTCGATATAGCCGACGAAAGCGCCGGCCGATGCGGTCCCGCTGCCGAAGCCGATCCCGCCCAGCATGCCATAGCTGTGGCTCAAGGCACGGCTGACGCCGGTCGTGACACGCCCGTTAAGGCGGCGCCAGTCGCCGAGGCCCTGGAAGAAGCTGTAGAGCCCGGCATCGGGAGCGTGGGCGGCCGCGGCCCCATTGCGTGAGGCTTCGGCGATCGAGAGGCCATGCTCGACGCCGAGCTGGGCTGCGCTGGCATAGGCCTCGGGCGTGAGCTGCGCGAAGGCAGCGGCGTTGGTGTTGTCGCCCGAGAGCAGGCTCGGGATCGCAGCGAGCAGGGCGGGGCTACCTCGCCCCGCGACGAGCACGTCGTTGACGTAGGCGATCGCTGCCGCGGTCTGTGCGCTCGTGCCGGCGGGTGTCTGAAACTGGCCGAGCAGCTGCAGGCGGTTCTGCGTCTGGAGCAGGAAGCCCAGCACGTTTGACGCCTTGTTGGTGGTGCCGAAGCTGCCCTCGATGCCGCCCTCGGCGACGATCAGGTCGAGCGCGATGCCGGGCGTGAGCGGCCGGTTGCCAACGAGGTTGAGCGTCGTATTGCCGCCGATCGACAGCGTGCCCGAGACGAGAAGCTTGTCGCTGACAGCCGGCGTGAACTCGAAAATCGCATTCGAGCCGGCCGCGAGCGCGACATTGCCCTGCACCGTCATCGTGCCGGGCGAGGCACCGGGCGAGAGCGTGCCGCCGCCCGCCACCGACACATTGCCGATGACCGTTCCAGGACTCCCGAACGTTGCTCCGCTCGATACGCTGACATTGCCCGTCAGCACCGATCCCGAACGACCGATCAATCGACCGCCGACCACATGCACCTGCTGAAAACGCTCGGTCCCGATCGAGGTCACGCCCTCGGCCTGTATCAGCCGCTCGAAGTTGGTGAGGCCGGCGCTCGAGAAGGCGGTCGGCGCGGCATCGGTGCCGGCGGAATGGATTTCGATCGCATCGATGCCGTCGCCCCCGTCGACACCGCCAGCGCTCGCGCCCGGATAGACGGCGTAACTGTCGCCGCCGCCGCCGAGCGCGATCAATCCGCTGACCGTGCCTCGGTTGACGACGCGTTCAGCGAGGTCGCCGCCGGTGATCGTCGTGCCGCTGGTCGTGCTGAGCGTCGTGCCGGGGGCGATATCGATCGATCCACCCATCAGTTGGACGGTCGGAAACGGCAGCGCGCCATCGAGTGTGACCGTCCCGGTTCCACTGAGCGCCAGCGCCTGGAAATTGCTGAAGTGCTGGAGGGTGAAGCCGTTGCCAGCCACGTTGCCGGTCGTGTCGATGAAAAGTGCGTTCGCACCGTCGCCGCCGTCAACCAGCCCGTTCAGCACCGCATGGCCCTGCATCGCGAAGCGGTCGTCGCCGCCACCCAGAAACACGTCGCCGTCGATCGTACCGCTATTCTCGACATCGTCGTCACCGGCGCCGAGCACGATCGCACCCCTGATCGTTCCGCTGTTGCGGATCGTGCTGGGGGCGTCGCCGACGACCTTGACCGCGACGTTGATATCTGGCGGTGTGGTCCCGTTGCCCGCGGCCGTTCCGACGCGGATCGTGCCCGCATTGTCGAGCGCGAACGTTCCGCCGAAAGCGATGACGCCCACCGCGATCGACTGGTCACCGGTCGCCGAGATCAGCCCTGCCGCCTTGTTCGAAAGCGACACGGCCCCGGCGTTCATGGCGAGCGCGATTGCGGGAGCGAAGGCTTGCCCGCCACCATTGGCGCTGATCGTGCCGCTGTTGACGACCGAAATCGTCGAAGGCGCGGGTGTCTCGCCCAACACGATGCCGCTGCGGCCAACTTGCGTCGAAAGCGCGGTCGCGCGCTCTCCGGCAGCGCTGATCGTCCCCGAATTGGTCAGCGTCAGCGCGGCGGTGCGCGGATCCGCCGCGTCGAGCAATTGAACCAGCGTCAGCGCGACGGTGTTCGGCATCGCCCGGCTGATCGCGCCGCTGTTGGTGAAATCGATGGTGGGCGCCGCAATAAACGCCGACAGGCCACCGGCGACGGTGCCGCCGTTCGTGAAACTCGCCGGCTGCGGTTCGGCCGTGCCGCCGTTGAAACCGGTGTTGAAACCGGGCGACTGGATCGACACCGCGTCGTGCTGAAGAGTGAACGGCGGAAGATTCGTCCGATCGCTCGCCGACGCGATGAGCCCTTCGTTCGTGAAACTGAAAGGCTGATCCGCCGGCGTCACGAGGTTGACCGTGGGGCCGCCGAACCCTTCCTGGCCGACGCTCGAGGAAGAGTCGTCGATATCGAGGATCGTGCCGTTGTTGGCAAAACTGCGGGCGGTACCGCCGACACGTCCGGTGATTGTGGCCTCGTTGGTGAATTCGAGCGCGCCGTTTCCGCCATCGAAGCGGCCCACCAGCGTGACCGCGGGAAGGGAATCCAAGCCGGGCGAGGCAAGCGTCACGTTGGCCCGGTTGACGATCGCGCCGTCGCCGGCGAGCGTGAGCGGACCGTCGAGACCATTGTTGGTCGCTGTCAACGTCACGGTCGCGTTGCCGAGCGCCTCGATCCCTTCCGCTTCGAACGTGGTGGGCAGGCGACGCCCGAGCGTCGCGGCGGTGTCGGCCGAGTAGCTGCGAATATACGTATCGATGCCTTCGCCGGCGTCGACCGTGCCGGTCACGCCGGTGACACCCTCTCGCGCCACGAACAGGTCGTCGCCCTCGCCCAGGGTAAGATCGCCGTTCAGCCTACCGCCGGCATCGACATAGGTGCTGCCGACCCCGAAATTCCTACTGCTCGCCAGGCTGACGTCACCGTTGATCGTGCCCGCATTGACCACCACGCCGCCCGTCGCGATGCTGATCGCGTCGAAGCCCGTCCCGCCGGTGATCGTCCCGCCCGGGCGGTTTATCACCGCGATCCCGGTATAGGGCGACCATATCGCGATATTGTTTGCACTGGCGATCGTTCCGCTGTTGTCGAGCCGCGAGAGGATCGAACTGTCCGAACCCATCTGGACGGCGTAGCTTCCCGTCGTGATCGTGCCGCTGTTGGTGACGTTGCCAGAGGATGCGATGCCGACTGCGTCCGCGCCGCCGGCGATCTGGAGGATCGAGCCACGGTTCTCGATCTGCGCGGCCGTGAAGCCCTGCGAAATGCCGTATCCGCCGGCCGTCCTGATCGTGCCGTTGTTGGTGACCGACGCTCCGCCGTAGATCGCGCTGACTGTACCGATCGACGGATTCACAGCCGAGGCGACGATCGTGCCGTCGTTGGTGAATCGGTCATTCGCGCCGAGTTGCACGGCGGCGAAGACCGACGTGCTGCCGGCCGATCGGGCGAGCGCCAGCGTACCATGGCTGGTGATGGCCACGTCGCCGGAACCCACTATGGATTCATCGCCGATCGAATAAGCGGCGGCCGTGCTGATAACCGGGTGGTCGGTCTGCGTGACGTCGGCGGTAAGGTCGACTGTTCCCGAACCTGCGAAGAGCAGGCTGGTGCTGACCGGCGCGTTTGCGCTCAGCGTCAGCGTGGCGGCGTTGGACATCTCGTAGCCGATCGATCCGAACGGTCCGCCGTCGCTTGCCAGCGTCACGCTGGCATCGGCGCCGACGCGATAGCGGATGGTCTCGAAACCGTTGCCGGTGACCGTTCCGGTGACGCCAGCATGAGTGCCTGGCCCGGTGTTCACGAGATCGGTGATGAAAGTGTCACCGCCGCTGCCGAGCGCGAGATTGCCGTTGAGCACGCCGCCCGGCAGCGCGACGTAGAAGTTGCGCGAGTCGTTGAACGGCCCCGGCGCCGCTTGCGAGCCGAGATCAACATCGCCGTTGATCGTGCCGGCATTCACGACCGTCACCTGGGAAAAGGCTGTTCCCGGGGCGGTGATCGCGTTGGTGCCGCCTGAGATCACGCCGTGCGCTTCGTTGTAGATGCCGCCGAAATAGTCGAGGGCGACGCCGACATTGGGCGAGCGGATCGTGCCGGCATTGTGGAACAGATCGTTTTCGATGGTTGCGCCGGCCGTCGCGCCCTCGATCAGCCCGTTGTTGCGATCGGTCGTTTGGCTCGAGGACTGCGTCAGATCGAGGCCCACCCCACTGCGCGACGAAATCGTCCCGTTGTTGATCACCGGCACCGCAAAGGTGGAAACCGCAGTATCGGTGGCGGTGATCGTGCCACCGTTTGTGAATGTGGTGTTTCCGGAAAGTAGGACGCCGCCGCCGCCGGTCGCTACGATCGAGCCGTTGTTTACGAACGCATTGACCGTGTTCGACGGATTGAGCGTGATCGCATAGTAGAACGAATGGGCAAGGGCGGACGTGATCGACCCATTGTTCGTCAAAGAGACAGTCGGTCCTGGATAGATGAATTGCAGGAGCGGGCCGCTGGACATGAGATCGGTATCGTTGACCAGCGTTCCGGGCCCGTCGCCCCTTATCACCAGCGGCGAGGACGGGGCAGCGAAGCCGCTCGCGAGCGTGATCGTCGTGCCGCTGTCGAAACCGAGCGCGAGCGTGCTGAAGCCCGCAGGCAGGACGATCGGCGCCGACAGCGTCAGATCCTGATGCGCGTTGATTTGAATGATGTTGGCACCGCCGCCCGGGTCGAGCCGACCGGCTATGCCGGTATCGAGCAGCCCATCGGTAAGGGCGGCGAGCACGATATCATCCTGGTCGCCAAGCGTGACGTCCCCCTCGATCCGGCCACCGACCGAATCGATGCTCGACGGCTGCGCGCCGAATGCGGGCGATACAAAGGTGATCGAGCCGTCGATCGTTCCGCGATTGACGAGTTGCAGTTGGCCTGTGCTGATCGCCGTCCCGCTCGCCGCCTCGATCACCCCGCCGGCGGCGTTGGTCAGGCTGATGAAGTCCGCGGCGATCGCGGGTCCAGTGCCCCGGTTTACGATCATGCCGTCATTGACGACCATCGGCTGGCCGTCGATCGTCGGCGTGGTGCTCGTCGAAGCGATCGTGCCATGGTTCGTGACGCCGAACGGGATCGTCGATGATCCGTTGAAGATCACACCATCGACGCCCCCATGGATCGCGCTGAGCGTTCCGCCGTCGATCGCTCCGTCATTCTGGAGCGCGCCCACCGCCGAATCGATAGCGCCGATCGAGCCTGCGGCGCGGTTGATGATCTCGAGAAAGCCGGCACGTCCGAAGAACGACGGCCCGGTCGCAGTCTGGATAGCCGGCCCCGATGCGGCGGTGATCGCTCCGCTGTTATCGAGGCTGGCGTAGACCGCGCCGATCGGGTTGCCGGTCGATTGGCGGAGTAGGAGGCCTGTTGAGCCAGAAATGCTTCCACCCTGGCCGATAACGATATGCGCTCTGGTTCCTGAGACCGTCGTTTCGCCGAAGGCCGTGCCGTTCTGCACGAGTGTGCCGGGCTGCGCCCCGCCATTCACGCTGCCGTCGACCGTGAGATAGAGATCATTTCCGTAGAAGGCTGGCGTGGCGGTTCGGCTTGCCACGACAATTCCTGCCCTCGTGGTGCCCGTCACTGAAGCGCCGCCATCCACCGTCAGGGTCGCACCGGCGGCGTCCAGCAAAATGCCATCGCCGTTGGCGCCGGTGCAATGCGTGGTCTGGCTCTCGACTGTCGGATATGGCGTGCAACCTGCCCAAGCTGGGCTAATCGCCATGGCAGCCAACGCCAGCGAGCTCGTTCCCCCTGCAAAGCAACGAACGGTCACACGGCGCATAAATCCTCCCCCAAATTATTCGTAATTATCTGCCAAGGTGCACCCTTGTCGAGATCAAATATGTGTAACTGCCATTTCGGTGGCATTTCTATTGCCAATTTACCGCGGCAACATTGATCATCGGTGCAAACCCCGCTCAAGAGCCCGCATTCCTACAGCTCTTATTCCCGGTGTCCTCCGGGGTCCCAGCCATCTGCACTTGGCTCTCCAAAAGCAGACCGGCGGGAAAGTCCCCCATATCGCCATTCCGGCGCGCCACCACCGAGACATGAACGGACGGCCCCGATGAATGGCAGCAAAGTCCCGGAGCCGGTCATTCGACCGGGCAACGCATGCTGGCTGGACGAACGGCAGATTTCGAGACCGGCAATTTGGGTCTTGAGCGGCGACAATGAGGCGCGAAGGCGCCGCTTTCCCACGCCCCGGCCCGAATGGCCGGCGATCGAGCGATCAACGCGGGCTTAGACGCGAACGCCGATACCCGAAGCGGCTGCTTTCGAACGATAGTGTGGCCCCGGCATTATCGCCGAGCGGAATGTCCGCCGTGCCATAGGCGCCGCGCGTGCCATTCGATCCGATCATGACGCCCACCTCGCCATGGATGCCCCGCCCAGGGCGTTCCGTTCCTGTCAGTTCCCCGCGAGCAGCAGCGGCGCGCTCTTCGGTGTTCGCGTCCAGGATCGCGTCCCGCTGCTTGTCCGTCAGGCGAATCGTGTCGGTGGCGGTGGCTGTGGGCGATGCGGGCTGTGTCGTCGTTGGCGCCGGTGTCGATTGCGCAAATGCGGTTGTCGGCGAGCAGCAAGTCCCCGCACCTACGGCAAAGGCAAGCGCGATCGGGAAGGCTCGGAAATCTGGTCGCATCAAATGGATCATGGCGCCTTATGAACCGGAAAGACCTGACTGCCAAATGAACGGAAGGGCGAGCATGCGCGCCTCCGATTTGGCTCGCCTGAGATGGGAGGCTGGGCGTGGTCGAGCGAGGCCAGGATCGCGTCGGCGATCACCTCGGGAGGGCTCGCCGCATAGGCGCTAGGATGAGGCTGTTTCGTCGCCAAAAATCCTCCCTGTCGCGCAGCGATGGTGGAGGGGAGTCGCGCAAGCGACTTTGGCTCCGAACAGGACGGCACCTCCGCATTTCCCCTCCACCACCCACTTCGTTGGATGAGCAGGTCGGGATTGCCCCCGGCAATCCCTAGCCATGCCGGGGGCATGGCTACCTGCTCATCCCCCTCCCCATCGCTTCGCGATAGGGAGGATGAAGAAGCGCGCGGCCGTGGAAGGGCTGGATGCTTCCGACGCGGCAACCGCCTCCCCGCAATTTCAACGATTCGATGCACCCCATCCCTCGTAGCGAAACCAGCTGGAGCAGCGCCGCCATGAAAACCGGTCCGCATCCCGCATCACGGAAACCCCTTCACCCCACCCGGTCCGCCGACCAGCGCGCGATCCCGCGGCGGGCGTCCTGCACGAAGCGCGAGCGGCGGACGCCTTCCACGAACAGGCCGCCGACCAGCGCGCCGATCGGGCCGACCGGGCGGCGCACCTGGATCAGCAGCACGATCCGGGTCTCGTCGGTGTCGTTGCGGACCTCGTGGTTGAAGGTATCGTCGAAGATCAGCGCGCGGCCTTCCTCCCAGCCGACCCATTCGTCGACCACGCGCATCCGGCACTTGTCGGCTTCGCGCGGCACCTGGATGCCGAGGTGGCAGGTGAGGAACGCCTTGGTCACGCCGGTGTGCGGCGGGATGTGGGTTTGCGGCACCAGGATCGAGAAGAAGGCGGAGTTCAGGCCCGGGATCTTCGAGACCAGTTCGGTGGTGCGCGGGCACGCCGCGCAATTGGCCGGGTCGCGATAGCGATAGCCGATCAGGAAATAGGAGCGCCAGCGACCGGCCGGCGCGATCCGGCGATGATCGGGCGAGATGCTGGCGAGCGGCGGTATCGCGTTCAGATCCTGCAGCACGGCCGCGGCTTCGTCGCGGATCTCGCGCCAATGCGCTTCGATTTCGGCCACCCAGGGGAAATCGCGCGCCAGATCGCTCGTGTCGAAAACGGCCTTGTCGCCCACCCGTGACGAGCGCGCGATCCATCGGTTGGTGATCGGCTGGATCCATTTTCCGAAGCGCAGCAGCCAGGGCTTGCGCGGCACCAGCGCGGTGCTGGGCGGCAGGGTCGAGTCGATGGCGTCCGGGATCGGGGTGGCGGCGGTCGGGGCGTTCGGCATGGGGCTTGATACAAGATGGCGCCGGCCGCTGCCAAGATGCGGGCGTTCAGCCCCCGGCCGCCGCCGCCAGCGCTGCCAGCTTCGCCTCGACCGCCGCGCGCATGTCGGCGCCGACGATCAGGCGGAACGGCGGATCGGCGCGGTCGAGTGCGGCGAGGATGGCGTCGGCGATGTCCTCGGGCGGGCTCGCCGCGGTTTCGTAATAGGCGTCGAGCGCGGCTTTGCCCGGACCCAGGACCGCGGCATATTCGGGCGTGAGCGCGTGGATCGCGTAGAGCGTGCCGAGATAGCGGCCGTCGCGCGCCGCTTCGTTCACGACCGGACCGCTGTGGACCAGACCCGGACCGAGGAAGACGGTCCGCAGATCCTGGTCGATCCGTTCGGGCGCATCGGGGAACATCCAGAGGTGGAAGGCGGAGCGTTCGCTGTCGGCAGCATGGCGCGAGGCGACATAGGAGTCGCCATCGTTGGTCAGCTTGACCGGTGTTCCGAACCAGGCCTCATCCTCGATGAAGGACCCATGGAGGAAGCTGATGTGGCTGAGATCGAGGAGGTTTTCGATCAGCAGCGGATAGCGCGCGGCCATCCGATAATGCTCGACCGGGGTCGCCTCCAAATCGTCGCCGAGTCCCATCGCGGCGTGATCGGGGATCGAGCCGGGGCAACTCCGCTTTTGGCGAGTGGGCCGGCCGAAGCCCGCCGCCCCATGGCCGCGCTACGGCACCCAGTTCGCCGTAATCGCCGCCGACACATCGCCGGTGAACAGGATCGAGAACTCGCCGCTTCCGTTTCCGTCGAGGTCGGCGAGGAGGGTCGTGGTGTTGCTGCCCGCATCGAAAGCCAAAGTAAGCTGCCCCGCGACGCCTGTGAATGCGGCGACCTGAGTGAACGCCTCGTTGGTGCCGGTCGTGTTGGCGTTCGCGTCGACCCCCGACAGGTCGAGGATGTCGCCGCTCGCGAAGTCGGTGATCCGGTCAGCGAAGCCAACAAGGCTGTCGCTATGAAACGTATAGCGGAAATTATCGTTGCCCGTGCCGCCGGTGAGCGTATCCCGGTTGGGACCGCCGAAGATGATATCGTTGCCGCCGCCGCCGTCGAGGACATTCTCGGCCCCGTAGCCCATCAGCGTGTCGCCGAAGTTTGTGCCGGTGACGTTCTCGACATCGACGATTGTGTCGGTGCCCTGGCCGCCGCCCATCGCCTGGGGACCGGTCAGCAACAGGTTCACGGTCACGCCAGCCGCTGTCGCACCGAATTGCAGCGTGTCGATGCCCGTGCCGCCGTCGATATTGTCATTGCCCGCACCGGCGGTGATCCGGTCGTCGCCATTGCTGCCCTTGAGGATGTCGTTGCCGGAGCCGCCGTCGAGCACGTCGTTCGCGCTGCCGCCGTCGAGCGTATCATTGCCTGTGCCGCCGATCAGCGTGTTGAGCTGCGCGTTGCCGGTCAGCACATCGTCGAAGTTCGAGCCGGTCAGATTCTCGGCGCTGGCGATCGTGTCGCTGCCGGCACCGCCGGTGTTCTGCGCCGCCGTCACCAGCAGGTTGACCGTCACCGCCGAGGTTGCGGTCGCATAGCCGATCGTGTCGATGCCCTGGCCGCCGGTCAGCATATCGTTGCCGCCGCCGCCGATCAGCGTGTCGTTGCCGCCATTGCCGGTCAGGACGTTGTCGGCATTGTCGCCGGTGAAGATATCGTCGAACCCGGACCCGTTGAGGTTTTCGATTCCCGACAGCGTGTCGCTGCCCGCACCCACCGTGGTCTGCGCAGTGGCGATGGTCAGGTTGACCTTCACGCCTGCGGTCGCGGCGCCGTAATTGGCGGTGTCGATGCCATCGCCGCCGTTCAGCGTGTCGTTGCCGAGATTGCCGATCAGCACGTCGTTGCCGACGCCGCCGGTCAGCACATTGCCGAATTCGTTGCCGGTCAGCGCGTCGTTGAAGGCGGTGCCGATGACATTCTCGATGTTGCGGATCGTGTCGGAGCCGGCGCCACCGCTATTCTGCGCGGACTGGCTGACCAGGTTCACCGTCACCGCCGCGCCGATGCCGGAATAATCGAGCGTATCGATCCCCGCGCCGCCGTCGATGCCGTCATTGCCGAGATCGCCGACAATGAGGTCGTTGCCGAGGCCACCCGCCAGGCTGTTGTTGCCGCCGTTGCCGACCAGCGTGTCGTTGAAGTTCGAGCCGATCAGCCCCTCGATGTTGACCAGCGCATCGTCTCCGGCCCCGAAGGTCGACTGGAAGACGCCCGACAAATTGAGATTGACCACCACGCCCGCGGCCGCGGTGGCGTATGAAGCGACGTCGACGCCGTCGCCACCATTCAGAATGTCGTCGCCCAGGCCGCCGATCAAGATGTCGTTGCCGCCCAGCCCGATCAGACTGTTCGGCCCCCCGTCGCCGGTCAGCGTGTCGTTGAACGCGCTGCCCTTCAGATTTTCAAACCCCTCGATCGTGTCGACCCCCGCGCCGAGCGTGTTCTGCGCGGCGGTGTTCGCGAGGCTCACGACAACGCGGGCGGCGGCATGTTCGTAGCTGATTGTATCGCCACTGAGCGTGTCGATCACGACGGTGTTGTTGCCACCGATCAGGACATCGTTGCCGCCCAGCCCCTCGATCGTATCGTCGCCGTCACCGCCCTCGATGCGGTTTGCGATGCTGCTGCCGGTCAGCGTGTCGTTGAAGGCGGAGCCGACCAGCGTCTCGAAACTGGTGAGGCTGTCGAGACCACCACCCTGCGTGTCCTGCTGGGTGGTGATCGCGAGGCTGACGGTTACCGCGGATGCGGCATTGTCGTAGGCCGCGATATCGATGCCGGCGCCGCCGTTCATCACGTCGTCGCCTGCGCCACCGCGGATGAAATCATTGAGCTTGCTGCCGGTAATGGTGTCATTGCCGTCATTGCCGACCAGCGATGAGGAGACATTCGTCCCGGCGGTGATCACATCATCGAAATTGCTGCCGTAAAGATTGTTGAAAAGGCCGCCGGTGAAGCTGAGCGTGGAACCCGTCGAACTGCCGGTGCCGGTCTGCGCGTTGATCGTCCAGCCGACGCTCGACAGCAAGGCCTGGACCGAGTTGGTGCCACCGGCATCGACGACCGCCAGATGGCCGCTGTTCGCGGCGACCGCGTAATCGTCCAGGCTGGCGCCGCCATAGAAGAAGTCGTCGGCCCCGTCTTCCTCGTCGATGTAGATGTTGCCGCCGTCGCCGCCGTAGACGGTGTCGCTGCCGGTGCCGCCGACGAGAAAATCGTCGCCCGCGCCGCCGAGGATGAAGTCGTCGCCGTTCTGGCCGCCGACAGTGTCGTTGCCGCCCGTGGCGGTGCTGGTCGCGGCGTGGCCGGTAACCGAGACGTTGAGCAGATAGGTGACGCCGGCGTCGATCGGCGCATCGTCAAATTGCTCGACGCGGAAATAATAGGTGCCGGCGGTCGTCGCCGTATAGATGAGCCCCGAGTCGAAGCCGATATTGGTGTCGGAAAAGCTCTGTGTTCCGATGCCGCCAAATGCCGCGCTCTCGTCGTCGCTCGCGGTCAGGACCGTGGTGCCGTCGGGCGCCAGCAGCTTGATCTCGGAATCGATGTTGGGGCCGCCATATTGGGGCGTGGAGAATCCGAAATCGAGATCCAGCGCGATCGTCTGACCGGCGGCGAGCGTGATCGAATACCAGTCAAAGGCGCCGGCGCCCTGCGCGACGATGCTGGTGTAGGGGACCGAGGAGTCGCCGATCTCCACGCCCGGCAATGTCGACCAGCGGGAGGCATCGTCGATGTTGATCGCGGTCGCCGCGCTGGCGTTCGCGGCGGTGGAATCGACGAACATATTGGCATGATCCCCGAGGATCAGATCATTGCCGTCGCCCGCGTTGATCGCAGTGTTGGGGGTGGTGCCGTCATTGACTGCGGCGATGATGTCGGCATCGGCGGTGCCGTCGATGCTGGTGCCGGTCGATATGATATTCGCCATGGTCGCGATGTCCTAAGGTCGCCCATCGGGCGTGACGGTCGAGGTCACATTGTGAACAGGATGGAGACGTCCGCCGCGCGATTGCCGCCGGTTTCCGCCAAACAGGGTGGTTTCGTCGCCGTGGCTGCCGATCTTCGCCATCTCAGTGCCTTGCCCACGTCAACGGGCATGGCTCCGGCAAAACCGGCGTTCCACAGCCCCACACGCGACCCGACCACGGCGCTCGAACGGCGCTTGATGGCTGGATAAACCTATATCAATCCGCGACCTTCGAACAGCCGCAAAACCCGGGTATTCCGGGCGATTGCATGGCCGTCGCCATTTGGGATGACGAAGATGGAGGATTCGGATGGACTCGCTGATTACCGCGGCAGCACGGGCGCTGGCGGCGGGCGATCCGGTCGGCGCGCTCAAGCGGGTCGCGCTGCGCGATGACCCGGCGGCGCTGGCGCTGCGCGGGATCGCGATGGCGCAGCTCGGCGATCTGTCGCGCGCGAAGGTGCTGCTGCGCGATGCGGCGCGCGCGTTCGGACCCAAAGAGGCGGTGGCACGGGCGCGGTGCGTCGTCGCCGAGGCCGAGATCGCGCTGGTCTCGCGCGATCTCGGCTGGCCCGCGAAGGCGCTCGACGCGGCGCGGGCCACGCTCGAGGCGCATGGCGACCGTGTCAACGCGGCGCATGCGCGGACGCTCGCGGTCCGGCGGCTCTTGCTGATCGGCCGGCTCGACGAGGCGGAGCGGGCATCGGCGGCACTGGATCCCGCCCCCTTCCCGCCCGCGCTGCGTGCCGCGCACGAACTGGCCGTCGCCGGGATCGCGATGCGGCGCCTGCGGACGCAGATGGCACGCGACGCGCTCGATCGCGCGCGGCTGGCCGCGCGCGAAGCCGCCATTCCGGCGCTGATCGCGGACGTGGACAGCGCGGCGCGCGTCCTGAGCACGCCCGCCGCGCGGCTGATCACGCAGGGGGCGGCGCGTCCGCTGTTGCTGGAGGAGGTGGAGGCGCTGCTGGCGTCGGAAGCGCTGGTCGTCGACGCATGCCTTCATGCCGTCCGGCACGCCGAAGCCATGGTCTCGCTCGCGACGCGGCCGGTGCTGTTCGCGCTGGCGCGAGCGTTGGGCGAAGCCTGGCCGGCGGACGTGCCGCGGGATATGCTGGTGGCGCGCGCGTTTCGGGCGAAGCATGCCGATGAATCGCATCGCGCGCGGCTGCGTGTCGAGATCGGGCGGCTGCGCGCGGCGCTGCGGCCGCTCGCCGGCGTCAGCGCGACCAGGGACGGTTTCGCGCTGGCGCCGCGCGGCGTGCGCGCGGTGGCCGTGCTGGCGCCGCCGGTCGACGAGGCGCATGGCGCGGTGCTGGCCTTGCTCGCCGATGGTGAAATCTGGTCGAGTTCGGCGCTGGCGCTGGCGCTGGGGACCAACCAGCGGAGCGTGCAGCGGGCGCTCGATACCCTGGCGGACTCCGGCAAGGTCCAGCCGTTCGGCCATGGCCGCGCACGCAAGTGGATGACGGCGCCGATGCCGGGAACCACGACAAGCTTGTTACTCCCGGGGCCGCTGCCGGGCGTCTAGAGCGATGGGCGTCCGCCGATGCGGGCTGAAAAACTGTATATCCAGATGAACAGATATTTTTGCGAGGATCAGACCATGAAGAGATCAGCCGCCCGGATCGTCCGGGAATATGGCCCCTTTCCCGGTGTCGATGCCGTGCATGGGGTCAGCTATGACGGCCGGCACGTGTGGTATGCGGCCGGCGACACGCTGAATGCGCTCGATCCGGCGAGCGGCGAGACGCTGCGCTCGATCGACGTCGCCGCGCATGCCGGCACCGCGTTCGACGGCACGCATCTGTTCCAGATCGCCGACGACCGCATCCAGAAGATCGATCCCGCGACCGGCGACGTGATCGCGACGATCCCGGCGCCGGCCGGCGGCGCCTCCGGTATGGCCTGGGCCGAGGGATCGCTGTGGGTGGGACAATATCGGGACCGGAAGATCCATCAGGTCGACCCCGGGACGGGCGCCATCCTGCGCACCATCGAATCGGGACGTTTCGTCACCGGCGTGACCTGGGTCGACGGCGAATTGTGGCACGGGACCTGGGAGGGTGACGAGAGCGACGTGCGGCGCATCGATCCGGAGACGGGCGCGGTGATCGAAGCGATCGAGATGCCGGCGGGTGTGATGGTTTCGGGGCTGGAATCGGATGGCGCGGATCGGTTCTTCTGCGGTGGCGGCAAGAGCGGGATGGTACGCGCGGTGCGGCGGCCGGGGCGCTGATCCCCATCGGCGCTAAGAAATGGCGTGATGGTTGACCTCCACCCGGATCCGTACAAAGGGTCGCCGCCATGCCCGCCGCCCTCACGCTCTACGACAGCTACAGCCGCTCGCTCCGCCCGTTCGAATCGATCGAACCGGGTACGGTCCGGCTCTATAGTTGCGGGCCGACGGTCTATAATTACGCCCATCTCGGCAATCTGCGCGCCTATGTCTTCACCGACACGCTGAGCCGCACGCTGGCGTGGAAGGGCTATGAGGTCGAGCATGTCATCAACATCACCGACGTCGGCCATCTGACCTCCGACGCCGACGCCGGCGACGACAAGATGGAGGCGGCCGCGCGCGCCGAGGCGAAGAGCATCTGGGATATCGCCGCGCACTACACGCAGGCGTTCAAGGCCAATATAAGCGACCTCAACATTCGCGAACCCGGTCGCTGGTCGGTCGCCACCGATCATATCGCCGACATGCTCGCTTATGCCGCGGCGATCGCGCCGGCGCATTGCTACGAACTCGACAGCGGGCTGTATTTCGACGTGACGACGGTGCCCGATTACGGCCGGCTCGCGCGCAGCGTGGACGATGAAGGCGAGAGCCGGATCGATCCGGTCGCCGGCAAGCGCCATGCGCAGGATTTCGCGATCTGGCGCAAGTCGGCGGATGGCGAGCGCCGGCAGATGGAGTGGGACTCACCCTGGGGTCGCGGTGCGCCCGGCTGGCATCTCGAATGCTCGGTGATGAGCCGGAAATATCTGGGCGATCAGTTCGACATTCATACCGGCGGCATCGATCATCGCGAAATCCATCACCCCAACGAGATCGCGCAGAACCAGGCGCACAGCGCCACAGCCTGCACCGGCGCCAATTGGTGGATGCACAATAATTTCCTGGTCGACCGCGGCGGCAAGATGTCGAAGTCCAAGGGTGGCTTCACGACCCTGAAGTCGCTGACCGACCGCGGCATCCACCCCCTCGCCTACCGGCTGATGTGCCTGTCGGCGCATTACCGCTCGGAACTGGAGTTCAGCCCGGAGAATCTGCTGGCGGCGCTGACCCGGCTGCGGCGGCTGGTGATCGCCGTCGCTGCATTACGCGACAGCGGCGTGCCCGACGCAATCGTCGACCATCCGCTGCTGGTCGAATTCGATGCCGCGCTGTCGGATGACCTCAACACGCCCAGGGCGCTGACGTTGCTCGATCGGGCGATCGCCGACAAGACGCTGCCGCCGGCGCAGCGCCTCGGCCTGGTCGCGCGGATGGATCAGGCGCTCGGGCTCGACCTGCTGGCGCTGGAGCGCGGCGATCTGCGCATCCGGCCGGCCGGAGCCAATTTGGCGGAGAGCGACGTCGAAGCCCGCGTCACCGAACGCAAGGCCGCGCGGGCGGCGAAGGATTTCGCCACCTCGGACCGCATCCGCGACGAACTCGTCGCCGCCGGCGTCGAGATCATGGACGGCGACCCCCTGGGGTGGGATTGGGCGATCCGGCTGGACTGATGCATTTGCGTCGATCGACCCCACTCGCCCGCATGCGCGCGAGAGCAATGCACGGCTATTGAGGCTGGCGAGCGCCGGCAAAGGGCGTTAGACCCACCCCCGGCAGGATGACTCGCACGACGATGCGGGCGGCGGCCATGCCGGGCGGGTCGCAGCCAAGGGTTTTGACATCGTCCAGCGGGACGAGGGGGAAAGGCGACCATGACGAAAGCATCGGATCTCTTCATCGCGTGCCTCGAGGAAGAGGGCTGCGAATATGTGTTCGGCGTGCCGGGCGAGGAGAATCTCGACTTCCTCGATTCGCTGTCGCGGTCGACGTCGATCAAATTGATTCTCACCCGCCACGAACAGGGCGCCGGCTTCATGGCCGCGACCTATGGCCGCCACACCGGCAAGACCGGCGTGTGCCTGGCCACGCTGGGGCCGGGCGCGACCAATCTCGTCACCGCCGCCGCCTATGCGCAGCTCGGCGGCATGCCGATCCTGATGGTCACCGGCCAGAAGCCGATCAAGAAATCGAAGCAGGGCCGCTTCCAGATCCTCGACGTCGTCGACATGATGCGGCCGATCACCAAATATACCCATCAGCTCGCCAGCGCCGACAATATCCCGAGCCGGGTCCGCGAGGCCTTCCGCCTCGCGCAGGAAGAGAAGCCGGGCGCGACCCATATCGAATTTCCCGAGGACGTCGCCGACGAGCAGACCGACAGCACGCCGCTGAAGCCCAGCCTCGCCCGCCGCCCTTCGGCGGATGTGAAGGCGGTGCGCGCCGCCGTCGAGATGATCGAAAAGGCGAAGACGCCGTTGCTGGTGATCGGCGCCGGCGCCAATCGCAAGCTGACCGGCCGGATGCTGCTGCAGTTCGTCGAGAAGACCGGAATCCCGTTCCTCACCACCCAGCTCGGCAAGGGCGTGATCGACGAGACGCATCCGAAATTCCTCGGCTGCGCGGCGCTCTCGGCGGGCGACTTCGTCCACAAGGCGATCGAGGCGGCCGACCTGATCGTCAATATCGGCCATGACGTGATCGAGAAGCCGCCCTTCTTCATGCGCAACGGCGGCTGCCCGGTGATCCACATCTCGACGCGCTCGGCCGAGGTCGATCCGGTCTATTTCCCCAATGTCGAGGTCATCGGCGACATCGCCAATGCGATCTGGCAGATGAAGGAAGACATCGTTCCCAAGGGCTGGTCCTGCGAGAAGATGCTCGCCGCGCGCGCGGCCGAGGTCGCGCATACCGCGTCGCTGGAAGACGATGCCCGCTTCCCGATCTATCCGCCCTATCTCGTCAAGCAGGTCCGCAAGGTGATGCCGAACGACGGCATCATCTGCCTCGACAACGGCGTGTACAAGATCTGGTTCGCGCGCAACTATCCGGCGCGCGAGCAGAACACCGTACTGCTCGACAATGCGTTGGCGACGATGGGCGCGGGTCTTCCGTCGGCAATGGCGTCGGCGATGGTCTATCCCGACCGCAAGGTGATGGCGATCTGCGGCGACGGCGGCTTCATGATGAACAGCCAGGAGATGGAGACCGCGGTCCGCCTGAAGCTCAACATCACCGTGCTGATCCTCAACGACGGCAGCTATGGCATGATCCGCTGGAAGCAGGCCAATATGGGCTTCGCCGACTGGGGCCTGACCTATGGCAATCCGGACTTCGTCAAATATGCCGACGCCTATGGCGCGTTCGGCCACCGCGTCGAGAGCGCCGACCATCTCGAGGAGGTGCTCGCGCATTGCCTGAGCACCGATGGTGTCCACCTGATCGACTGCCAAGTGGATTATTCGGACAATGACCGCGTGCTGAACCAGGAAATCAAGCAGCTCAGCGCGGCACTGTAGTTTCTTAAGCCCCTCCCCTTCAGGGGAGGGGTTGGGGTGGGGGAGTCGAATCCTGCTGCATTCGATTTCCCGACTCCCCCACCCCCGGCCCCTCCCCTGAAGGGGAGGGGAGGAGAAATGATAATGCTCAAGGACGTCTACCCGCTCTACCTCAACAACAAGGCGGAGCAGCCCAATACCGATCTCGCGGTCACCGACAAGTTCACCGGCGAGGTCGCCTTCCGCGTCGCGCAGGCCGATGCCAAGACGATCGATGCCGGCATCGCCGGCGCGGTCGCGGCGGCGGAGCCGATGGCGCGGATGGCGGCCTATGAGCGGCAGGCCGTGCTCCAGCACTGCGTCGACCGCTTCAAGCAGCGCTTCGACGAACTCGCTTATTCGCTGTGCGTCGAGGCCGGAAAGCCGATCAAGGACAGCGAAGGCGAGGTCGGCCGGCTGATCGACACGTTCCGCATCGCCGCCGAGGAATCGGTGCGGATGACCGGCGAGGTCCAGCCGCTCGACATCTCGCCGCGCGCCAAGGGCTATCAGGGAATCTGGAAGCGCGTACCGATCGGGCCGTGTAGCTTCATCTCGCCGTTCAACTTCCCGCTGAATCTCGCCGCACACAAGATCGCGCCGGCGATCGCGGTCGGCTGCCCGTTCGTGATGAAGCCAGCCAGCCGCACGCCGCTCGGCGCGATCATCATGGGCGAGGTTCTGGCCGAAACCAATCTGCCGATCGGCGCCTTCTCGATTCTGCCCGCGCACCGCGAAGGCGCCGATCTGTTCACCGAGGACGACCGGCTCAAATTGCTGAGCTTCACCGGCTCGCCCGGCGTCGGCTGGGACCTGAAGGCCAAGGCCGGCAAGAAGAAGGTCGTGCTCGAACTCGGCGGCAATGCCGCGGTGATCATCGACCATGACGCCGATCTCGACGATGCGCTCGAACGCGTTATCTTCGGCGCCTTCTACCAGTCCGGCCAGAGCTGCATCGGCGTCCAGCGGATCATCATCCACGCCGACATCTACGATCGGTTCCGCGACATGCTGGTGGCGAAGACGAAGACGCTCGTCGCGGGCGACCCAAAGGACCGCAACACCTTCGTCGGCCCGATGATCGACGTCAAGGAAGCAAGCCGGCTCGACGGCTGGATCCAGGAAGCCATCGCCGACGGCGCGACCCTGTTGTGCGGCGGCAAGCGCGAGGGCGCGATGCTCGAGGCGACCTTGCTGGAGAATGTCGACCGCGATACCAACGCCTATCGCGAGGAGGCGTTCGGGCCGCTCGCTCTGCTCTCCAAGTTCGAGAAGTTCGAGGACGCGCTCGACGAGGTCAATGATTCGAAATTCGGGCTGCAGGCCGGCATCTTCACGCGCGACCTGTTCAAGATGTTCGACGCCTGGGACAGGCTCGACGTCGGCGGCGTCGTCATCAACGACGTGCCGAGCTATCGCGTCGACAATATGCCCTATGGCGGCGTCAAGGATTCGGGACTGGGCCGCGAAGGAATCAGGTTCGCGATGGAAGACATGACCGAGATCAGGAATCTGGTGATCCGGCGGACATGAGATGCGATCCTCCCTATCGCGCAGCGACAGGGAGGATTCGTTGTCAGAACTTGTAGCTGGTCAGATCGATCTTGACCTCGGGCGCGTTCCACTTGAGCGTCTGCGGCTTGAGTTCGCCGGGGGCGAATGCGCTTGCCCCTGCGGTGACGGTATCGAGTTCGTCTTCGTCGAGTTCGATCAAGCCGAGCCTGGTCACTTCGTTGCGCTGCGCATCGTCCATCGATCGAGTCCTTCTTCCTGTACCCGTCGGCACCGGTCGTCGTGAAGCAATATCATGATCGTCGGCACCGCGCTGTGCTTTTCGTCACAGCCGCGCGATCGCTCCATCGGGTCCGGCGCTCAGTTCCGCGATCGTCGCATTGGCAGCCACCAGCTTCTCCGTCAGCGCACGGCGGAACGCCCGTTCCAGCGCGGCGCGGACGCCGTCATGCGTGTCGGCATAGGTGCGCAGCCGGTCGGCCGGCACGCACCAGAGCCGCGACGGCCGGTCGAGCACGACCGTGCCGGTCGCCGGCGCTCCGCTCAGCGCGGTCACCTCGCCGATGAAATTGTCGGTCTTGCAGGTCGCCACCAGCTGCCCGCCGCTCGATACGGTCGCGCCGCCCTCGGCGAGGAAATAGAGATTGGGGATCGCCTTCCCTTCCTCGGTCAGTACGTCGCCGGTCCCGCCGTTCAGCCACAGCCCCTGGTCGATCAGATGGCGGGCATGGCCGCGGCTGAGACCGTCGAGGACGGCGAGCAGCCCCTGTTCTTCGGGCCGGAACACAGCGCGCAAATCGCCGAGCAGCAGCCGCAACAGTTGCGCGGTGGCGACCAGCAGCAGCACGCCGAACCACAGGCAGCCCGCCAGGCTGGCGGTGCGCACGAAATAGACCAGGCCGGCGGCGGCCGCCGCGATCACCGCCAGGCGAAGGCCCAGCCCGCGCGGTGACAGCATCGCGAGCACCAGCATCGCCATCGTCAGATGGAGCAGTGCGCCATTCAGTGTCGTGATCGCCTCGAAATGCATCGGATCTCCGACCTTTTTTACGCGAGCAAAAGCCCGCATTTCCTGCACATCGGCAGCAAAGCAGGGATGAATTATCCCGTCGCCGCGTCAAGAGGCAAAAGCGCGCTTGCCTCACTCGTCCGAACTGCTCATAAGTTTGAAAAAATATGGGGTTGCATCGCGTGGTACAGGGCCGAGCGGGGTGGCGATGCGTTATTTTGAAAGAGCGAGGGAGCTAGGCGTCCGCGCCTGGATCGGCGCCACGGCGCTCTGCCTCTCGCTTGCATTCGCGGCGTTATTGATCGGTTTCGCCCGTGGCGAGCCGGCTGCGGCCGCACAATCGGATGCCAATATTCATGTCGGCGTCGCGTCGTGCTCGGGCTCGACCTGTCATGGCCGCCAGGAAGCCGATGGCCGAATCGTGCGCCAGGACGAACTGCTGCGCTGGCAGGAACCCTCGACCCCCGGCGGCGCGCACAGCCGCGCTTATGCCGTGCTGGCATCGCCGCGCAGCGCCGCGATCGCCGCGCGTCTCGGCATCGGCTCCCCCTCGTCCGCGAAGATGTGCCTCGGCTGTCACAGCGATCCAGCCGCCGGCGGCCGCGGTCCGCGCTTCCAGACCAGCGACGGCGTCGGCTGCGAAGCCTGCCACGGCGGTGCATCCAACTGGCTGCAGAGCCATTATTCGGTCGGCGCGACCCATCGCCAGAACGTTGCCAACGGCATGCTCGCGATGGACAATCCCGCCGAACGCGCGTCGGTCTGTCTCGACTGCCACTTCGGCGCGGCCGGCGAAGGCCAGTTCGTCAATCATCGCATCATGGCGGCGGGCCACCCGCGTATCGTCTTCGAACTCGACCTCTTCTCGACGCTCCAGCAGCATCATGACGAGGATGCCGACTATGTCTCGCGCAAGGGCGCCAAGACCAGCAATGTCCGCTTCTGGGCGGTCGGTCAGGCGATGGCGCTCGATCGCGCGCTCGATCTCTATGGCAAGCCGGGCATCGGCGGCGCGGGCGTGTTCCCCGAATTCTATTTCTTCGATTGCCACAGCTGCCACCGCCGCATCTCCGACGACGAGGATGCGCGGCCGCAAAAACCCGCCAATCCGGGTCGTCCGATCCCAGCCGGCATGCCGCCCTTCAACGACGAGAACATGATCATGCTCAGCGCCGCCGCGCGCGTCGCCTCGCCAAGCCTGGCCGCCAGGCTTGACGCCGACAGCCGTGCCTTCCATGCCGCGCTGGCGAAGGATCGCGGCTCCGCCGTCGGCGCCGCCGCCAAGCTGCGCGGCACCGCGCAGGCGCTGGCCTCCGCCTTCTCTGCCGCCAGCTTCGATCGAACGCAGACCTTCGCGATCATCGACACGATCGCCGGCGAAGCGATCAGCCCGCGCTTCACCGATTATGAAGGCAGCGTACAGGCGGTGATGGCCGTCGACACCCTGCTCAACGCGTTGGTCAATGCCGGCCAGGTATCCGCCGGCTCCGCCACTTCGATCCGCGGCGACGTCAACACCGCTTATGGCGCGGTGCGCGATCCCAATGATTATCGGCCTGTTGAGTTCCGCCGTGCGCTTGGCAGCGCGGTGAGGACGATCCGGACGTTGCGCTGATGCGGCCGCATTATCTCACCGGCGTCGTGGCTTCGGCCTCTTTGCTCCTCGCTTCCTGCGGTGGCGGCGGCACTGCGAGCGGCGGAACCCCCAACCCCACACCCACGCCGACGCCGACCGCCGGCAAATATGCCGTGCCGGCGCAGGAAGCCCTGACCGTCACCGAGGTCCAGGGCATCGTCGCCCGCGCCGTCGCCGAAGCGCAGGCGCGCAACCTGCCCTCGGTCATCTCCGTGGTCGACCGCGTCGGCAATGTGCTCGCCGTCTATACGATGGCGGGCGCGCGACCGCGCGCGACTGCCGAAGCCGCGCCCAACGGCCTCAATCTCGACGTGCAGAACGTGAACTTCCCGGCATCGCTGGCCGCGATCGCCAAGGCCATCACCGGCGCCTATCTGTCGAGCGGCGGCAATGCGTTCACGACACGCACCGCGAGCTTCATCATCAAGGAGCGATTCCCCGCGGCTCCGAACACGCTCGGCCTCGAAAGCGGCCCGCTGTTCGGCGTCCAGTTCAGTTCGCTCCCCTGTTCCGATCTGGTCAACCGCTACAGCCCGTCCGCCCCCGCGGCTTCGGCGTTCATCGGCCCGAAGCGCTCGCCGCTCGGGCTGTCCGCCGATCCCGGTGGTATTCCGCTCTACAAGAACGGCGTTCTGGTCGGCGGCATCGGGGTGATGGGCGACGGCAAATATGGCGATGATCCCGACGTCACAAACGTCGATGTCGACGACGAGGAATATATCGCCCTGGCCGGCACGATCGGTTTCGAGCCGAGCGAAACGATCAAGGCCAACCGGGTCAGCATCGACGGTACAACGCTGCGCTTCATCGATGCGACCGTCAGCGGGCTGAGGAGCACGCCGGCATCCGCGCCGCCATTTGCAAGCATCAACAAGAGCGCGATTGGCACCCTCACACCGGTTCGCGGCTATTACCAGGTGGGCGCGGGCGATCCGGTGGTTCTCGCCGGCACACCCTATGGCGCCGAAGCATCGGGCTATCGCAAGGCGAAGTCGGCGGAGTTCAGCAACAGCGACGCTTTCGTGCTCACCGACGGCACCGGCAATGATCGCTTTCCGCTCCGCGCCGGCACGGATGCAACCGAAGTCGCGCAGCCGCTGACGCTGGCTGAATCGCGGGCGCTGCTCGAGGAAGCGTTCACGATCATGTCGCGTGAACGCGGCGCAATCCGACAGCCGCTCGACAGCCAGGCGCAAGTGACGATCTCGCTGGTCGATACACGCGGCGCGGTGCTGGGCGTGGTGCGCGCGCCGGATGCTCCCGTCTTCGGTACGGACGTCTCGCTGCAGAAGGCCAGAACCGCTGCCTTTTTCTCGAGCCGGTTTGCCGCCGGCGAACTCACCCAGAACACAATTACCGACATTCGCGATTTCGTGACCAGGACGCGAACATTCCTCAACGATCCGCAGGCGCTGACCGGCAAGACGGCTTTCACCAATCGCGCCGTCGGCAACCTCGCACGCCCCTACTTTCCGGACGGGGAGGTGGGCCGGCCGAACGGCCCGCTGTCGCGGCCGATCGATAATTTCAACCCGTTCTCGACCGGCCTGCAATCGGCGCTGATCGTCACCAATGTCGCGTCTCACATCTCGTTCGTCGATGGCATGAATCCCGTCGATACCCGCACCTATTGCACCTTCCTGCCCGAGTTCGCGCCGGGCAAGAACCGGCTGATGAACGGCATCCAGATCTTCCCCGGCAGCACGCCGGTCTATCGCGGGACGCAACTGGTCGGGGCGATCGGCATATCGGGTGACGGCATCGATCAGGACGACATGGTATCGTTTCTCGGCGTCCATTTCGGCGGTCTGCGCGCCGGCGGCACGGTGGGCAACGCGCCGCCCGAGATGCGTGCCGACCGGATCACGATTCCGGTCGGCGATCGCACCACGCGACTGCTCTACATCCAGTGTCCATTCGCTCCGTTCCTCGATACGAGCGACCAGAATGCCTGTCAGGGGAAATAGCGGGTGAGCGTGGCCATCCCCCTCCTGCCGATCCTGGCGATGTTGTCCGGCGAAGCATCGGCGATGGATGCACGCGCCGTCGCCGTCGCCGACCAGGAGACGGCACTGCAAGCGATCCTGGCGACCTCAGCCGCCACGACGGAGGCGCCGCGGGCCGCGGACGCGCCACAGGCGACCGAAGCAGCGGCGACCAGCGGCGGGCAGGCAGCATCCGAGGCCGGACCAACGCCGGAGGCGCCACCTGCCGCCGAAACGCCACCCGCCCCCGTTGCGCCGGCGCCCGCTGCGGACGAGCCGGCGCAGTCCGCCGCGGGCCAGGTTCCGCCAGACCCCAGCCCCGATCTCGACGCCGACGACACCCTGCTGCCCGGCCGTCGTCGGCCGGGTTCGGAACGCCGGCTTCCCGAGCGCGTGGAGCAGGACAATCCGGGCGCCGTGCGGCCGCCGCCGCCGGAAGCCTTTCCCACCGACGAATTCCCCGTTCCGGACCGTTGGCGGCTCGTCGAGTCGCTCGGCGTCGTCAAGGAACATTGGTGGGATCCCTACCATCAGAACACCTACAAGGGTGACCGTCCGCTCTGCCTGCAGAACGAAGAAGAACGCGAGCGGCGGCGCAAGGAAGGCCTGCCCAAGTGCATGACGCCCGCCTTCCTGGGCTTCAAGGCCGACGACTGGTTCCTGACGCTCAACGCGATCTCCGACACCGTCGTCGAGCCGCGCAGCTTTCCGCAACCGGTCAACCGGCAGTCGATCGAGAATCCCGGCAGCAACGACGTGTTCGGGCGCGCGAACAGCCTGGTGCTGGCGCAGACCTTCATCGTCGGTGCCGCGCTGACAAAAGGATCGACGGCGTACAAGCCGCCCGAGATCGAGTATCGCGTCGCGCTGGCGATCAACACCAACTATGCCGATGTCAGCGAACGGCGCGTGCTGCGCGTCGAGCCGTCGTATCCCACCCACCGCAACGACAGTTTCGTCGGTGTGCAGGAATTCTTCGTCGATTATCATATCCGCAATACGTCGGACCGCTATGATTTCGACTCGATCCGCGTCGGCATCCAGCCGCTCCAGCTCGATTTCCGCGGCTTCCTGTTCAACGACAATAATCTCGCGATCCGTCTGTTCGGCACGCGCGACAATAACCGCTTCCAGTACAGCGTCGGCGCAATCTGGCGGCTCGAGAAGGATACCAATAGCGGCCTCAACAACGTCACGGTGCGGCCGCGCGACGATTTCGTGATCTTCGGCAATCTGTTCCGCCAGGACTTCCCGGTGGTGGGATTGACCAGCCAGGCGATCGGCGTGTTCAACATCAATCGCGAAGACAAGATTCATATCGACGATAACGGCTTTCCCAACCGTCCGTCGCTGCTCGGCGATCTCCGGCCGTACAAATATGAAGTCTTCTATCCGGGCTATGCGGTCGACGGACGGATCGGGCGGATCAACATCTCGGCCCAGTTGTACGGTGCGTTCGGCGAGATCAGCAATAATTTCTTCACCAGCAGGCCGGCCGATATCCGTGCCTATTTCGGCGCGGCAGAAGTCAGCTACGATCATGACTGGATCCGTTTCCGCCTGTCCGGTGTCTATGCGTCGGGCGACAGCAAGCCGTACGACAATGTGCTCGGCGGCTTCGATGCGATCTTCGAGAACCCGATCATCGCCGGTGCCGACACCAGCTACTGGATTCGTCAGGTCATCCCGTTCGCGGGCGGCGCGCGCGCGGTGGGCATCAACACCCGCAACGGCATATTGAACTCGCTGCGCAGTTCGAAGGAAGAAGGCCAGTCGAACTTCAACAATCCGGGGCTCGTATTGTTCGGGGTCGGCACGGATTTCGACATCACACCCACGTTCCGGCTGTCGACCAACGTCAATCATATCGCGTTCGAAAATACCAGTTCGCTGAAGGCGCTGCGCAACGAGGGCAGCATTCCCAAATCGATCGGCTGGGATCTGTCGGCGGCAGCGATCTGGCGGCCCAAGGGCACGCAGAACATCGTCGTCCGCCTCTCGGGCGCGGTCCTCCAGCCGAGCAAGGGGTTCGCCGACCTCTTCACCAACAACCATGGTGACGACCGCTATTATTCGGTCCTCCTCAACGTGATCCTGGCATATTGATGCGCAAGCTGACCGCCCTGCTCGAAACCCTCTCCCGCGCACGCTTCGTGCTGCTGGCGGCGCTCATTGTCCCGACCGCAATGTCGCTGGCGTCGGATGCCGAAAAGCCGGTCAAGCGCACCTATGCCTTTTATCCGCCGGCGCCGGTGGACCGGACGTTCGACGACATGCAGGCGATGAACGCCGGCTGCGTCGCCTGCCATACCGAGAGCGACCAGAAGACGATGCACGCCTCACCGGCGGTATCGCTGTCGTGCATCGACTGCCATGGCGGCAACAAGATCGATCCGCAGGCGGTCGACGCGAGCTGGTCGCACGACGACAAGCGCTATGTCGAGCTGCGCGACGCCGCGCACGTGCTGCCCAAATATCCGCAGAGCTGGCACTGGCCGTCCTCGGCGAATCCCAAGCGCAGCTATTCGCTGATGAACAAGGAATCGCCCGAATATGTCCGGTTCATCAATCCGTCGGACTATCGCGTCGCGCGCGAGAGCTGCGGAGCGTGCCATATCGAGGTGATCGAGGCGGCCGAACGCTCGCTGATGGCGTCGGGCGCGATGCTGTGGGGCGGTGCCGCCTATAATAACGGCATCATCCCCTACAAGAATTACGCGTTCGGCGAGTCCTATACCCGCACCGGCGAGCCGGCCAGGATCATGTCGCCCAGCGAGACCGGCGATCATGGCACCGTCACCGAAGCGCAGCGCAAGCGCGGCGCCTTGCCCTATATGTATCCGCTGCCGACCTGGCACGTGCTGCCGCCGGGCGACATCTTCCGCGTGTTCGAACGCGGCGGCCGCAACATCCTCAGCGCCTTCCCCGAACTCGCGCTGCCGAACTCGACCGGCAACATCCAGCGGCTCGAAGAACCCGGCCGGCCGGACCTCAAACAGTCGAACCGCGGTCCCGGCACGGGCTTGCGCGTCGCGATCCCCGTGCTCAACATCCACAAGACCCGGTTGAACGATCCGTTCACCTGGTTCCTCGGCACCAACGACCAACCCGGCGACTATCGCTCCTCGGGCTGCGCGTCGTGCCATGTCATCTATGCCAACGACCGCGAGCCGCGGCACAGCCTGACCTATGCCAAATTCGGCCGCGACGGTCAGACCGCGACGAAGGATCCGACGATTGCCGGCAAGATGGAATGCGACGATCCGACCGAGGAAGAGCAAGAGGCGGCCAAGGCCCACAAGCCGAAGAAGCACAAGGAAGGCGAACATGAAGCCTGCCCCGGTGCCGCCGGCGAAGGGCATAGCCCGATGGCATATGGTCCGGCCAAGGGCGAAGGCCATGACCTGAAGATGGCCGGTGCCGGCCATGGCACCGTCAAGGCGCCGTTCGGCGAACACGGCGGCACCGGAGACATTGGGGGCAGCGGCGACGAAGCGTCCGGCGCGATGGGCCGTATGATCAAGGAGCGCGGCCACCCGATCGAGCACGCCTTCACCCGTGCGATCCCGACAGCACAGTGCATGAACTGCCACATGCACCAGCCCAACATCTTCCTGAACAGCTTCCTCGGCTATACGATGTGGGATTATGAATCCGACGCGCCGTTGATGTGGCCGGTCAAGCAGAAATATCCGACCGCCGCGGAAGCCCACGAGGTCCTCGACCGCAATCCGGAGGCAGCGGCGACGCGCGGTCGCTGGGCCAACATGAATTTCCTGCGTCATGTTTACGACACGGTGAATGCGAAGGCGAAGGACACCCAGTTCGCCGATTATCACGGCCATGGCTGGAACTTCCGCGCGATCCTGAAGCGCGATCGCGACGGCAATCTGCTCGATGCCGACGGCAAGATCGTGTCGCCCGACGACCCCGAGAAGTTCCGCAAGCAGGGCGAGGGCGAGTTCGCGCCCGTCGGCACCAACCCCGGCAAGACGGTCCACATGATGGACATCCATGCCGAGATCGGCATGCAATGCGCCGACTGCCACTTCGCGCAGGACAGCCATGGCAACGGCCTGATCCAGGGTGAGGTCGCCAATGCCGTCGAGATCGGCTGCAAGGACTGCCACGGCACCGTCGATGCCTATCCGACCTTGCTGACCTCCAACGTTGCCGCGCGGCCGCAGGGCACCAATCTCGCCTTACTGCGCAACGCCAATGGCGAGCGGCGATTCGAATGGATGGTCGACGGCAATGGCCGGCGCGTGCTGATCCAGCGCTCGATCGTCGATCCCGATCTGAAATGGACGATGTCGCTGGTCAAGGACAGCGTCGACCGCAGCCTCGAGAGCGTGCTCGACGACAAGGGCGTGCCCTTGTTCAATCCGAAGGCAGCACGCGCCAAGCTGATGAGCAAATCGGGCGCCGAGGATGGTTCTTTCGCCTTCGGTCCAGGCATCGCCAAGGCGGATCGCGCGCACGACACCGACGAAATGGCCTGCTACACCTGCCATCTGAGCTGGACGACGAGCTGCGGCGGCTGCCACCTGCCGATCGAGGCGAACTGGAAGACCACGAGTCACAAATATGATGGTCTCGAGACGCGCAATTTCGCGACCTACAACCCGCAGGTCGCGCGTGACGACATGTTCCAGCTCGGCCGCCACCAGACCACCAAGGGCAACGAGATCGCCCCGGTCCGCTCGACCTCGGCGCTGATCCTCTCGTCGACCAACATCAACCGCGAACGCATCTATGTGCAGCAGCCGCCGATCAGTGCGGCCGGCTTCTCCAGCCAGGCATTTGCGCCGCATTTCCCGCACACCGTCCGCAAGACCGAGACCAAGACCTGCTCGGATTGCCATCTGTCGGCGGCGAACGACAATAATGCGATCATGTCGCAGCTGCTGCTGCTCGGCACCAATTTCGTGAACTTCGTCGGCCTCCACGCCTGGACCGGGCTGCAGGGCGGTTTCGAAGCGGTGCGCGTGACCGAATGGGACGAGCCGCAGACGGTGATCGGCTCCTATCTGCAGAAATATGCCTATCCCGACTGGTATGACGCGCACGTCAACAAGAACGGCCGCGAGCTGATCGAGTGGACCCGCGGCAAGACCTTCGACAAGGCCATCAGCGGTGAGACCCACGCGCTTGAGCAGTTCGCCAACGTCAACCAGGGCACGTCGGACTCGGTCCGCTGCCTGCAGCTGCGCGGCGAATATATGTATGTCGCCGAAGGCACCGGCGGTTTCCGGGTCTATGATGTCGCCTCGATCGGCAACAAGGGCTTCTCCGAACGGATCATCTCCGCGCCGGTCTCGCCGCTAGGCCAGGACACCCACGTCAAGACCACCAACGCCACCTGCATGGCGCTGCCGACGACGCAGCCGATCAGCATGGCGCGCAACAAGCGCATCCTGACCGAATTCCCGGAGAATGAGGAGCAGCCGCTGAGCGAACTCTATCGCTATGCCTATGTCACGGACAGCGTCGAGGGCCTGATCCTCGTCGACATCGACACGATGAGCGACGGCGAGTTCCGCAACAATTTCCTCAAGCGCGCACTGACCTGGAACGAAGGCGGCATTTTGAAGGGCGCGCGCCACATCACGCTCGGCGGCCGCTATGCCTATATCGCCGCGGACGCCGGCCTCGTGATCCTCAACCTCAAGGATCCGCTGAAGCCGGTCCACGTCGCGACCATCCCGCTGCGCGACGCGCGCGCCTCGGCGCTGCAGTTCCGCTATCTCTGGGTCACCACCGCCGACGGCCTGCAACTGATCGACGTGACCGGCCTGTCGGCCGATCCCGATCCGGCCAAGCCCGATCACTGGACCGCACCGCGGCTGATCCCCGAGGCGACGATCCCGCTCGCCGACGCCCGCCGCGTCTATCTCGCCCGCACCTACGCCTATGTCGCGGCCAAGGCCGACGGACTCGTCATCGTCGACATCAAGAACCCCGAGGCGCAGACGATCGTCCAGAAGGTGACGTTCGACGGCAAGCTCAACGATGCCGAGGACGTCATCGTCGGCTCGACCAACGCCTCGCTGTTCGCCTATGTCGCCGATGGCCGCAACGGCCTGAAAGTGCTCCAGCTGACCAGCCCCGCGAGCCAGCCCAATTTCTACGGCTTCTCGCCGAAGCCGGTGCCCGAACTGATCGCCTGGGCGCGTACGCCGACCCCTGCCCTCGCGCTTTCCAAGGGCCTCGATCGCGACCGTGCGGTCGACGAGACCGGCCAGCAGATGGCGGTGTTCGGCCGGCTCGGCTCGCGGCCGTTCAACCGGTCAGAGATGGAGCGGCTGTTCCTCAATCGCCGCGGCATCCCTTACAAGGTGACCGATACGCCCGACATGAGGGGCTGGCTGCCGATGATGCGCACCGCCGGGCAGTGACGCGGCTCCGCTGAAACCCCTCTCCGCGAGCGGTAGAGGGGCGAGTGTGATGTCGTGATCAGCTCGACGCGGAGATATGCGAGTCGGTGTAGACGACGGCCGACGAGAGAATCACGCCTAAAGGAACCAGCCGATGACGCCTGCAAAGGTGTCGATCAATATGGCCATCACCACCACGAGAACCACGGCGCCGATCACCCAGACGAGTTTGGATTTTTTCCAGCGGCGCCGGCGGGTGCGCCTCAACCCCACGACACACCGAAGGGACTGTGGCGTGCCAGCCACGCCACATTGGCAATGCCGGCGAATGTCACGAGGCGCGCGGTGGCGGCAATGTGATTTCCCGGATTTCCCCGTGCGAGCATGACATCTTGTGGAACACCGGCAGGATGGATCGTCAAGCAGTATCGCCACCTGCCGATCGATGACGGCACGCTTGCCATCGTGCGATCTTCGCCGGAACGGCAAGGATCGCGCGCCCGGACATTATAAGCCCTTGCCGCACCGCGTCGGTCTCGGCCAAAGACGGGATGTGAGCGTCAGCGTGAATATGGGAACCGACAGCACGGGCAATGCTGTGCCGATCGATGTCGAGGAATTGCTCGCGACGCGTCTGCTGGTGCAGGGCAATTCGGGATCGGGGAAATCGCATCTGCTGCGCCGGCTGCTCGAGGGCAGCGCCGGGCTGGTCCAGCAGGTAATCATCGATCCCGAGGGCGATTTCGTCACTTTGTCCGATGCGTTCGGCCATGTCGTGATCGAAGCCTCCGACCATAGCGAGCGCGAGATCGCACGCTTCGCCACGCGCATCCGCGAACATCGCGCGTCGGTGGTGCTCAGTCTCGAGGGCGTCGACGTCGAGGCGCAGATGCGCTGTGCGGCGGCCTTCCTCTCGGCCTTGTTCGATGCGCCGCGCGAGCACTGGTTTCCGGCGCTGGTGGTGGTTGACGAAGCGCAATTGTTCGCGCCCGCCGCCGCCGGCGACGTGCCCGACGATATCCGCCGCGCCTCGCTGACGGCGATGACCAATCTGATGTGCCGCGGCCGCAAGCGTGGGCTGGCCGGCATCATCGCCACCCAGCGGCTCGCCAAGCTGGCCAAGAATGTCGCGGCCGAGGCGTCGAACTTCCTGATGGGGCGGACTTTTCTCGACATCGACATGGCGCGCGCCGCCGATCTGCTGGGCATGGAGCGCCGCCAGGCCGAACAGATCCGCGACCTCCAGCGCGGCTCGTTCCTCGCGCTCGGTCCGGCGATCTCGCGGCGGCCGATCGCGGTCAAGATCGGCGCGGTCGCCACATCCGCGCGCAATGCCAACGTCACCCTGCTGCCGCTGCCCGAGGCGGTGTCCGCCGACATGCGCGGCCTGCTGATGGCGCCGGTACCGCACGAACCCGTGATCGTGCCGCCGCCCCGCACGCCGCGTGTCGCAGTCGACGATCTGCTCAAGGACATCGCCGGTCCGCAGCCCGCAGCGGTGGCGTCTGCCGCGGCGGCCGATGCCGAACCGGTCGACGAGGCGGCGATCGCGGCGGCGATCGGCCGGGCGCTGCGCGATCTCGTCGCCGATCCCGAATCCTCCTACCGCTCGACCGCGGTGCTGTTCCAGGACTTCCACACGCGCTGCCGGATGCTCGGCATCTCACCCAAGGCCATGACGCTCGCCGAATTCGGCCGCAGGCTGGCCGCCGCGATGGCCGGCATCGATCTCTATGGCGACGAGGACTGGTCCGAAGCGCTGGCGCTGGGCGACGACCTGCCCGAGGACATGCTGGGCGCCTTCCTGCTGATCGCCCGCGCCGCGCGCGAAGGATCGCCCTGCCCGTCCAACGAGGCGATCGCCACCGTCTATGGCACGCGATCACCCGGGCGGGTGAAACGGCTGCTGGCGTTCATCGAGCAGCGCGGACTGATCGCGTCGCGCATCGATCTCGCCGGCAAACGCTCGATCGCCCTGCCTCGACTCGGCTGGACGACCGCACCGGCGGAGCCCGAAGTGCAGGCGGCCTGAACCGCCCGCGCTTGCACGTCAGGCATAGAAGATCTCGCACCAGTCGGTGACGAGCGCCGGCCGTTCCTCGCCTTCGACCTCGATCACGCAGCCGACGCCGACGATCGTGCCGCCGCGCCGGAATTGCGGCTCGAGCATCGTCGCGCGCAGGCGGACGCGCGCACCGGTCTTGACCGGAGCGGTGAAGCGGGTCTTGTCGAGACCGTAATTATAGCCGTTGCTGAAGCCGGTGATCCGGGCGATCTGGCCCCACAAAGCCGGCACGATCGACAAGGTGAGGAAGCCGTGCGCGATCGTGCCCCCCATCTCGCGCTCGGCGCGCGGGACATCGACGTGAAACCATTCGAAGTCGCCGGTCGCCTCGGCGAACAGGTCGATCTGCGCCTGGGTCACGACATGCCATTCGGACACGCCCAGTTCCTGCCCCGCAAGCCCGGCGACATCCTTCAGTTCGATAAAGCGGGTCATGTCACTCTCCTCGATGTGCGTTGCCGCCTGATGCCCCAGCGGGAGGCGAAAATATAGATCGTTCGCACGATTATCATAAGGTTGTGTTTTCGGACGGGCGGCGCAGAGGATCGACATCGGCGCGGGGACGCGGCACCAGGTGATGAAACGCACCGAGGGAGACGACCCATGACCATCCTGCGCCACTACAAGATGATCGCCGCCGAAGGCCGCGGCGAAGACCTCCACGCCGTGCTCGTCGATCTCGCCGCCAAGGTGTCGCCGTTGCCAGGTTGCGAGCAGGTGCAGATTTTCGCCGATCCGGACGATGCAGCGACCTATATCTTCATCGAATATTGGGCGTCGATCGAGGACCACAAGGCGGCCGGCGCGGCACTGGGCAAAGCGGCTTTCGGCCCGATCATGGCGGTGCTGGCCGGCCCGCCGGAAGGCCGCTATCTCGAAGCGGTGGCATGAAGCCGGGCGCGCGCGTCCGGCAAACCTATCGGCCCCGGTCCCCGTCGCGACCATAAGGATCGCTCAGGATCGTGACGCCGGTGGCGGTCGGTATCGCCGTCAGATAGGTCAGATAGACCGGCACCGATTGCGGCAGCGGCACATCCTGTTCGGGCGCTTTCGACGCTGCGGCCAGGGGGCGGCCGAACAACCACCGGCCGAGTCGCGGCGCATCCTCCAGCCGCACGCAGCCATTGCTCAGATGGCGGGCGCTCCTGGCCATCAATTTCTTGTCGGGCGTGTCGTGCAGATAGATGCCGAGGTCGTTGGGGAACATGAACTTCACGCGCCCCATCGCATTGGCGCCGCCGGGAAGCTGGCGAATCCGCAATTCCTGCGATCCGCTCGCCACGGCCTGCCAGTCGATCGCCTTCGGATCGAGCTTCCGGGCGTCGGCACCCCAGCTCGAGAGCGCCTCGTAGCGCAGCCTGGTCAACGACGCGCCTTTCAACATCTTCGGCGCCAGCCGCTTGCTCACCAGATCCGACGGCATGTTCCAATAAGGATTGAGGATCGCATAGCGCACCATGCCGGCCAGCATCGGCGTCTGCGACTCGGGCGCACCGGTAACGACGCGCATCGTGCCCTGGACCTTGCCGTCGCCATAATACCAGAGCCGCGACGACGCCGCGTCGACGACGACGTGCCGGGTCCATGGTCCCGGGAGCAGGCGGGCGCGGTCGAGATTCAGCCGGGTGATCATCTCCGACTCTTCCGAGCCGCCGCGGGCGACATGTCTGGCGAGGCCGGCGCGAAGCTGCACATAGAGCGGGTTCATCCAGCCCATCGCCTTCACATAGGCCGGAAACGATGGCGCGACCGCAGCCGAGCGCAGAACCTCGTCGTCGCGCTGGCGTTTGGGAGCGAGTTCCGGATCGAGCCACGTGACCCGGATGCCGGGCGCCCGCTTCGCATCGCCGACATAGCCGGCAAATGCTGCGGAGAGCTCGAGTTCGGCGCGCGCGAGGCTGTCCGCCGAACCATCCCGTGCCCTGTCGAGTGCGTGGCGCAGCTTTTCGACATCATAGTCGTCGGGGTCGAGGCCATCGAGATCCGCACTGGCGAGATCGTCGATGAAAATCCTCGCTTCGGGGATGACCGCGCCGTTCCGCACCCAGAGCGGCCAATAGCCCCGCGCCTGATAGAAATTCTTGATCCTGCCGCCGGCCATCGTCCGAATGGCGACGCCGACGGCAGGGGCTTCGGTCGATGGAGGGGCATCCGCCGCGGGGACCCGAGCGGACGAGAATGAAGGTGCCGGCAGGCCGATCAGCGCGACAGACGCGAGACATGCGCCAAGGCGCATGCCCAGGCGATGCGGGATCACAGGCCTCGTGATCGGTCGAGGATCAGCCGCGTTCGCCACGCTTCGTCGGCGGCGGTGGCGGCGTGACGCACGGCGGGGCGATGAACTGATGATAGATGCCATCGCTCGTATAATAGCCATCGACGATGCCGTCGCCATCGCGATCCGCAGCGACCGTACCGATCAGGGCGCCGGGGCCGACCGGAGGTGCCGGGGCAACCGGTTCGTCACGAGTCGTCGCGCAGGCGCCGAGCGCCAGCGCGCCGCCGATCATCGCGGACAGATATCGGATTTTCATAGATCCTCCACACAAATGGCTGCCCCCGTTCGCTGCGGGCATATTCTCATTCGGCAGTGCGCCGACGCGGAAACGATCGGATTGTCGGACGGTTCCGTCGGCTCGCCGCTGGCGGTGCGCGATCGGCCTTGCGACGCTTACACCGATCATAAGAAAATTCGAATGCGGCGGCCAAGTGCGGCGGCAAATATGATCGATCCCGCCGCTCGATCGTTCTACCAGCGAGACCAGACAGAACGGGAGACATGCCGTGCCCGACTTGCCGATCGAAGGTGGCTGCCGCTGCGGCCGCGTGCGTTACCGCCTCAGCCAAGCGCCATGGATGGAAGCGGCGTGCCATTGCCGCGGGTGCCAGCGTATGACGGGCAGCGCCTTCTCGACGACGTTGATCATGCCGGCGAGCGGCTTCGCGATCATCGCCGGCGATACGGTGATCGGCGGCGTTCATGGCGACGAGGCCGATCATCATCATTGCGACTGGTGCAAGAGCTGGGTGTTCACGAAGCCGCGCGCCGATCTCGGCTTCGTCAATGTCCGCGCGACCCTGCTGGACGACGCCGGCTGGTTCGCTCCCTGGATGGAGACGCAGACGGATGAGAAACTGTTCTGGGCATCGACCGGGGCGGCGCGCTCGTTCGCGCGCTTCCCGAAAATGGATCAGTTCGAAGGGCTGATCGCCGACTATCGGGCCACGCGCGAGATCGGATGAGCGGGCGTGGGATGCGTCCTTGCCCGAACCACGGTCTATTCGATCGTCGCGAGGATGGTGCCGACCTCGTAGGTCTCACCCAGTTGCGCGATGATCTTCAACGTCCCCGTCGCCGGGCTTTCGATCTCCTGCGTCGATTTGTCGCTCTCCAGCGCATAGAGCGGCTGGCCTTCCACGGCCTCGGCGGCGGCCGCGAACATCGCCAGCGGATCATTGCGTCGACGTGGATACCGGGGATCGCATAGGACGCCGCGCGATCGGAAACATGGGGGACCGACGTCGCTTTGGTGTAGGCGGTATGCTCACCCCATTCATTGTTCTGGCACACGAAGATCACCGGCAGCTTCCAGACCGCTGCGAGGTTCAGCGATTCGTGGAATGCACCGATATTCGAGGCGGCGTCGCCAGCCGGTGCTTCGGCCGCTATATCGACCGCTTCGAGAAGCGCGACGGCCGCTGGGCGATCGCCCACCGCGTGTGCGTCAACGAGATCATCGGCCATTTCATCGCGGCCGCCCTGCCCGACGAATGGCGGCAGGCTGCCTTCTCGACGGGACCGAACACACGATCTAAGGACGATATTTCCTATGCCCGGCCGCTGACGACGGGCAAGCTTTGACAACCGACGAGGAGATCCAGTTGACCGCTCGCAGCATCATCGTCACCGGCGGCTTCGGCGCGCTCGGCCGCGTCGTCGCGGCAGCTTTCGCGGCGCAGGGCGACAAGGTCGCCCGCGTCGATTTCGCCGCCACGCCGCCGCCCGGTAATGACGGCGGGCTCGACCTGCCGGACGTCGACCTCACCGATGCTGATGCGGCCGCGCAGGTCGTCGCGGGGGTGACGGCGGCATTCGGCGGGATCGATGTGCTGGTCAACATCGCCGGTGGTTTCACCTGGGAGACGCTCGACGGCGGCAGCACCGCCGCATGGCAACGCATGTATGCGATGAACGTCGTCACCGCGGCGACGATGACCAAGGCGGCACTCCCCGCGCTCACCGCCGCCGCCGGCGGGCGGATCGTCAACATCGGCGCGGGGGCCGCAATCCAGTCGGCGGCGGGCATGGGCGCCTACGCCGCATCAAAAGCGGGCGTCCACCGGCTGACCGAAAGCCTCGCGGCCGAGCTTGCGGGACAGGATGTGACCGTCAACGCGATCCTTCCGAGCATCATCGACACACCCACCAACCGCGCCGACATGCCCGACGCCGAGACCAGCTTGTGGGTCAAGCCCGCGGCGATCGCCGACGTGATCCTGTTCCTCGCCTCGCCCGCTTCGCGCGCGATCAGCGGCGCACTGATTCCCGTGACGCGCGGGGGGTGACGCTGCCCTGAATCCTCCCTGTCGCGAAGCGATGGGGAGGGGGACCATGCGAAGCATGGTGGAGGAGAAGCGCCGCGTAGCGGCGTCTAAACTCCGGAGCAGCGGAAGCTGCGGGTGAATGCACGATAAGGTGCATCTCGCGGACCGTCGGCGACCGAACCGCCGGAGGTTTTGCTGCGTCGCTTGCGCGCCGAAGCGATCCACGACCAGGCGACGAACCCCAGCACCACCGCCGGGCCGAACAGCCGCAAGGCCAGATCGACCCAGCCGGTCGGCATCAGCCCGCTTTTGCGACCCCCACGAGCGCCGGCCGCAGCAGGCGCTCCTTGATCATGTAGCCCGCCTGCAATTCCTGGATGATCGTGCCCGGCTCGGCGTCGGCCGAGGGCATTTCGATCATCGCCTGGTGGCGGTTGGGATCAAGCTTCTCACCCAGCGCGGAGATCTTCTTGATGCCGTTGCGCTCGAACACGGCGGCGAGTTCGCGGCCGGTCGCGTCGAGGCCGGTCACCAGGCCCTTGAACTTCTCGTCCTCGCGCAGGTCGGTCGGGATCGCGTCGAGCGCGCGGGTCAGATTATCGGCGACCGACAATATGTCGCGCGCGAAGCCGGTCGCGGCGTAAGTGCGCGCGTCCTGCGCGTCCTTCTCCAGCCGGCGGCGGACGTTCTGCGTTTCGGCCTGGGCGTAGAGCACTTCCTGCCGGGTCGCGGCGAGCTTGTCCTCCAGCTCGCGCAGCCGGTCATGCTCGGCAACTTCGGGCGCGGCCTCGGAGGTTTCTTCGCGCAGTTCCTGCATATCGGCCTGCTGGGTCGTGTCGTCTTCTTGCATCGAATCTCTCTTCTTCAAGTCATCAGGCGCGACAGCGTCTGCGCCGTGAAATCCACCATGGGAACGACCCGCGCATAGTTCAACCGCGTGGGACCGATCACCCCCACCACGCCGACCACGCGTCCATCCCCGCTGCGATACGGCGCGGCGATAACCGAGGAACCCGAAAGGGAGAAGAGCTTGTTCTCCGATCCGATGAAGATCTTGGTCGCCGCGCCCTCTCGCGCGCTGTCGAGCAGCCGCGCAATCTCCTCCTTGCCTTCCAGTTCGTCGAGCAGCAGCCGGATCCGTTCGAGGTCGGCGGCGGCACCGGCGTCGATCAGATTCGCCTGGCCACGCACGATCAGCACCGGCCGGCGCTCGCCATCCTCCGACCACACCGCCAGGCCGCGCGAGATCAGTTGCTGCGAGACGCGGTCGAGCGCCGCCTTGCCCGCGCCGATCTCCTGCGCCAGCCGCGCGCGCGCATCGCCGAGGGTCAGCCCGGCGAGGCGCTCGCTGATATAATTGCCGGCCTCGATCAGCATCGACGTGGTCACGCCCGCGGGAATGTCGACGACGCGATTCTCGACGCTGCCGTCCTGCCCCACCAGCACCGCCATCGCCTGTTCGCGCGACAGCGGCACGAAGCCGAACTGGCGCAGCACCATCTCGCGGCGCGGGACCAGCACGATGCCGGCGCAGGACGACAGGCCGGACAGGATCGCGGTCGTCGCCGCCAGCGCATCCTCGATCGGTCCGCCGTCGTCGACCCGCGCCGAGATCGCCGCGCGCTCGGCCGCCGATGGCGTCGCTGCCTGCATCATCCCGTCGACGAACAGCCGCAGGCCCAGCTCGGTCGGCATCCGCCCGGCCGAGGTGTGCGGCGAGGCGAGCAGGCCGAGCTCCTCCAGATCCTGCATCACGTTGCGGATCGAGGCGGGCGACAGGCTGAGCCCGGCGAATTTCGAGATCGTCCGCGACCCCACCGGCGCGCCCGAATCGAGATAGCTTTCCACGACCACGCGAAAGATGTCGCGTGCGCGGTCGTTGAGCTCGGTGATCGGTGTACCCGCCATCAACGCCTGATATGGTGGACTATCGCTCATCGCGCAACGCGCGCCGGCCCAAAGCACTTTGGCCAAGCGCGTTGCAATCGGCATGGCTTAACGGATATGGGCGGCGCACCTCAACCGATCGGAAAATTCATGCGTCCTTCAGGCCGCGCGCCAGACCAGATGCGCGCCATCACCATCGAACCGCGTTTCACCAAACATGCCGAGGGCAGCGTGCTCATCGGCTTCGGGGAAACCCGGGTTCTCGTCACGGCCTCGGTCGAGGAGCGGGTGCCGCCGTTCATGCGCGGCAAGGGCGAAGGCTGGGTCACCGCCGAATATGGCATGCTGCCGCGCGCCACCCATACCCGCAGCAACCGCGAGGCCGCCAAGGGCAAGCAGTCCGGCCGCACGCAGGAAATCCAGCGGCTGATCGGCCGCTCGCTGCGCGCGGTGGTCGATCTCAAGGCGCTCGGCGAGCGGCAGATCACGATCGATTGCGACGTGATCCAGGCCGATGGCGGCACCCGCACCGCCTCGATCTCGGGCGCGTGGGTCGCGCTGCGACTCGCGATCGACGGTCTGCTCGAGAAGAAGCTGATCGCCACCGACCCGATCACCGCGCAGGTCGCGGCGGTCTCGTGCGGCATCTACGAAGGCACGCCGGTGCTCGACCTCGACTATATCGAGGATTCGAACGCGCATGCCGACGGCAATTTCGTGCTGCTCGACACGGGCAACATCGCGGAGGCGCAGGCCACCGCCGAGGGCGCGACCTATGACGAGGAGGCCTTGCTCCGCCTGCTTCGCCTCGCGCGCATCGGCTGCACCGAGATCTTCGCGGCGCAAAAGCGGGCCGCCGGCCGGTGACCGACGCGCCGCCGCCGCAAGCGATCCGCAAGCTCCAGCCCGGGCGGCTGGTGATCGCCAGCCACAACGAGGGCAAGGTCCGCGAAATCCGCGCTTTGCTCGCGCCGTTCGGGGTGGAGCCGGTGTCGGCGGCGGCGCTCGACCTGCCCGAGCCGATCGAGACCGGCGCCACCTTCATCGCCAATGCCGAGCTCAAGGCACTGCAGGCGGCGGACCTCTCCGGGCTGCCCGCGCTCGCCGACGACAGCGGTCTGTGCGTCGATGCACTGAACGGCGATCCCGGGATCTTCTCGGCGCGCTGGGCCGGGCCCGATCGCGACTTCCGCCTGGCAATGCGGCTGGTCCACGAAAAGCTGATCGACGCCGGCCCCGCCGCCGGCCGCGACGCCCATTTCGTCTGCGTCCTCGCGCTCGCCTGGCCCGACGGCCATGTCGAATGTTTCGAGGGCCGCGTCGACGGCACTTTGGTCTGGCCGCCGCGCGGCGACAATGGCTTCGGCTACGACCCGGTGTTCGTCGCCAATGGCGAGACCGTCACCTTCGGCGAGATGGATCCGGACGCGAAGCACGCGATCAGCCATCGCGCCGATGCGTTCGCCAAGCTGGTCGACGCGGTGTTCTGAACGTCGGTCTAACGCGCGCCCGTCAGCGGATCGAACCCGACTATATTGCCCGACGCCAGATAGCGGCACACCAGATATTCGTCGGTCGCATTGCTCGCGAGCGCGCAGCCGACCTGCGTCGTCGTGCGCCAGATGATCTGGGTGTAGTGGCCGACATCCGCCCATTTGCCGTTGCGGCTGACATCGGGAAAGCGCCCGCGCTTGAACAGCCGGCGCTCGTCGACCCAGCCGCCCGACATCTCGGCATAGGCATAAGCGGTCTTCGTGCCCATCCACAGATTCTCGCCCTGGACCGGATTGCCGCGCGGCTGCGGGCTGTGCTCGAACTTGCGTTCCCGCGCGAGCTTCGCTGCGTAGATGCCGGCATCGCGCGCCAGCGAATCGCTCCACGCCAGGGCCGGCGCGCCGACCGCAGCGCGCGCATCGTTGTGACTTTTGAGCATCACCGACCGGAGCAACGCCGCCCCGCGCGGCTGCGGCCTGGTATCGCTCCACACCTCGCGCTGCACCGGCTGTGCGGCGCAGGCGGCCGGCAGCCACAAAACGGCCAGCATTGGCCACAGCCGCCGGGCGGCGCTAAGGGACGCGGACATCATCATGCAGACCATCCCTAATCCCCCGAAGCTGAACGGCGCCACCACCGATCCGCTGGCGCTCTACATCCACTGGCCGTTCTGCGTCTCGAAATGTCCCTATTGCGACTTCAACAGCCATGTTCGCGAACAGGTGGACCAGGTCGAGTGGCGCGACGCGCTGCTGACCGACCTGCGCCACGAGGCCGACGCTTTGCCCCGCCGCCCGCTGACCTCGATCTTCTTCGGCGGCGGCACGCCCTCGCTGATGCCGCCGGCGACGGTCGCGGCGCTGATCGACGAGGCCGAGCGGCTGTGGGGCTTTGCCGCCGACGTCGAGATCACGCTCGAGGCCAACCCGTCGTCGGTCGAGGCCGCGCGCTTCGCCGACCTCGCCGCCGCCGGCATCAACCGCGTCTCGCTGGGGCTGCAGGCGCTCGACGACCGGACGCTCGCCTTCCTCGGCCGCGCGCATGACGTGACCGAAGGCCTCGCAGCGCTCGACGTCGCGCAGCGCGCGTTCCGGCGCGCGAGCTTCGACCTGATTTATGCGCGCCCCGATCAGTCGCCCGCGGCATGGGCGGCCGAACTGGAGCGCGCGATCGGCTTCGGCACCGGCCATCTCTCGCTCTACCAGCTGACGATCGAGCCCGGCACGCGCTTCGCCACCGAAGTCGCCGCCGGACGCCTGCACCCGCTCGACCCCGACGCCGCGGCCGACCTGTTCGAAGCGACGCGCGCGGCCACGATCGCCGCCGGCATTCCGGCCTATGAGATTTCGAACCATGCGCGGCCGGGCGAGGCGAGCCGCCACAACCTCGCTTACTGGCGGTATGACAGCTATTTCGGCGTGGGGCCCGGCGCGCATGGCCGGCGTGGCGATGCGGCGACGGTGCGGCGCAAGAAGCCAGAGAACTGGCTGGCCGCGGTGGCGCGCAACGGCCATGGCCTCGAGCGCGAGGATGCGCTGTCCGGGGCGGAACGCGCGGCCGAGGCGCTGCTGATGGGGCTGCGGCTGGACGAGGGCGTCGACCTGGCGCGGATCGCGGCGCGGAGTGGCGTCGGGGTGGAGGCGCTGATCGATGGGCGGCGTGCGGATGCGCTGGCGCGGCAGGGGCTGCTGGCGCGCGATGGCGCGCGGCTGCGGGTTTTGCCGGCGGGGATGCTGTTGCTCGACGGGGTGTTGGCGGAGATTGTGGCGGTTTGAGGACAGGCCCTCACCCTCGCCGCCTTCGGCGTCTTTCCCTCTCCCGCAAGCGGTAGAGGGGTTTAACCCGACCGCAGCAGCCCTACCCCCGCATCGCGCTCGAACAGATACAGCGCCACCCGCGCGGCCTGCCCGCGCGGGCCTTCGAGGCCGCCGTCGCGGTCGATCAGGAGGCGGGCGTCGTCGGTCGCGGTCTGGAGCAGCGACTCCATCCGTTCGGGCGTCGCCAGCCGGAAGCGGGCCTCGCCTGACTGGCGTGTGCCCAGCACCTCGCCGGCGCCGCGCAGCCGCAGATCCTCCTCGGCGATGCGGAAGCCGTCATTGGTTTCGCGCATCAGCGCCAGCCGCGCGCGTGAGGTTTCGCTGAGGGCGCCGCCGCGCAGCAGCAGGCAGGTCGACTTGTCGGCGCCGCGCCCCACCCGGCCGCGGAGCTGGTGGAGCTGGGCGAGGCCGAAGCGGTCGGCGCCCTCGACGATCATCAAGGTCGCGTTGGGGACGTTGACGCCGACCTCGATCACCGTCGTCGCGACCAGAACCGCGATCTCGCCGCGCTGGAAGCCGTCCATCACCCGGTCCTTGTCGGGTCCCTTCATCCGGCCGTGAACCAGCCCGACCGCATCGCCGAAGCGGGCGCGCAGCAGGGTCGCGCGCTCTTCGGCGGCGGCGAGGTCGCTGTTGGCGCTCTCCTCGACGAGAGGGCAGACCCAATAGGCCTGGCCGCCGCCGCCCATGTGGCGTTCGAGCGCATCGACGATCTCGGGCAGGCGCTGGTCGCTGAGCACGCGCGTCTCGACGGGCTGGCGGCCGGGCGGCATCTCGTCGAGCCGGCTGATGTCCATCTCGCCATATTGGGTCAAGGTCAGCGTGCGCGGGATCGGCGTCGCGGTCATCACCAGCAGATGCGGCGGCTGTTCGGCCTTGGCCGCCAGCATCAGCCGCTGGGCGACGCCGAATCTATGCTGCTCGTCGACCACCGCGAGGCCGAGCTTCTTGTAGGTCACCGCCTCCTGGAAGATCGCATGCGTGCCGACGAGGATGTCGATCGATCCGTCGGCCAGCCCCATCAAGGTCGCCTCGCGCGCCCTGCCCTTGTCGCGCCCGGTGAGAATCGCGACGTTGACCGGCACGCCCGCGAGCAACTCCCGCAGGCTGTCGAGATGCTGGCGCGCGAGGATCTCGGTCGGCGCCAGCAGCGCGCCCTGCGCCCCGCCCTCGACCGCGGTCAGCAGCGCCATCAAGGCGACCAAAGTCTTGCCCGAACCGACATCGCCCTGCAGCAGCCGCAGCATCGGCGTCTGCTGCTGCATGTCGCCCTCGATCTCGGCGACCGAGCGCGTCTGCGCGCCGGTCGGCGCATAAGGCAGACGCAGCGCATCGCGCAGCCGGCCGTCGCCCTTCAGCGGCACGCCGCTTCGCCGGCGGGTGGAGGCGCGGACCAGCATCAAGGCGAGCTGGTTGGCGAAGATCTCGTCATAGGCGAGCCGGTCGCGGGCGATCGCGTCGAGCGGGTCGGCGTGGGCGCGTAGCAGCGCCGAATGCCAGTCGGGCCAGCCACGCTTGGCGATCAGCCCCGGCTCGATCCATTCGGGCAAGGCCGGCGCGCGCGCCAGCGCCGCCTCGGCGAGCTGGCCCATGCGCCGGCCGGTCAACCCTTCGGACAAGGGATAGACCGGCTCGCGCGTCGGCAGCGAATCGGCCTCGCCCAGCGGCAGGACATGATCGGGATGGACGATCTGCAGGTCCTGCCCGTAGGATTCGAGCCGGCCCGAGACGAGCCGCGGCTCGCCCAGCGGCAGCAATTTCTTCGCCCAGCCGGGATTGCCGCCGAAATAGACCAGGCTGACATAGTCGCCGCCGGCGTCGGTGGCGTGGACCCGCATCGGCCCGCGACCGGCGCTCTGGCGGTAATCGACCGGGGTCAGCACGATCGAGATGATCCGGCCGACATCAGCCATGGCGAGCCGGTCGACCGCGGTCCGCTCGACCAGCCCGGTCGGCAGATGGAAGGCGACGTCGACCGCGCGCGCCAGCCCGAGCCGCTCGAGCGGTTTGGCGAGCGCCGGCCCGACACCCTTGAGCGCGGTGACTTCGGCGAACAGCGGATTGAGAATATCGGGGCGCATGTCTATCTGCGCCCTAACCCGAGCCGGCACGCGCTTCCAGCGTCCCCCGGCCTTTTCGCCCTGGAGACCGGCATGGACCGCGAGAATCGCCTCAAGCGCCTGCGCTTCCGTGCCTGGCACCGCGGCACGCGCGAGGCCGACATGATGGTCGGCGGCTTCTATGACCATGACCACCACCGCTGGGACGAGGCCGAAATGGCGTGGTTCGAGTCGTTCCTCGAGGAGCAGGACGTCGACATCATGGCGTGGGCGATGCGCGTGCAGCCGGTGCCGGCGGAATGGCAGGGTGCGATGATGGCGCGGTTGCAGAAGCTGGATTTCATCCAGGTGATCCGATGAGGGGGGCTTCTTCTCCCCTCCCTTTCAAGGGAGGGGCCGGGGGTGGCTTTCCTTCCCCCTTGATGGGGGAAGGATACGGAGACTTGGCGGCTTTGCCGCCTAGTCGGAGTTGGATGGGGGTGATGTTTGGCATAGAGCCATTCGCCGAACATCACCCCCATCCAGCTCCGACTAAGGCCCGCCAAGAGGCGGACCTAAGTCTGCGCAACCTTCCCCCATCAAGGGGGAAGGAAGAACGGCTTCGCACTTGCAGTTTCTCCCAAGGAGCCGGGAGTCTTTTGGGCGCGCGGACGCGCGCACCCACCCCCGGCCCCTCCCTTGAAAGGGAGGGGAGATAGACACCATGCCCCTCCCCAATATCCTCGCCGCCACCGGCCCGCTGACGCTCGCCGGCGCGCCGCCGGGGTTCCTGCCGTGGCTGATGGCCGATCTCGCGCGCGCCGCGCCGACGCGGGCGGTGCTGATCACGTCGGACGATCTGGCGATGCGCGCGGTGGCCGAGGCCGCCGGCTATTTCGCGCCCGAGCTCGAGATCCTGTCCTACCCGGCGTGGGACTGCCTGCCCTATGACCGCGCCTCGCCGTCGCTGCGCGCGACGTCGCAGCGGCTGGCGACGCTGCATGCGCTGCAGCGCAAACCGGCGGGTCCGCAGCTGCTGCTGACCACGCTCAACGCCGCGACCCAGCGCACCTTGACGCCGTTCCGCATCCGCCAGCTGACCGCGCGGCTCGCGCCCGGCGAGCGGATCGACCGCGACAAGCTGGCGGCGCTGCTGCAGGCCAATGGCTATGTCCGCACCGACATCGTCGCCGATGCCGGCGAATTCGCGGTGCGCGGCGGGCTGGTCGATCTCTATCCGGCCGGCGAGGAACATGCGCTGCGCCTCGATTTCTTCGGCGACGAGATCGAGAGCGTCCGCCGCTTCGATCCCTCGGACCAGCGCACGATCGACCGGATCGACGGCGTCACCCTCCTCCCCGCCTCCGAGGCGCTGCTCGACGAGGAGAGCGTCAAGCGCTTCCGCGGCCGTTATCGCGAGCGCTTCGGCGCGACTGCGACCGGCGATCCGCTGTACCAGGCGATCAGCGAGGGCCGCCGGCTCGCGGGCATGGAGCATTGGCTGCCGATGCTCGAGGACAAGCTCGCCACCTTGTTCGACCATATCGGCGCCGATGCGGTGATCGTGCGCGAGAGCGGCGTCGCCGGCGCGGCCGATGCCCGCTTCGAGGCGGTGACCGACTATCACGCCAACCGCGTCCGCGCGCAGTCCGGCGACCCCGGCAGCTATCGTCCGCTCGCGCCGGACGCGCTCTATCTGGCGCGCGCCGACTGGGACGCGGCGATCGCCAGCAAGCCGATCCACCTGGTCTCGCCGTTCCACGAACCGGCCAGCCCCAGCGTCGTCGAGTTCAACGTCGACGGCCCGCGCGATTTCGCGCCCGAGCGCGCGCAGGCCGCCAATATCTACGAGGCGGTCGCCGCGCATGCCCGCACGCTGACGCGCGGCGGCAAGAGGCTGGTGCTGGCGAGCTATTCGACCGGATCGCGCGAGCGGCTGATGGGGCTGCTCGCCGATCACGGCCTGACCGACGTCGCGCTTGCCGAGACCTGGCAGGCGGCGCTGGGCGCGGCGGTGAAGCACCAGGCCGCGCTGACCGTGCTGCCGCTCGACCATGGCTTCACCGCGCCCGACGTGGCGCTGCTGACCGAGCAGGACATGCTCGGCGACCGCCTCGTCCGCCGCGCGCGGCGCAAGAAGAGCGCCGACGCCTTCCTCAACGAGCTCGCGACGCTCAGCCCCGGCGACCTCGTCGTCCACAATGATCATGGCATCGGCCGCTATGAGGGGCTGACCTCGATCCCGGTCGGCAAGAGCCCGCACGACTGCGTGTGGCTGACCTATGCCGGCGGCGACAAATTGTTCGTGCCGGTCGAGAATCTCGAGGTGCTCAGCCGCTACGGCTCCGAGAATGAGGGCGTCGCGCTCGACAAGCTGGGCGGCGTCGGGTGGCAGGCGCGCAAGGCGAAGATGAAGGAGCGCATCCGCGAGATCGCGGGTGAGCTGATCGCGACCGCCGCGGCGCGGGCGACGCGCCCGGGCGAGATCGCCGAGCCCGACAGCCATGGCTATCCCGCCTTCGTCGACCGCTTCCCCTATCAGGAGACCGACGACCAGGACCGCGCGATCGCCGACGTCGTCGCCGATCTGGGCGCGGGCAAGCCGATGGACCGGCTCGTCGTCGGCGATGTCGGCTTCGGCAAGACCGAGGTCGCGCTGCGCGCCGCCTTCATCGCGGCGATGGCGGGGCTGCAGGTGGCGGTGGTCTGCCCGACCACCTTGCTCGCGCGCCAGCATTTCAACAATTTCCGCGAGCGTTTCCAGGGATTTCCGCTGAACATCGGCCGCCTCTCGCGCCTCGTCCCCGGCGCCGAGGCCAAGGCGACCAAGGACGGGCTCGCCGACGGCACGATCGACATCGTCATCGGCACGCACGCGGTGCTGGCCAAGGGGCTGGAATTCAAGCGGCTCGGCCTCGTCGTGGTCGACGAGGAGCAGCGCTTCGGCGTGGTCCACAAGGAGCGGCTGAAGGCGCTGAAGAGCGACGTCCACATGCTGACGCTGACCGCGACGCCGATCCCGCGCACGTTGCAAATGGCGATGAGCGGGCTGCGCGAGCTTTCGGTGATCCAGACCCCGCCGGTCGACCGGCTCGCGGTGCGCACCTATGTGATGCCGTGGGATCCGGTGGTGCTGCGCGAGGCGCTGCTGCGCGAACATTATCGCGGCGGCCAGAGCTTCTTCGTCACGCCGCGCATCGCCGACCTGCCCGACATCGAGAAGTTCCTGACCAACGAGGTGCCTGAGGTCCGTTATGTCGTGGCGCATGGCCAGATGGCGCCGACGATGGTCGAGGAGCGGATGTCCGCCTTCTACGACAAGCAGTTCGAGGTGCTGCTGTCGACGACGATCGTCGAAAGCGGGCTCGACATCCCCAGCGCCAACACGCTGATCATCCACCGCGCCGACCGCTTCGGCCTCGCCCAGCTCTATCAGCTGCGCGGCCGCGTGGGCCGCGCCAAGACCCGCGCCTACGCCTATCTGACCACGCACGAGCGGGTGATGACCGAGGCCGCGGAAAAGCGCCTCAAGGTGCTGAGCGATCTTGACAATCTCGGTGCCGGCTTCCAGCTCGCCAGCCACGATCTCGACATACGCGGCGCCGGCAATCTGCTGGGCGACGAGCAATCGGGCCATATCAAGGAGGTGGGGTTCGAACTCTACCAGGCGATGCTGGAAGAGGCGATCATGGACGCCAAGGCCGGCGGCATCCGCGACGCCGCCAAGGCGCGTGAGTTCTCGCCGCAGATCACCGTCGATGCGCCGATCATGATCCCGGACACCTATGTCCCCGATCTCGATCTGCGCATGGGGCTGTACCGCCGCCTCAACGAACTCGACGACAGCCGCGGCGTGGAGGCGTTCGCCGCCGAGCTGATCGACCGCTTCGGCAAGCTGCCCGACGCGACGCAGAATCTGCTCAAGCTGATCGAGATCAAGCTCAATGCCAAGGCCGCCAACGTCGCCAAGATCGACGTCGGACCGCGCGGCGCGCTGGTGAGCTTCTTCGAGGATAATTTCCCCGATCTGCCGGGGCTGATCGCCTATGTGCAGAGGCTGAAGGAGACCGCGAAGCTGCGGCCGGACAGCAGACTGGTGATCACACGCGCGTGGGGCGATCCGATCGCGCGGCTGAACGGCGCGCTGCAGCTGTCGCGGGGGCTGGCGAAGATCTTGCGGTAGGGTTCGCATGCGTGGGGTGACGTCGCGGCCGTCACCGGATTCGCTCGCGCCGTTGAAGCCATCGCAAAAATGATGTAGGTGATCGATCCGACCCTTCACCCAGCTCACCGAGCGATCATGACCCCAGCGACGATCATCAGCGCCGAAGACCTCGAGACCCGCATCCTGCGCGAGGCCACCGATCGCGCCCGCACGCCCGGCGTCCGCGAGCCGCGCGACAATGCCGGCAGCTATGTCGCCATCCGGTCCAGCGACCCGATGGTCACGCGCGCGGTCGCCGACATCGTGTCGCGCGTCACCGAAATCATTGCCGCCCGCCGCGAGGCGCTGAGCCAGCAGACCATCGATCTGCTCGTCGACGCCTATCTCGGGAGCGAGTCGACCGCGCCGGTCCGCCATGCCCTCGAACTCGACAATGCCCGCGAGCGCGCCCGCTTCGTCGCCGAGCAGCCCTGCTTCACCAGCAGGGCGGTTGCGCGGATCGCCGGCCATGAGGCCGCGAATGCGAGCGCGACCGCGACGCGCTGGAAGCGCGCCGGCCGCATCATCGGCCTGCCCTGGAAGGACGGCGATCTCTACCCCGCCTTTCAATTCGCCGAGGGCCAGCCGAGACCGGTGATCCAGCAGCTGATCGGCATCTTCGGATCGCAGCGTTCGCCGTGGCAGATCGCCTTCTGGCTGACGTCCACCAACAGCTGGCTCGACGGCGCGATCCCGGCCGAGCGGCTGGACGACGAAGCGGCCGTCCTCGCCGCCGCAGAACGGGAGATCGGCGCGGTCATCGGATGACGCCGTCACCACCGGATCCCTTCCCCGGGATTCACCGGCACAGCCTCGCGGCCGGCACGATGATCGATCGCATCCACGATTCGCGCTTCGCCGCCAACGCCTTCAATCCCGGGCTTGGCGGGCCAACCCGCTTCGCGCCGCTCACGCGGCCGGGCGGCGGCTGCATCCCACATATCTACGCCGCCCACGGCTATGAATGCGCCGCGCACGAGACGGTGTTCCACGAAATCCAGCACGACGCCGCGCGCAAGACGATCGCCAAGGCCAGGATCGATCCGCTGTGCCTGTCCCGCCTGCGCTGCCGCCGCGATCTCTCGCTGTGCGGGCTGTTCCAGCCCGATCTCAACGCCTGGGGCATCGAACGCACGGCCCTGATCGACACCTTCGCCAGCTTTTATCCGCGCACGGTCCGCTGGGCGCTGGCAATCCACGCGGCGCACGACGTGGACGGCCTGATCTGGACCTCGCGCCGGTGCGATCCGGCCACCGCGCTGATCCTGTTCGGCGACCGCGTGAACCCTGACGATCTCGAGATCGTCGGCAGCGAGCGGATCGTGGCGAGCAATCCCCTGTTCGAGGATTTGCGGGGCTTTGGAGCGCGGGCGGGGATTACGATCGTGCTGTAGGACGCCGATCGGGCTTGGCGGCACGGGCGGCATCCGTGGGTCCGACGACAAAGCGGACGCCGGGGCGTGGAGGCGTTCGCCGACTGACCAATCGACCGGTTCCGCACGTGGCGTGCCCGCAGGTTGCGGTCCGTCACAGCAAGACATGCAGCGGCCTCGGGGTTTTCGACCGGCGCTTCGACGGCCGGCATGGTTCCGGTCCGTGCGCATGGCGACCGCTGACCGCGTTGCCGGGCTGGCCAGCGATGGACCAGCCTCCCGCTGTATTCTCGCTGTATTAACAGCGGAAGCCGCACTTGGGCCCGCCTGCCTCGCCGCGCGCCTGAAGCGGGTCAGTCCCGGTATTTTCCCTGGTCCAACAGACAGGACTGCTCGCTCTGCCGAGCTTCGACGGCCGCCACCATCCTGGCTGTCGCGCCCGTTTGTAGCCGGCCGCCTTGCCGGACGGGCCAAGGCTGAGCCGGCGTCCCGCTGTTCTTTCCTGTTATTCGCGACGTTTTCACCCAAATTGCCCCCGGCCGGATTGTGGTGAGCGGCACTCTGGCGCGCGCTTGCCGCGGGGCGATGGGTGGATTGGCGTTCTCGTTCTGAACGAGCGGCGTCGGCGCGGACTCGGGACGGTCGATCGACGCGTCGTTGCGGCCCCCGCTGTTCTTTCGCTGTTTTTACAGCGGGAATGGCCCTTCGGGCAGCCCGCCGAATCGCCCGGCCGACCGCGCACCTGAAGCGAGTCGTTTTCGGTATTGTCCCTGCTTTAACGGGCATGACTTCCCCCGCCCGGTCGTCACCCGAGCCTTTTGGAACTTGTCACGAACATATCAGGATCATAAAGCGAAGTCAAGATTCTGGGAGCCGCGCGTCTGACAACACTCTCTCGCCCGCTTGTATCGATTATGATACATCCAGGCTGCCGGATCAGGTGCTGGTGCCGCATTCCTTCCAGAAGAAAACGCAGCGGACGGCGCAGACAGACATCGCGCTGGCGGCACGCCGGGCGCGAGGATGGAAGGACTGAAGATGGACGTCCAGACGTTTGACACCCTGTTCGACGCGCTGACGGATACACCAGCGGAAGCAGCGAACATGAAAGCGCGAGCCGCGTTGCTCGCGGCGTTGCAGGCGTGCGTGCGGTCGTGGGACTTGTCTCAGGCGGCGGCGGCGGCGCGGCTGGGCATCACCGTCCCCGGTTCAACGATCTGATGCGGGGGAAGCTCGGTAAATTTTCCTTGGACGCACTGGTGAATCTTACCTCGGCGGCAGGATTGGTCCTGCAGATCCGGGTTCCGATGCGGCGTAGGGTCAAAAGATGAAGCTGGCGCTGCGCACCGCACTATGGCGATGGCGTCCAGCACAGCAGGAACCGACCGGAATTAGGCCATCTTGAGCGTTAGCAGCGGGGCGGATTTTCGGCAACAGCTGGCCGATGAACGAACCCGCTGCGCGGGAGGGGCGCGGGTGGTGAGGTACAGATAAAAAACCGGCTGTAGCGTCTCGGATGAGCGTCGCGCGGCACGGACAATGCATTTCGACT
>Ga0068862_100000174_pt1 | contig 71565 bp, 62 predicted proteins | sample KBSSwiS52_FD_66598 | JGI IMG/M metagenome (GOLD analysis project Ga0068862, IMG submission 66598) | Switchgrass rhizosphere microbial communities from Kellogg Biological Station, Michigan, USA - KBS Switchgrass S5-2 | ecosystem: Host-associated > Plants > Roots > Rhizosphere > Soil ...
AGCAGATGATGGACATGTACAATGGCACCCTCGCGTCGATCGAAGAGGGTGAAATTGTAAAGTCCCGCGTCCTCGAAATCCGCGACAACATGGTCGTCCTGGACATCGGATTCAAATCCGAAGGGACGATCCCGCTCGAGGAGTTCAAGGATCTTCCCGACCTCAAGCCCGGTGACGAGGTCGAGGTGCTGCTGGAGCACCTCGAGGACCAGGAAGGATCGGTCGTCCTCTCGAAGAAGAAAGCGGACTTCATGCGCGTGTGGGAGCGCATCCGCCTCGCCTACGAGAACGATCAGCCCGTCGAAGGCACGCTCGTCAAGAAGATCAAGGGCGGTGTCGTCGTCGACCTCATGGGCGTCGACGCATTCCTCCCCGGCTCGCAGATCGCGCTGCGCCGCGTGCCGAACATCGACGAGCTCCTCGGCCAGAAGTACGAGTTCAAGATCATCAAGCTCAACAAGCGCCGCCGCAACATCGTCGTCTCGCGCCGCGTGATTCTCGAGACCGAGCGTGCCGGCAAGCGCGAGAAGCTGATGAAGGAGCTCCAGAAGGACCAGGTGAGAAAGGGCGTCGTCAAGAACATCACGGACTTCGGTGCATTCATCGATCTCGGTGGCGTCGACGGCTTGCTCCACATCACCGACATGTCGTGGGGCCGTATCTCCCACCCATCGGAGATGGTGCAGATCGGCGCCGAGCTCGAGGTCAAGGTGCTCGACATTGATTGGCAGCGGGAGCGCATCTCGCTCGGCCTCAAGCAGCTTCAGGCGTATCCGTGGAAGGACGTCGCGGCGAAGTACCCGGTGGGCACGCGTGTCACCGGCAAGGTCGTCTCGATCACGAACTACGGTGCGTTCATTGAGCTCGAGCCGGGCATCGAAGGCCTCGTGCACATCAGCGAGATGAGCTGGACGCGCAACGTTCGACATCCGTCGAAGCTCGTGTCCATTGGAGAGACCATTGAAGCGGTAGTTCTGAAAGTCGATCCGAACGAGGAGAAGATCTCGCTCGGCATGAAGCAGACGGAGCAGGATCCGTGGATGGTACTGCCGCTGAAGTACCCGGTCGGCACGCGTATCAACGGCAAGGTTCGCAACCTCACGAGCTTCGGGGCATTCGTCGAGATCGAGCCCGGCATCGATGGTCTGATTCACATCTCCGACATGAGCTGGACGAAGCGTGTGCAGCATCCGTCGGAAGTCGTGAAGAAGGGCGATGCGGTCGACGTGGTGATTCTGAACATCGATTCGGACAACAAGCGCATCTCGCTCGGTCTCAAGCAGGCCGAGGAAGATCCGTGGCTCCGTATCGGTGAGACGTATCCGGTCGGCACCGAGCTCCGTGGCAAGGTCGTACGCCTGATGGACAAGGGCGTCGTCGTCGACGTCGGCAACGACATCGAAGGCTTCGTGCCGGTGAGCCAGCTCTCGCCGATGCGATCGGTCGCCAGCCCCGCGGACATCGCGTACGAGGGGATGAACCTCGACATGCGTGTCCTCGAGGTCGATCCGATTCACCGTCGCATCGTGCTCACGGTGACCGATATCCCGGCCGACCAGCCGCCGCGTCCTGAGACGCCGCCAACCGTTCACACGGACGACTCGGACATCGAGCCGCACGTCGTGGAGAGCTAGAACCTTAGCTCGGTGGCAACTACGGGGCGCTTCTCTCGCGAGAGAAGCGCCCCGTTTGCGTACTGCGGTGATAGCCGATAGCTGATGGCTGATAGCTCTGTTAGCTTCTTCGCCCTATGACGATGCGAGAGAAACTGGAGCTGCTCGATCGGCGACGTGCCGAGTCGGAGCAGGGCGGCGGCGCGGCGCGCATCAAGGCGCAGCACGACAAGGGCAAGCTGTCGGCCCGCGAACGGCTCGACGTGCTGCTCGATGACGGAAGCTTCGTCGAATTCGACCGCTTCGTGACACACCGGTCGACGGACTTCGGCCTCGATCGCCTCAAGACGTACGGCGACGGGGTGGTCACCGGCTATGGTCGCATCGACGGCCGCCTCGTGTACGTCTTCTCGCAGGACTTCACCGTGTTCGGTGGATCACTCTCGGAAGCGTTCGCCGAGAAGATCTGCAAGGTGATGGACCTCGCGCTGCGCAACGGTGCCCCTGTCATCGGCCTGAACGACTCCGGTGGCGCGCGCATCCAGGAAGGGGTCGTATCGCTCGGCGGCTACGCCGAGATCTTTCTGCGCAACACGCTCGCGTCTGGCGTCGTTCCCCAGATTTCCGCCATCCTCGGACCGTGTGCCGGCGGCGCCGTGTATTCGCCAGCCATCACGGACTTCACCTACATGGTCCGCGGGACGTCGTACATGTTCGTTACCGGGCCTAACGTGGTGAAGACGGTCACGCACGAGGATGTGTCGATGGAGCAGCTCGGCGGCGCCGATACCCACGCGTCGGTATCGGGCGTTGCCCACTTCGCGCACGACTCCGAGCTCGCGTCGTTACAGGCCATCCGTGAGCTGTTTCGCTTCATCCCGTCGAACAATTTGTCCGACCCGCCCCGCGGTCCGGCGCGCGACCCGCGCGACCGCCGCGACGAATCCCTCCTCGACGTCGTGCCGGACAACGCGAACAAGCCGTACGACATGCACGAGGTCATCAAGCGGATTGTCGACGATGGCGATTTCTACGAAGTGCACCGGGATTTCGCGGGGAACATTCTCTGCGGCTTTGCGCACCTGGGCGGCTACAGCGTCGGCATTGTGGCAAACCAGCCCGCCGTGCTCGCCGGGGTGCTGGACATCAATGCGTCCATCAAGGCGGCGCGCTTCGTTCGATTCTGCGACGCGTTCAACATCCCGATCGTGACGTTCGAGGATGTCCCGGGATTTCTCCCCGGTGTCACGCAGGAGCACAACGGCATCATCCGGCACGGCGCGAAGCTGCTGTACGCGTACTGCGAAGCGACGGTACCGAAGCTCACCGTGATCACGAGAAAGGCGTACGGTGGTGCGTACGACGTCATGAGCTCCAAACACATTCGCGGGGACTTCAACGTCGCGTGGCCGACCGCCGAGATCGCGGTGATGGGGCCGAAGGGAGCGGTGGAAATTCTGTTTCGACGCGAGATTGCGGAGAGTGGTGATGGTGTCGCGGCGACGGACGCGAAGGTCCGAGAGTATTCCGAGAAGTTCGCCAACCCGTATGTGGCAGCGAGCCGCGGCTACGTCGACGACATCATCGACCCACGTGACACGCGGCCGCGTTTGATCGACGCGCTGTCCACGCTTGAGGGAAAGCGGGACCGGAACCCGCCGAAAAAACATGGAAACATGCCGCTCTAGGATGGCGGATACGAGGCACGCTGCCGGCCATGTTCTCTAAGGTTCTCGTCGCGAACCGGGGCGAAATTGCGCTCCGCGTGATACGTGCGTGCCGCGAGCTCGGCGTGAGGTCGGTCGCGGTGTTTAGCGACGCCGATGCGAGCGCTCCGCACGTGCGTGAAGCGGATGAAGCCGTGCACCTCGGTCCCGCGCCGTCGGCCGAGAGCTACCTGCGAGGCGACCGGATCGTCGAGGCGGCGAAGCGCGTGGGCGCCGAGGCGATTCACCCGGGCTATGGGTTCCTGTCGGAGCGCGAATGGTTCGCGAGGCTCGTCAGGGATGAAGGGCTGATCTTCGTCGGCCCACCGCCGGAGGCGATCGCGGCGATGGGCAGCAAGACGGCCGCGCGACAGCTCGCGATTGCGGCGAACGTGCCCGTCGTTCCGGGAACGACATCCGCATTGACCGACGCGGCCGACGCCGCGCGCGTCGCCGAGGAGTTCGGGTATCCCGTGCTGCTGAAAGCGGCCGCTGGCGGCGGCGGGAAGGGAATGCGAGTCGTGCGCGAGCCGGGCGAGCTGGCGACGGCGTTGGACGCGGCCCGGCGTGAAGCACAGAACGCATTCGGCGACGACGCGGTGTACGTCGAGAAGTACATCGTCGGGCCCCGGCACGTCGAGATCCAGGTCCTCGGCGACCAGTACGGAACGATGCTCTCGTTAGGTGAGCGTGAGTGTTCCGTGCAGCGCCGGCATCAGAAGATGATCGAGGAGGCGCCAAGCGTCGCAGTGTCGCCGGCGCTGCGGCGTGAGATGGGCGCGACGGCGGTGCGCGCCGCGTCGGCAGCCGGCTACGTCAATGCGGGTACGTGTGAGTTCCTTCTCGATCGGGACGGGCGGTACTACTTCCTCGAGATGAACACGCGCCTTCAGGTCGAGCACCCTGTTACGGAGCTGGTGACAGGCATCGACCTCGTGGAGTGGCAGCTGCGCGTCGCGTCGGGAGAGCGATTGCCGTTCGCGCAGGAGTCGATCGCGCCACGCGGCTGGGCGATCGAGTGTCGCATTACGAGTGAAGATCCGGCGAATGGCTTTCTGCCGTCGACTGGCCGCATCGAGTACCTGCATGTCCCGAGCGGACCCGGCGTGCGATGGGACAGCGGCATCGAGTTAGGCAGTGAAATCGGGCTGCACTACGACCCGATGTTGGCCAAACTCATCGTGTGGGCGCCGGATCGCGAGAGGGCCGTCGATCGCATGCACCGTGCGCTGCTCGAGCTCACGGTCCACGGGATCGAGACGTCCCGCGATTTTCATCTGCGCGTCATGGAGGACGAGGAATTCCGTCGGGGCGCCATCGAGATTCAGTGGCTCGAGCGTCGCTTGCCGATGCTGGTCGCCACGATTCCGCCCGACGACGGCGTCCGCGCTGCGGCCATTGCGGCGGCGTTGCTTGCCTACCGGGATCGCACGGGGCGCGTCACGGCGGCGGCTGACGGTCGTGCACCCGAGAGCAGCGGTGGTACCGGAAACAGCCCCGCCGGCACAATCCGTCCAGACGCGTGGAAGCAGGCTGCCCGCCGCGAGTCCGTGACCGATCGATGGTGACGAGCCGGGTACGCATCGAATCGATCGCGGCGGGTGGGGACGGCGTGGGTCGCAGCGACGGCATGGCCGTCTTCGTTCCGCGCGCCGCGCCCGGCGATGTCCTGGAAGCGGCGCTCGATGTGCGTGGACGATTCGCTCGCGGTGCAATCGTATCGCTCCTGGAGCCTTCGGCGGCACGCGTAGACCCGCCGTGCATTCACTACATGCGCGATCGATGCGGCGGGTGCCAGCTGCAGCACCTGGCCTACGACGCTCAACTTGACGCGAAGAGCTCCATCGTGCGTGAGTCGATGCGGCGCATCGGGAAGCGAGACGTCGACCCGGTCGACGTTCACGCGAGTCCGTCAGTGTGGCATTATCGTACGAAGCTGACGCTGGCGCTCCGTTGGCACGGAGATCGGTGGATCGCCGGACTTCACCCATTCGACAATCCGGGACGCGTCTTTCAGCTCGAGACGTGTCTGATCACCGATGAACGCGTGCTAGCCGTGTGGCGGGATGTCCTCGCGGCCGCGCATCTGCTGCCACGCGCACCCCGGCTTCGCGGGGCGGTCCGCCTCACGGAGGATGCTGCGTCGTTCGTACTCGAGGGCGCCTCGCACTGGCCGTCGGCGGAGGCGTTCGCGGATCATGTGCCCCGCGTGACGGCGATCTGGTGGGAGCCAACCGGAGGCAAACGTCGACGCCTTGTGGTCGACCGTCGCGCAAGCGCGAGCTCGCCGGGCGCGAGTGAGGCGCGGGTGAGATCTCCGGACGCGTCGTTCGTCCAGGTGAACCCGACCGCGGCGGCGGTACTGCACCAGCACATCATCGCGCTGACGTTGGCCCATGCGCCTGCGTCCGTCGTCGACGCGTACGCGGGTGCAGGCGCGACGGCGATCGCGCTCGCCGACCGCGGCGTCGAGGTCACCGCCATCGAGCTCGACGCAGACGCCGGGCGATGGGTGGCGGCGCAACTGCCTGCTGCTTCGCGCTCCATCGTCGGCCGCGTCGAGGACGAGCTGCCCGGCGTACTGCCCGCTGACGTCGTACTCCTCAACCCACCGCGGTCCGGTGTGGACGAACGGGTTGCCGCGACGCTCCAATCGGTCCCCCCGCGAGCCATCGTCTACGTCAGCTGCAACCCGGCGACGCTCGCGCGCGACGTGCAGCGACTCCCGGGGTTTCGCATCGCCACGCTTACCTCGTTCGACATGTTCCCACAGACGGCACACGTCGAGACCGTTTGCGAGCTGGTCCCGGAGGCCGCGTGAAATACGTCGTCGACGTGGCTGGCCGAACGATCGAGATCGAGCTGGATGGTGACGTGGTTCGAGTCGACGGGGTACCGGTGCACGCCCGGCTCGCCGAGCTTCCAGGCACACCGATCGTGCTGCTCACGGTTGAGTCCGAGGTGCACCGCGTCGCGGTTGCCCGTGGCGACATGCGTGGCAAGTACTCGTTGTCGCTCGATGGCCGTCGCTACGACGTGGAGGCACTGGACGAGCGCACGCGCGCGATCCGCGAGCTGTCAGAGGCGACGGCCGTACCGGCCGGACCTGCGCCGCTCATTGCCCCTATGCCTGGGCTGATTGTCCGGGTCAACGTTGCCCCGGGCGATTCGGTGCGCGCAGGCCAGGGCCTCATTGTGATGGAAGCGATGAAAATGGAGAACGAGCTGCGGGCATCGGCCGCCGGGGTGGTGAAATCCGTCCGCGCGACGCCGGGCACGGCGGTCGAGCGAGGTACCGTTCTCGTCGAGCTGGCGTAGCCCGCGCGGGCCGTTTCTCGATCGGTTGACAAGCCGTAAATGCTTGTCTAGCTTACGTGTCTGCCAAAATTAAGGTAGTCCTGCGTCCGCCGCTGGCACATGCTGCCGGTCTGCGGGCGTTCACGTTCGGAATCGTATTCTCAATGAGCACCTATACCGCGACCCCGAAGGACATCGAGCATCGCTGGCTCGTGGTCGATGCGGACGGAATGATCCTCGGTCGTCTCGCCGCCGAAATCGTGCGTATCCTGCGCGGCAAGCACAAGCCGATGTACACGCCGCACATGGACACCGGTGACAACGTCATCGTCATCAACGCCGCGAAGGTGAAGCTGACCGGGCGCAAGCTCGAGCAGAAGAAGTATTTCACCCATACCGGCTATATGGGGCACGAGCGACACACGCCCGCCGCCTCGATGCTCGCGAAGCACCCGGAGCGCGTGATCGAGAAGGCCGTCTACGGCATGCTGCCGAAGAGCGCGCTCGGTCGACAGACGCTTCGTCGCAAGCTTCGCGTGTATGCCACCGCCGCTCATCCGCACGTCGCGCAGCAGCCCGCCGCGCTGACGATCAACGCCCGTTCCAGCGAGACGAAGTAAATGGCTGACAGTTCGACGACGCACGCCGTTGGCCGCCGCAAGGAAGCGGTGTGCCGCGTGTACATCCGTCCAGGCTCCGGCAAGTGGGACGTCAACGGTCGCACGTTAGGCGACTACTTCCCGCGTGCCGCGCTCGTCTCCGCCATTCAGCAGCCGTTCACGGCGACGGACACGCTCGGTCGCTTCGACGTGCGGGCGAATGTCATCGGCGGTGGTCAGACGGGTCAGGCCGGTGCGCTGCGGCTCGCGGTCGCACGCGCCCTCGTCTCCCTCGACGAAGCATACCGCCGGAAGCTCCGCGACCTCGGTCTCCTCACGCGTGACGCGCGTGCGGTCGAGCGCAAGAAGCCGGGCCGTCCGAAAGCGCGCAAGCGCTTCCAGTTCTCGAAACGCTAGGTGTGCTTCGAGAACAGCAATCAGCCATCGACCATCAGCGGGTCGACACCTGATTGCAGTTCACAACCAAACACGCTTCCCGAGTCACCGCGGGTTCTGGCCCTGCCAGTCGACGGCGACGCTGACGGAAGCGGACGACTAAACCCAACAGAGGTTCGAAAACCGTAATGCAGCCAAGTCTCCAGCAGCTCCTCGAGGCCGGTGTCCACTTCGGACACCAGACTCGCCGATGGAATCCCAAGATGCGCCGCTTCATTTTCGCGGAGCGCAACGGGATCCACATCATCGACCTTCAAAAGACGCTCCGTCAGCTCGAGCTGGCGCAGAAGCTCGTACGCGAAGTCGTTCTGCGTGGCGAGAACGTGCTCTTCGTCTGCACCAAGCGGCAGCTCTCGGCCATTGTGAAGGGTGAGGCCGACCGCTGCAACGCCATGCACGTCACCGAGCGGTGGCTCGGCGGACTGCTCACCAACTTCCAGACGGTGAAGAAGCAGATCCGGCGTCTCAAGGACCTCGAAGCGGGATCCGAGGCGGGCGGCGAGTTCGAGAATTACACCAAGAAGGAACAGCTCCTGATGTCGCGCCAGCGTGACAAGCTCTCGAAGAACTTGTCAGGCATCAAGAACATGACGCGTGTGCCCGGCCTCATGTTCGTGATCGATGCGAAGAAGGAGCGCATCGGCGTCAACGAGGCGAACAAGCTCGGGATCCCGATCGTCGCCATCTGCGATACGAACTCGGATCCGGACCTCATCACCGTGCCGATCGCCGGGAATGACGACGCCATTCGCTCGGTCGAGTTGATCACGCGCGCGATCTCCGATGCAATATCCGAGGCCCGTCGCGAGGCGCCGGTCCGGCCGCAGGAAGAGGAAGGCGAGGAGAGCACGTACAGCTCCGATCGCGGGATGGAGCCCGCCGCGGGTGGTGGTGGAGAGGACGAGCGTCGTCGCCGTCGGCGTCCCCGTCGTCGTCGCGCGAAGCCCGAAGCGATTGCCGCGCGCCTGAAGGGTGGCGCGGAGGGCGGTGAGGGGGGCGAAGTCGTCGAGGGGGCCGAGGCAGACGAGGGGGCAGATACCGAAGGCTGAGCCCCCCTGTTACAGGCCTCTCCGACCGTCTACACTCATAACGCCGCCGGCGCCGTGCCGGCGGCGTTTCCACGAAACGAAGGACAGAGATATGGCTACGACGACCGTTACCGCGAAGGATGTCCAGGTGCTGCGCCAGCGCACCGGCGCCGGCATGATGGATTGCAAGAAAGCACTCGAGGAGACCGGCGGCGACGTCGACAAGGCCGTCGAATACCTGCGCAAGAAGGGCATCGCCAAGGCCGAGAAGCGCGCCGACCGTGCGGCCTCGGAGGGCCAGATCGTTGCGCTCGTGAGCGATGACGCGAAGACCGGCGCGATCGTCGAGCTGAATAGCGAGACGGACTTCGTTGCGCGTAACGAAGAGTTCGGCGCGCTCGCGCAGGCTGTGGCCGAGCAGCTGTTCGGCGATGCCTCGTTCGATGGCGTCGTCACGATGGCGAACGAAGGCGAGTTCATGGCGAAGCCGTGGCACAAGGACGGCACGAAGTCCGTCGCCGAGGCCGTGAAGGAGGCGTCAGGCAAGACCGGCGAGAACGTCATACTGCGGCGGTACGCGCGCTTCACCACGGACGGCGTCATCGGATCCTACGTGCACCACAACGGGCGCGTCGCCGTGCTCGTCGACGTCACGGGCGGCTCGGGCAACGCGGTCGTTGCGCTCGCCAAGTCGATCGCCGAACACATTGCGGCCGGCGTTCCGATGGTCCCCCTCGGCGTGAATCGCGAGGAGATCAAGAGCGAGATCGTCGATCGCGAGCGCCGCATCTACGAGGAACAGGCGCGCACGGCCGGCAAGCCCGACGCGATGATCGGCAAGATCGTCGACGGCCAGGTCGACAAGTTCTACGCGCAGAACACGCTGCTCGACCAGCCGTGGGTTCGGGATGACTCCAAGACGATCCGTCAGCTCGTGGCCGACGCCGGCAAGGAAGCCGGCGCCACGTTGATCGTGCGCCGCTTCGCGCGGTTCCAGATGGGCGAGGAGTAAAGCGTCGGTGACCGCCACCGCCGTCGCGTACTCGCGCATACTGCTCAAGCTGTCCGGCGAAGCACTGGCCGGCGACAAGGGACTGGTCTTCGACTTCGATCGAGTGAACCGGTTCTGCGATGAGATCAAGGAAGTGGCCGACATGGGCGTCAGTGTTGGCCTCGTGATCGGCGGTGGCAACATCGTTCGAGGATCACAGCTGTCGAAGAATGGCATGGACCGCGTCACCGCGGACTACATGGGCATGCTTGGCACGGTGATCAACGCCCTTGCGCTCCAGGACGTCCTGGAGCGCAAGGGCCTCGACACCCGGGTCATGACCGCCATCCGCATGGAAGAGCTGGCGGAACCGTACATCCGGCGTCGTGCGCTCCGGCATCTCGAAGTCGGTCGCACCGTCATCTTCGCCGCCGGCACTGGCAACCCCTACTTTTCGACGGATACCGCCGCGGCGTTGCGCGCGATACAGATCAAGGCCGACGTCATCATCAAGGCGACGAGCGTCGACGGCGTCTATACCGCGGATCCCAAGAAGGTGCCTGACGCGAAGCGGTACGAATCACTGAGCTATCGCGAGGTGATGGTATCGGAACTCGGCGTCATGGACCAGACGGCGGTGACGCTGTGCAAGGAGAACAACCTGCCGCTCATCGTCCTGAACATTCACCATGAAGGCGCTGTCGCGAGCGCGGTTCGCGGCGAGCGCGTGGGAACGATCGTTCGATGACCACCATTCCGCAGATTCTGAAAGACTGTCGCGCCCAGATGGACAAGGCGATCGAGAGCTCCAAGCGCGAGTTCCTGGGGATCCGGTCGGGGAAGGCGTCGCCGTCCATGCTCGACACGGTGCGCGTCGAGCTGTATGGCGCGCAGATGTCGCTGAATCAGGTGGCGGGCGTGTCTGCGCCCGAGCCGCGCGTCATCATCGTGACGCCGTTCGACAAAGGACAGATCAAAGCGATCGAGAAGGCCATTCGCGAGTCCGACCTCGGGCTCGAACCGTCGACGCAGGGTGGAATCATCCGCGTTCCGCTCCCAATGATGAACGAGCAGCGCCGGAAGGAGCTCGTGAAGGTCGTGCACAAGCTCTCCGAGGAAGGCCGTATCGCCGTCCGACACGCCCGCACCGTGGCGCGCGACCAGCTCAAGAAGCTCAACGGCGTGAGCGAAGATGACGTCAAGCACGCCGAGAAGGATCTCCAGAAGGTCCACGACGACTACATGCACAAGATCGACGAGCTCCTGAAGCACAAGGAAGCCGAGATCATGGAAGTCTGAGCCGGATCGCGCCGTGCAGTCGACGAACGCCGCCGACCTGCTCGCGCAGATCCGCGTTCACGGCGCGGTTCCGCGGCACGTGGCGATCATCATGGACGGGAACGGGCGGTGGGCACGCGAGCGGCGCATGCCCCGCCCGTTTGGCCATCGATCCGGTATGCGCGCCGTTCGCGAGGTCGTTCAGGGCGCAGTGGAGGCCGCCCTCGAGGTCCTCTCGTTATTTGCGTTCTCGCAGGAGAATTGGCAGCGACCGCCAACCGAGATCACGGCCCTGATGTCGCTGCTCGAGGAGTATGTGGCTCGTGAAGCGGATGAGTTGCACGAGCGCGGTGTCCGTGTGCGCGTCCTCGGCGCTCTCGATCGGCTGACGCCGGACGCCGCGGCCGCAGTGGACCGTGTCGTCAGGCAGACGGCGGGCAACGACCGCCTGACGCTCAATCTGTTCATCTCGTACAGCGCGCGGGCAGAGTTGGTGCGCGCGGCGCGACTCCTCGCCGAGGATGCTGCTGCTGGGCACATCGAGGTGGCGGCCATCGACGAGGCGGCGTTCGCGGCGCGCCTGTACACGGCTGATTGTCCCGATCCGGATCTGCTCATCCGCACGTCCGGCGAACAGCGCATCTCGAATTTCCTGCTGTGGCAGCTCGCCTACTCGGAGCTGTTCCTCAGTCCGGTGCTGTGGCCGGATTTCACACGGGCGGAGCTCTTCGGCGCGATCCGGGCCTTCCAGTTGCGCGAGCGGCGATTCGGCCGCGTCTCGGCCTGACGCGTGGGCATCGCGTGAGCGAGCTGACGACACGAATCCTCGCGGCGCTGGTCGCGGCGCCGCTCGCGCTCGTGATGGTCTACCTCGGTGGTCTACCGCTCGCGGCCTTTCTGGCTGCGGTATCGGTGGGGTGCGCGTGGGAGCTGTTCCGGATCGCTCGCGCTGGCGGCCTCGATCCCCTCGATCCACTCGGCATTCCACTCGCCGGCGCCATTCCGCTTGCCGCGTATTCGGCGACGATCGGGCTCTATCGTCCGACACTCGGCCTCGCCGCGATGGCGCTGCTCGTGATCCTTTCGGCGGTCATTTGGGTGAGGGGCACGCACGGGCACCCACTTGGCGCGGCGGCTGTTACGGTGATCGGTGTGCTCTACACCGGTGGCCTGCTCAGCTTCGGCTACGCGCTGCGCGAATATCCCTACGCCATCGGCAACCGCGCCGGTACCGTGTTGGTGGCGTTTCCGCTGGTGCTCACCTGGGCCTCGGACATCGGAGCGTACTTCGTCGGACGCGCGATCGGCGGACGAAAGCTCATCCCCGCCGTCAGTCCGGGGAAAACCGTCTCCGGGGCGTTAGGCGGCCTCGTGACGACGATCGTCGTCTCGTCGCTGTACGTCCGGTTCGCGCTCGGGCCGCTCGCGTCGTTGACGATGACGGTGCCGGCGGCGCTGCTGTTCGGTGCGATCATCAGCGTGTCGGCACAGATCGGTGATCTCGTGGAGTCGCTGCTCAAGCGCGAGGCAAACGTGAAGGACAGCTCGCGCCTCATCCCGGGCCACGGCGGCCTGCTCGATCGCCTCGACAGCCTGCTGTTCGTGCTGCCGGTCGCGTACCTGCTGTTCGGGTGGCTGCTCGCCCCGGCGGTTCGATGACGCGCGGCGTCGCCGTGCTTGGCTCGACGGGGTCGATCGGAACGACGGCGTTGCGTGTGCTCGACCGGCAGCGAGAGCGCTTCCACGTCGCGGCGCTGACGGCATTTGCGAACGCCGCCCTGCTCGACGAACAGGTGTCGCGTTTCTCGCCCCGATTCGTCGGGCTCGTGAACAACTGCGTCCGGGAGGGCAGTGGATGGGGCACCGGCCACGATTGCCTGGTGGACGCCGCGACCCGTGACGATGTCGACATCGTGTTGAACGCGGTCGTCGGCGCGGCGGGGCTCGACGCAACGCTCGCGGCGCTCGAAGCCGGCAAGCGCGTCGCGCTCGCGAACAAGGAGACGCTCGTGATGGCGGGGGACCTTGCGGCCGCGGCGGCGTCGCGTGGGGGCGGCGAGATCGTGCCCGTTGACAGTGAGCACTCCGCAATCCTGCAATGTCTCGCCGGTCGGCGACCGAGTGACGTGCGTCGACTCATTCTCACGGCGTCGGGCGGACCGTTCCGTGACTGGGCCCCAGACCGATTGGCCAGGGCCACGGTGGATGATGCCCTGCACCATCCGACGTGGCGGATGGGGAGGAAGATCACCGTGGACAGTGCGACGCTCGCGAACAAGGCCTTGGAGGTGATCGAGGCACACTACCTTTTCAACGTGCCTTACGATCGCATCGACGTGGTCGTCCACCCCCAGAGCGTAATCCATTCGCTCGTGGAGTTCGTGGACGGTAGTGTTCTCGCGCAGATGAGCGCGCCGACGATGGAGTTGCCCGTACTGTATGCACTGACGCATCCTGAACGGGTGCCGGACGACGGAGTAGCACCGTTCGATCCGGTCGCATGTTCGCCCCTCACGTTCGAGCCGGTTCGGCACGATCGATTCCCGGCGCTTCGGCTCGGGACGCAGGCGGGCCGCATGGGCGGCGCGGCACCGGCAGTGTTCAACGCCGCCAACGAACAGGCGGTCGCCTTGTTTCTCGAAGGACGCATCACGTTCAACGACATCGCCATCGCTATCGAATCCGCGCTTGCGGCTCTCGCCAACACCTCTGGCGGCAGCCGTGAAGCGTTGCTCGCGGCGGATTCGAGTGCGCGTCGACACGTTCGCAGTCTATTCTCATGCTGACCTGGCTTGCTCCGCTCATCGTCTTCGGGCTCGTCGTCTTCGTGCACGAGCTCGGGCACTTTCTCGCCGCGAAGGCGATGGGGGTATATGCCCCCAGGTTCTCAATCGGGTTCGGTCCGGCGCTCTGGCGAAAGCGCTGGGGCGAGACCGAGTACGTACTGGCGCTGCTCCCGCTCGGCGGGTACGTGCGGATGGCGTCGCGCGAGGACCAGGCGACCGCGTTTCTCGAGGGGGGAAGCGAAGAGCGTGACGTCCCCGAGGTTGGCGCCAACGCGGTTCCCGCGACGGTGAGGGGAACGGAAGGCACCAGGGATTGGGATCCGGAAGCGATGAAGCCGTTCGGCCCGAAGCCTATCCCGGAGCACCGCTGGTTCGAGTCGAAGCGACTCGTCGCGCGCCTGTTCATCCTGATCGCGGGCGTGACGATGAACGCGGTTCTGGCCGTCGTGCTGGAGATCGGCACGGTCGCGGCTTACGGGAGGGCATACCTTCCCGCCGTGGTCGACTCGGTGGTGCCAGGGAATCCGGCGGCTCGGGCCGGGCTGCTCCGCGGCGACAGCATCGTGGCGATCGACGGCATGCCGGTGACGGAGTGGCAGGAGCTTCTCGGTCGCGTCAGTGCGTCCGCAGGGCGCACGATCGACCTCGAGGTAGTTCGCACCGGCGAGCGGCGCACGCTCAGAGTGAGCCCGGAGGCGCGCGACGTCGAGAGCCAGATCACGGGTCGGAAGGAGCGCGTTGGCCGCATGGGGGCGGCGCCGCGTGGCAAGCTCGCCCGCGAGCACCTGGCGTTTCCCGATGCCGTCGCGGCTGGCTGGAACAAGACCTGGGAGAACGCGAGCGGCATCGTCCAGATCGTCCGCGGGCTATTCTCGGGCGCGGTATCGACATCGCAACTTGGCGGCCCGATCTCCATCGGCGTCGTATCGGTCCAGGCGGCGCAGGGTGGGCTGGAAACGCTGCTCATGCTCATTGCGTTCCTCAGCATCAACGTGGCGGTGCTGAATCTTCTGCCCGTACCGATCCTCGACGGCGGTCAGATCCTCCTGAACATTCTCGAAACGGCGAAGGGAAGCGCGTTCAGCGCACGCACGCGGGAGTACATCCTGCGCGCCGGGTTGTTGGCGATCGCGCTGCTGTTCGCTCTCGTGATGTTCAACGACATCAAGGGGCTCATCCAGCGCTTCGGTTGATGCGGGTCCTCTTTGCGGTGCTGCTCGCGCTCGCCGCGCTGATGCCTGTGTCGCGCGCCGGGGCACAGGATCGCGACATTCGGTTCGCGATCACCACCGTGGGCGACACCACCGTCACGTTTCAGGCTGGAAAGATGACGTGGGTGGTTCGCACGAAGCGAGCGATCGTCGTCGACCCGCGCCGGAGCGATGCACTCATCGCGCGGCTCAAGGTCCTCTCGGTGTCATCGACGGGTGAGGCCATCGCTCTCGTGACTGGCCAGACGGGCCGCATAACGACAGAGCACGTCGTCCTGGGAACGGAGCCGCCCACGCGCTGGTATCGCAGCCCGATGCTGTGGATGGGTACCGCGCTGGGGCTCGTGGTCGGGTTCGGGCTCGGAAAAGTGTAGCCCGAGGTTCAGTAGCAGATCAGCTGCTGCGTGCGGGGGCGCGTGGTCCCCCCCGCCGTCACCGACACCGTGTCTCCGTAATCCGCGCACTTCGGCGCTTTCAGCTTCCGCAGGTAGTCGCCGACAGGCAGCACGAGGCTCTGCGCCGGCATGGGTCCCGCCAGCGTGAGGCTGTCGTTAGGCGTGAGCGAGTACAGCTCCCAGCGCGCTGCCTTGTTCGGTCGAGCGTCGAAGGACAGCGTCCCGCACGACCGCGGGGACAGCGTGACACGCGTGGGCCGCGCGACTGCTCTCACGGTCACCGTCCGCGTTACCCGCGCACTCGAGCACCCATCGGGCGCGGGGACGCTCGCCAGGACCTGATAGTTCTGCGGCTTGAGGCTATCGCTTCGAAAACCGCCGACAGATTGCTCACGTCCGTTGATCGAAACGGTCGCGTGGCTCGGTGCCTCGACGACCAACGCGCCTACCGTGCGCACGGGGCGGGGAACCGAGTCCTTGCGCGCCGTCGTCTCGGCGGGAGCCGAGACCACCGGGGGCACGGCCGGCGCGGGTGTCGCGGTCGCCGTATCCGGCACCTTGACGGACGGCGGTGGCGCGGACTCCGCGTCGTGGGACCTCGTGAAGACCGAGAGGGCGAGCGCGAACGCGGCCACAGCTGCGGCGCCGACCAGCCACGGCAATCCGCGCTTCTTCTTGTCGGGCGCACCGTTATCCTCCACGGCCCCGTGCGAGTCGGACCGCACGATGACCGTTGGCTCGCTCCCCGTGATGCGCGTGCGATACGCCGAAGTCTCCAGCGTCGCGGGCAGCAGGGTAACGAGCTCCTGCGCCAGGAGCTCGCCGGTGGCCGGGCGGTCATCCGGGTGCTTCTGGAGGCAGTGGAGGATTGCGGCCTCGAACGCCGGACTCAGGTCCGGGTTGATGGTCCGCGGCGGAGGCGGCGGCTCCTCGACATGCTGGCGGGCGATCTCGTACCAGTCGTCGCCCTCGAACGGGAGCCTGCCCGTGGCCGCGCGGTAGAGCGTGACGCCAAGGGAGTAGATGTCCGCGCGGCCGTCCAGTGGCTTCGCTCGGGCCTGTTCCGGCGCGAAGTACTGGGGAGTCCCGACCACCATGTTGGTGCCGGTCTGGTTCGAGTAGCCGGTCAGGGCGCGGGCAATGCCGAAGTCCGCCACGACCGCGTTGCCGTGCGCGTCGAACAGAATGTTGTCGACCTTGATATCCCGGTGGATCACCCCCTCACGGTGGGCGTATCCCAGCGCCTGGCCGACGTCTACCCCCACACGCACGACGAACTCTTCCGGAAGACAGCTGACGACTTCCAGCCGCTCGGCCAGTCCTGACGGGTAGTAGTCCATGGCGAAGTAGACCGCTTCGCCGTCGCGCCCGACCGAATAGATCTTGATGATGTTGGGGTGCCGGAGCTTCGCAGCCGTGGCTGCTTCGCGGCGAAAGCGCTGCTCGAACGTCTCGTCGCCGGCGAACTGCGGCTTCAGGACTTTGAGGGCGATGTGGATCTCGAGCTCGGGGTCGAACGCCTTGTAGACCCAGGCAAACCCGCCGGAGCCGATCAGCTCCTCGATCCGGTATTTTCCGAGGGTTTGGCCGAGGTGGCGCTCAGACACTACACGGAGCCTTTACAGAGGTGGGCAGGTCCAGTAAAATACTGTGCTCCAACCAATTGAGCGCTCAGGCATAGCTGGACGCGCGGGGAATATACACCATGGCTTTTGAAAAAGCACCGACGGTTGCGAAGCACAAGGCGCACGAAAACGACACCGGATCGACACGGGTGCAGGTCGCGCTTCTGACGGAGCGGATCAACTATTTGAACGATCATCATTTTCGTTCGCACACCAAGGACCATCACAGCCGCCGTGGCCTGCTGAAGATGGTCGGCAGGCGGAAACGCCTCCTGACTTACCTGCGACGCACGGACGTCGATACGTACCGGCGGCTCATCCAGGAACTTGGAATCCGCTACTAACTGCTGAGTCGTTACCGGCCGCGCGGGTGCGCACTCTTGCGACCCGCGCGTTTTGCGTTCTACCGAGGCGTGACCTACATGATGCAACAAGTTGAACGGACCTTCGCGGGCCGTCGTCTCCTCATCGAGACCGGTCGCATGGCGAAGCAGGCTGCCGGTTCGGCGGTTGTCCAGTTCGGAGACACGGTGGTACTCGCCGCTGTCACCGTCAGCGACCAGCAGAGCCCCCTGCCGTTCTTTCCGCTCACGGTCGAGTACAAGGAAAAGACCTACGCGGCCGGAAAGATTCCTGGCGGCTTCATCAAACGCGAAGGTCGCCCGCACGATGCGGAGATCCTGTCGGCGCGAATCATCGACCGGTCGATCCGGCCGCTGTTCCCCGAGGGGTTCAAGAACGAAGTGCAGGTGTTCATCTACGTCATCTCCGCGGACCAGGAGAACGACGCGGACGTCCTCGCACTGATCGCGACGTCGTATGCGCTGAACGCGTCGAGGATCCCGTTCGCCGCGTCCATCGCCGGCGTCCGTGTCGGACGAATCCAGGGCAAGTGGGTGCTCAACCCGACGTTCCAGCAGCTCGCCTACAGCGACATGGAGCTCGTCGTTTCGGCGTCCAACGACTCCATCGTGATGGTGGAGGGTGGGGCGCTCGAAGTGAGTGAGACGGATGTCCTCGACGCGCTCGGTGTGGCGCACAAGGGAATTCGCGAGCTCATCGCCGCTCAGGAAGAGCTGATGGCAAAGGCGGGACGCGTGCCCAAGATGGAGTGGACGAAGGCCGTGCCGCCCGAGGGCGTCGTCACGCGTGTCAAAGCGCTGGCGGAGGGACGCATCAGCGACGCGTTGAACCAGAAGGACAAGCACACGCGCGTCGAGGCGGTCGAGCGTGTGAAGAAGGATATCGCCGAGGAACTGCTGGTCGATTTCCCCGACAACTCGAAGGACATCCACACGCTCCTGGGCGACGTCGAGTACAACAGCCTGCGCTCGCAGGTGCTCGACACCAACCACCGCGTCGATGGCCGCGGTCCGCGCGACGTCCGGGCGATCTCGGTCGACACGGGATTGCTCCCCCGCGCGCACGGGTCGGCGCTGTTCACACGCGGACAGACGCAGGCACTCGTTGTTGCCACGTTAGGCACCGCCGACGACGTTCAGCGCCTCGATACGATCGACGACGCGGCGGAAACGACGAAGTCGTTCATGCTGCATTACAACTTCCCGCCGTTCTCCACCGGCGAAGTCCGGCCGATGCGCGGCACCAGCCGTCGCGAGATCGGCCACGGCAATCTGGCCGAGCGCGCCCTGCAGGGCGTGCTGCCGCCGTTCGAGGAGTTCCCGTACACGATTCGCATCGTCTCCGACGTCCTCGAGTCGAACGGGTCGTCGTCGATGGCATCCGTCTGCGGTGGCTCGCTGGCGCTGTTCGATGCCGGCGTGCCGACGCGCGCGGCCGTCGCCGGTGTGGCGATGGGCCTGATCAAGGAAGGGTCGAGGTACGCGATCCTCACCGACATTCTCGGCACCGAGGATCACCTCGGCGACATGGATTTCAAGGTCGCCGGAACGTCGAACGGCATCACGTCCATCCAGATGGACATCAAGATCGAGGGCCTCGACCTCGGCATCATGCGTGAGGCGCTCGACCAGGCGCGCGAGGGTCGGCTGCACATCCTCGCCGAGATGGACAAGGCGCTTGCGGCGCCCAAGCCGGATCTCTCGCCGTACGCCCCGCGCATCGTGACCGTCCAGATCAACCCCGAGAAGATCGGCGATCTCATCGGGCCCAAGGGCAAGACGATCCGCGGCATTCAGGACGAGACGGGCGCCGAGATCAGCGTCGACGATTCGGGCACGGTCACCATCGCGGCGGTCGGCGGCGAGGCGATGGAGCGTGCGCGCCAGATGGTGCAGGCGATCACGCAGGAGCCGATCGTCGGCGATACGTACGAGGGCCTCGTCAAGAGCACGACGGCGTTCGGCGCGTTCGTCGAGATCCTGCCGGGAACCGAAGCGCTCCTGCACATCTCGGAGATGCGTCACGGTCGCACGGAAAAGACCGAAGACGTCGTCAAGAAGGGCGATCGGGTGAAGGTGAAGCTGATCGACCGCGACGAGCGTGGCCGTCTGCGTCTCTCGATGAAGGCGCTGCAGCCGAAGCCGGAAGGTGATACCGGCGATGCCGGCAACGGCTCCGAGCCGCGTCGCGATCGCGGTGATCGTGGTGATCGTGGCGACCGCCCGCCGCGCGAGGCGGTTGCCGCGACCGGTGGTGAGGGTGGCGCCAAGTCGTATTCCGCCCAAGGCTCGTCCGAAGAGGGCGAGGCATCGGAGGAGTCGACGAGCGAGCGCGGCGAGGGCAGTGGCAGTGATCGGCCCCGCCGGCCGCGTCGTGGCGGTGGTGGTCGTGGCGGTCAGGGCGGAGGGCGCTCGCGAGAGTGATCACCCGCGTCGATACGCGCCTCGCCCCGGCGCTGCGGCGCTCCACGTTACCGAATGGACTGACCGTGCTCTCGGAGACCATGCCGGGAGTGCGGTCGGTCGCGTTTGGAGCCTGGGTGCGCTCGGCGTCCATCCACGAAGTGCGCGAACGGATGGGCGTGTCGCACATGCTGGAGCACATGGTGTTCAAGGGAACGCGGAGCCGCTCCGCGCGCGACATCGCCCTGTCGCTCGAGTCGTTAGGCGGCTCGCTCGACGCCTACACGGCCCGCGAGCACACCTCGTATCAGGCCCGCGTGCTGGACGAGCATCTGCCGCAGGCCGCGGACGTGATCGCGGACCTGATCTTCCGTCCGACGCTCCGTGCGTCCGATCTCTCGCTCGAGCGGAAGGTGGTGCTCGAGGAGATCAGCATGGTGGACGACACGCCGGACGACCTGGTGTTCGAGCTGCATAACGAGGCACTCTGGGGGCCGCACCCGTATGGGTTCTCGATCCTCGGAACGCGGGACACGGTGTCGGCGCTCAGCGTGCGTGACCTCCGCGAGCTGCACGAGCGCGCGTACCACCCGGAGCACATCGTCGTCGCGGTTGCCGGCAACGTGGACCATGACGCATTGCTCGCTGCACTCGAGGCTACGGGGTGGGCGGACGTGCCCCGCGGGGACACGCCCCTCGCTCCGACGCAGGTGCCGACCGCGGCGGCCCCGCAGACGGTTCATGTGGACCGCGACACGACCCAGACGCACATCGTGTTCGGGATGCCCACCGTCGCCCACGGCGACCCGCGCCGCTACGCGATGTCACTCGTGAGCATGCTGCTCGGCGGTGGCATGAGCTCGCGACTGTTCCAGCGTGTGCGCGAGGAGCTGGGCCTCGCGTACTCGGTGTACACATACCAGTCCTTTCACGCCGACATCGGCGTTCAGGGCGTGTACATTGGTACGACGCCGGCAAGCTCCGGTGCCGCCACCGACGCCATCCGTACCGAGTTGCGAGTGCTGTCGGAGCAGGGAATCCCCGAGGCAGAGCTTGCGGCCGGGAAGAGCCAACTGAAGGGACAGATCACGCTGTCGCTCGAGAGCCCGTCATCGCGGATGTATCGCGCGGCGGCGGTGGAGCTGTACGACGAACCATACAAGCCGCTGGATCAGCTGTTGAGTGAGATCGACCGGATCGATATCGAAACGGTAGCAGCCATCTGTCGCGACTTTTTCGCGCCTGACGCGCACACGGTCCTGAGCCTGGGACCGGGAACGTCGGCGATCTGACACGACCATTTACGACGACGGCACGCCCATGCGCATTGGAGTTCCGAAAGAGATCAAGACGAACGAGAACCGCATCGCACTCGTTCCCGCCGGCGCCGAAGCGCTGGTTGCCGCCGGTCACTCGGTGGTTGTCGAGCGCGGGGGCGGGGAAGGCAGCGGCTTCGCCGACTCGCTCTATACCGACGTCGGAGCGACGATCGCGCCCGACGCGGCCACGGTCTGGCGCGATGCCGACATGATCATGAAGGTGAAGGAGCCGATCGAAGTCGAATGGAAGCACATGCGTCGTGGCCAGGTCATCTTCACGTACTTCCATTTTGCGGCCGACGAGCGCCTGACGCGCGCGCACATGGACTCCGGTGCGACGTGCATCGCCTACGAGACGGTGGAGCTGCCGTCGGGTGAGCTGCCGCTCCTGACGCCGATGTCCGAAGTCGCGGGGCGTATGGCGGTGCAGGAAGGCGCCAAGTATCTGGAGAAGCTCTACGGCGGACGCGGCGTGCTGCTTGGCGGTGTGCCTGGCGTGGCGCCGGCGAAGGTCGTCATTCTCGGCGGAGGCGTGGTCGGTATCAACGCGGCGAAGATGGCCGCGGGTATGGGTGCGAAGGTCGTGGTGCTCGACATCTCGCTGGAGCGGCTGCGCTACCTCTCCGATGTGATGCCGGCCAACGTCCAGCTCATCCACTCGAACCGGCACAACATACTCGAGCAGATCTCTACGGCCGACCTCGTCGTCGGCGGCGTGTTGATTCCGGGGGCGAAGGCCCCGCGCCTCGTACGGCGCGAGGACCTCAAGCGGATGCAGCCGGGCTCGGTGATTGTCGACGTCGCCATCGATCAGGGCGGCTGCGTGGAGACGATCAAGGCGACGACGCACGAGAATCCCACGTACGTCGTCGATGGCGTGATCCACTATGGCGTCGCGAACATGCCTGGTGGTGTGCCCCGCACCTCGACCCTCGCGCTCACGAACGCGACGTTCCCGTACGCGCTCAGGCTTGCGAAGAAGGGGTGGAAGCAGGCGCTGCGTGATGACCCGTCGCTGCTCAAGGGCCTGAACATGATCGACGGGAAGGTCACGTATCCGGGGGTGGCCGAGGCGTTCGGAATGGAGTATGTCGAGCCGTCCGCGTTCCTGGCGTGAGTCAGGTTCGCGTCGTTCGCCTCCCTCACAACCCCGATCTGCCGCTGCCGTCGCGGCGGACGTCCGGCTCCGCGGGTTTCGATCTGGCCTCCGCGGAGCCGGATTTTGTCCTCGCGCCGGGGGACCGCCGCCTCGTGGCGACGGGCCTGGCCGTCGAGCTTCCGGCGGGGATCGAGGGCCAGGTGCGCCCGCGGTCCGGGCTGGCGCTGCGGCACGGACTGACCATGCCTAACGCCCCCGGCACCATCGATTCAGACTACCGAGGCGAGCTGAAAGTGATTCTGCAGAACGGCGGCACGGATCCGGTGACGATCGCGCGCGGTGATCGGATCGCGCAGCTGGTGTTCGCACGCTACGAGACGCCGGAGCTCGTCGACGTGGCTGACCTGGCGGAGAGCGCACGGGGCGGCGGCGGATTCGGGAGCACGGGCACTCAGTGAGCGCCCGCGCGACTGACGTCGCGCGTGCGGATCCTGCCTCGTCCGTCCGGACGGTGCGAGCCTTGCGCAACCGTCCCGCATGATCGCGCCGGTGCTGTGTTATCACAAGATCGAGCGACGGCGTGAGCTTGGCGTGACGCGGCTGTCGCCCCGCCACTTCGCGGCGCAAGTCCAGGCGCTCGCCGGTGCCGGCTGGCGGGGCGTGTCCCTCGCGGAGTTCGCAGCCGCCATCCGCGGCGAGCGCGCGGCCGGGAATCGCGAGCTGCTCGTCACGTTCGACGACGCGTACCGCGGGCTTCGAGACTATGCGTTTCCCGTCCTCCGGGACGCCGGGTTCGGCGCGGCATGCTTCGTCATCACCGACTATGCCGGCCGGCTCAACCGCTGGGACGTCGCGTATGGAGGCCGGCGGTTCGCGCATCTCGCGTGGCGGGACATGGAGCGGTGGACGCTGCACGGCATCACCTTCGAATCGCACACCGCGACTCACCCACGGCTGTCGTGGGTCGGCGACGGCCAGCTCGCCGACGAGATGCGGCGGTCACGGCAGGCCATCCGTTCGGCGTTAGGCACGACGCCGACGGCCGTCGCCTATCCCTACGGTGCGGTCGCGCCGCGCGTCAGCGCCGCGGCGCGCGAGGTGGGGTACGCCCTGGGGTTTCGTGTCGGCGGCCGGTGGAGCGGCGACGCAATGATGATTCCGCGGGCGTCGGTCCATTGCTGGTCGCCGCGGCTCCCGGTCGTGGGCCCGCTCGGTGCCGTGGAGCGGATGGTGTCGCAGGTCGCGGGACAGTGTTCCGTCGGCACGGCGCTCTGGCAGCGCCTAACGTCGTATCACGCAGGATAACCCGCCGGGTCAGACGAAATATTTGGCGACGACCGGCAGCAACATCGGGTGCCGCACGAGTGCTTCGCCGAAGATCCGACGCAGTGTTCGTCGGCGTTCGGGAATGCGGTTCACGGTGCGCGCCAGTTTGTCGTAGAACACGTCGTCGAACCGAGCGAGCGCTTCCTTCACCTGGTAGAAGCGCACGTGGTCGTCGCCGAGCAGGCGCATCCACTCCCGATGATAGGTCGCCAGCGCCGTGCTGCTGGTGTCGCCACGTCGGATGGCGCCCACCGCGGCGTGCGCGGCGAGCCGGCCCGACTTCATCGCGTTCACGATGCCGCCGCCGGAAAGCGGATTGATCATGTGCGCCGCGTCGCCACACAGGAGCACGCCGTCCGCGACGGTCCGGGTGAGCGTCGGCGCGACGATCACGCCGCCCACCGTGCGCCCGGAGATTGTCGCGTTAGGGAAGTTGGCCGCGATGTAGTCATCGAGCCAGGCGATCGCCGACCGTCCCTCGGCGCGAAGTCCGAGCACGCCGAGTCCGACGTTGGCGGAGCCAGCGCCCTTCGGGAACACCCACGCATACCCGCCGGGCGCGACGTGATCGCCGAAGTGCAGCACGATCGCGTCGGGGTCCATGTTCTCATCCTGCACGACATACTGCGCGCAGCTCTCCATGTCGCGCGACCGAACGCGCGTGTCGATGCCAGCCCACCGACCAACCGCGCTCTCGACGCCGTCGGCGCCGACGACGATTCGGGTGCGGATCTCGGCGTCGGCGTCCGGCGCGCGCACATGGACGCGCCACCGTGAACCGTCGCGCATCATTCCGATCGCCTCGGTGCGAGTTCGGACATCGGCGCCTGCATCCACTGCCTCGGCGGCGAGCGCGGGCTCGAATCGCGTGCGGTCGAGGACGTAGCCGACGTCTCCCTCGGCGACACGGACCGTCGTGCCATCAGGCGCGCGGAACACGACGCGCGTGATTCGCCGCGCGATCCATGCGGCCTCCACGTCACCGACGCAAGGCGCGATGAACTCGGCTATTCCGGCGGAACCCACGCCTTCGCCGCACCGAACGGGCGTCCCGACCGCGTCGTCACGCTCGAGAACGACGACGGCCAGGTCAGGCGCTGCTCGCGCGGCTTCTCTCGCTGCAATCAGCCCTGCGGGCCCACCGCCGATGATGAGAAGATCGCAATCTTCGACGCGCACTCGGCTACGTTGCAAGGTCGGTGGGTGCGCGATCCACCATCGCGAGCGCAAACACAGGGCACGGCACGATGCACTTTTGACACCCTGTGCAGACTGGCGCGTCTATATGCAGTCCGGTCCGTCGCAGCTCGATGGCGTGCGGTGGGCAGAGCGGCACGCACAGACCGCATTCATCACAGCGGTTCGCGTCGACCACGGCAACTCGGAGAGATGCGATCCGGGGCATCGCGCGCGACGTTATGAAATAGCCTAGGTTGTGTCAAGCCAATGCCTTGCTCGTGTATACCCGCACCCGCTACCTTACGCCCTCGATGCACCGTTTCACCGTCCCTCCGTGCCTCCGGCACGTCTCGAGCCCCTGCTAGATGCGCTGGCCTTTCCTGAAAGCGGGAAGATCGTTTTTCCCGGCGAATGCGATTGCGGTTGATCTCGGCACTGCAAACACGCTCATCTACGTCAAGGGCGAAGGCATCGTACTGAACGAACCCTCGGTCGTCGCGATCGATCGCGAAACGAAGAAGATCAAGGGCGTCGGTCTCGAAGCCAAACGCATGCTTGGACGCACACCCGATGGGGTGCTCGCTGTGCGTCCGATGAAGGACGGGGTCATCGCGGACTTCGACGTCACCGAGAAGATGCTCCGGTACTTCCTCACGCTCATCATCGAGAACCACGTGTTCAAGGTGAAACCTCGCGTGATCGTGTGTGTACCCTCGGGTATCACGGAAGTGGAGAAGCGCGCGGTGCGTGACTCGGCGCTCGGTGCCGGCGCGAAGGAAGTGTTCATGGTCGCGGAGCCAATGGCCGCGGCGATCGGTGTCGGCCTTCCGGTCGAGACACCGACCGGCAACATGGTCATCGACATCGGCGGCGGCACGACGGAGATCGCGGTCATCGCGCTGTCCGGCATCGTGAGCGACACGTCCATCCGAACCGGTGGTGACGAGCTCGACACGGCCATCGTGCAGTTCATGCGCAAGAACTACAACCTGCTCATCGGCGAGCCGACCGCGGAGCAGATCAAGATCAACATCGGATCGGCGGCGCCGGTTGGTGAAGAGCGCGAGATGGATGTGAAGGGGCGCGATCTCGTGTCGGGCATCCCGAAGACGGTGCGCGTCCACTCGAGCGAAATCCGTGAGGCAGTGCAGGAACCCATTCAGCAGATCGTCGACGCTGTTCGCCGGGCGCTCGAGATCACGCCCCCGGAGCTCGCGAGCGACATCGTCGATCGCGGGATCGTGATGACGGGCGGCGGTGCGCTGATTCGCGGCCTCGACCTGATGCTGGCGCAGGAGACGGGGCTGCCCATTCACGTCGATGAGGATCCGCTGACGTGCGTCGTTCGTGGCACCGGCCGGATTCTCGACGACGAAGAAAAATACTGGTCCGTCCTCAGTAGCTGAGGCTGCGAGTGGCTCGCGCCGTGCGGTCCGGCACCCGCGTGGACACCGTCCTTCTGGTGGCCTGCTGCGCGATGGCCCTCCTTGCCACGGTGCTGCCGCTCAACCTGCGCGAAGCCATCGCGGCGGGGCTTCGTCGAACGGTGGTCGCACCGCTCCTGTCCCTGCAACAGCAAGCCGAGCGAGGCCGGTCCGCATTTCTCTCGCGTGAAGCGACGACCGGTCGCCTCGACAGCGTCTCGCTCCGCAACATGCAGCTCGCGAAGCTCGAAGCGGAGAACGAGCGACTTCGTGCGCTGCTCGGACTCGGCCGTCAACTCGAGTGGGGATTCGTGTCCGCCGAGGCACTGCGCTCGCGCGGCATCGGCGAGGACAACACCGTCACGTTGACGGTCGGATCGCGCGCCGGCGTCGAGTCGAAGACGCCCGTCATCGCGCCCGAAGGACTCGTGGGGATGGTGCTCACCGTCGATCCGTCTTCGAGCATCGCGATTCTCTGGACGCACACGGATTTCGCGGCGAGTGCGATGTCCGCCGACCGCAGCGCGTACGGCATCATCTATCCACACCTGTCGGAATCGGGGCGCGGAGAGGACACGCCACCCGAGCGATACCTCCTCGAGCTGCGCGGAGTGGCCTTTCGATCGGCGCTCAAGCCAGGGACCGCGATCGTGACGTCGGGATTGGGTGGCGTGTATCCCGCCGGCATCCCGATTGGGACGGTGCTCGGCGAGCTTCGCACGTCCGAGGGATGGGCACGCACGTATCTGGTCAGGCCAGCGGTCCGCCCGCCCGATGTGTCCAACGTGATCGTGCTGCTGCCTAGGAAGACCCACGACCCGTCGCTCGACCGCGTCTGGCGCTCTACGATCAGCGCCGACTCGGCGGCCCGCCGAATTGCGGCGGCTGGTGATTCGCTCGCGCGTCGCGCGGCGACCGATTCGGTGCGGTCCGTCGAAGCGGCCGCGGCGCGCCTGGCTGGCGACTCGGCGGCGCGGGCGACGCCTCGCCCCGACACGTCGCGTACAGGGGCCAGCCGGCCGCCAGCGCCACCGTCGGCCCAACCGGTGCCCGCGAGGCCGACGCCCGTCCGCGCCGACACCGGTCGTCCGCCGGCAACGCGACGCCCCGACGCAGCGGACGGAGCGCGCCCGTGACCTGGACGCGGAGTGCACGCGCCGTCCTGGCGTTCGCCCTGCTCGTCCTGCTGCACTACACGGTGCGGCCTCTGCTCGGGTGGCGCACTCCGGTAGATTTTCTGGTGATCGCGGTGCTGCTGTCGGCCGTGCGTGTGCGACCCGGGGCCGCGGCCCTCATCGGGTTCCTGACTGGTCTCGTCGCGGACTCGCTGACGCCGAGTGCGTTCGGCGCTGGGGCGTTGGCGATGACGGCTGTCGGCGCCACCGCGTCGTGGCTGAAGGCGGTCTTCTTCGCCGATAACGTCGTGCTGCACGGCTTCTTCTTTTTCGTCGGGAAATGGGCGTTCGACATCGTGTACGTGACCGCTGAGCGGCGCATGCACGGTGTGGAGCTGGCCACGCAGCTGTTGCTGTGGTCGCCGCTGTCGGCGGCACTGACGGCCCTGACCGGAGTCATCCTGCTTCTCATGTTGCGGCCGGTCCTCGAGCCGCAGGCTGTATGAGCTTTCATCCGAACGAGGTGCAGCGGCGCGGACGGACCGCGACGTTCATCCTCACGGGCGCGTTCGTGTTTCTCGCGTCGGCGTTCTTTCGAACGCAGATCCTCGAACACGCTGCATACAACCTGCAATCCGAAACGAACCGGCTGCGCGAGGTGCCGCTGCCGGCGCCGCGCGCCATCATCTACGATCGCCACGGCGCCGTCATCGCCGAGAACCTGCCCGGGTACTCGGTCTCCATTCTCGCGAAGACGTCCGACTCGCTCCGCGTTGCGCTGCGCGGGCTGTCGGGCGTCATCAGCCTAACGCCGGAGCAGATCGAGGCGGCGGTTCGGCGGTTTCGCCAGGCTCCGAACCGGCCCACGGTCGTGCTGGCCGACGCGAGCTTCGACGTCGTGTCCGTCCTCGAGGAGCGTCGCGTCGACTTTCCCGGCCTGATCATCCAGGCCGCGCCCAAGCGCTATTACCCGGACAAGGAAGCGGTCGCCGCGTTCGTCGGGTACACGGGCGAGATCACCGAGTCGGAGCTCAACCAACGGGCGTACCGCGGGTACAAGTCCGGCCAGGATGTCGGCAAGGCCGGTCTCGAGCGACAGTACGAGGCGCAGCTGCGCGGAAAGGAAGGCACACACTTCGTGGAGGTCGATGCGCGGGGGCGCGTCGTCGGCGAAGCCGGTGGGCGGGGCGACATCACGCCCGAGTCACCGGACCCGCTGTATACGAACATCGATCTCGATCTCCAGCGATTCGCCGCGACGTTGTTCGGCGATTCTCTGCAGGGCGGCGTGATGGCGATGGACCCGAAGACCGGTGAGGTCCTGGCGATCCACAGTGCACCGAGCTTCGATCCCAACAAGTTCATCGGCGGCGTGTCGACGAGTTACTACTCGCAGCTTCGCGACGACCCGCGGCGGCCGCTCTACAACAAGGTGATTCAAGGGCTCTACCCGCCGGGGTCGACGTTCAAGCTCGCGACGGCGATCATGGGGATGGAGGCCAATCTCGTCGGGCTCGACGATCACATGCCGACGCCATGCAGCGGGGGCTACTTCTTCGGCAATCGGTACTTCCGGTGCTGGGAGAAGAAGGGGCACGGCGATGTGAACCTTCGGCAGGCGATCGAGAAGTCCTGCGACGTGTTTTTCTACCAGCTCGGCCTCAAGCTCGGCATCACACGCATGCTCGCCGGTGGCGTGTCGCTCCGGATGAACGACAAGAGCGGCATCGACCTGCCTAACGAGAAACGGCCGCTCTGGCCGTACGCGGCCGAGTACTTCAACAAGCGGTACGGTCCGGGCGGGTGGAGCAACGGTGTGCTGCTGAGCCTCTCGATCGGGCAGGGAGAGAACTCGCAGACGGTCGCGAACATGGCGCGTTTCTACACGGCGCTGGCGACCGACGGGTCGGTCGTGCGTCCCGAGATCGTGCGGCGGCAGACGGAACGGACGAAGGTGTTCCGCCTGACGCCAGACCAGATCGCCGGGCTCCAGCGTGCCATGGCCGGAGTCGTGTCGTCTCGCGGAACGGCCGCGAGCGCTCAGATCGAAGGGGTCGTCATTGCCGGCAAGACCGGGACGGCGCAGACCGGCGTGTTCCGCAACGGTATCGAGCTCAATCACGCGTGGTTCACGGGCTACGCGCCGGCGGAGGACCCGAAGATCGTCATCGCGGTGATGCTCGAGCTGGTTCCGTATCACGGTTCGGTCGCCGCGCGGATCGCGTCGAAGATGATCGAGCACTACCTCAAGCGCCCAACCATCCAGGGTGCGCAGCTGGAGGGCGATTGATGAGGAAGTCGGTGGGCGATTATCCGCTCGTCATCCTCGCACTCCTGCTTTCGGCGTACGGGATTGCGGTGGTGTACTCGGCAGGCCAGACCGACTTTCCCGTCGCCTATGTCGTGGGTGCCTGGAAGCGGCAACTCGCGTGGTTCGGGCTGGCGCTCGGCGCCGCGTACTTCCTGTACCGCGCCTCTGTCCGGCTCGTCGACTGGCTCACGGTGCCGTTGTACTGGATCGGGATCGTTCTGCTCATCGTCACGCTCATCTTCGGCTCCGGCGCGGGCACGGCGGCCAGTGTGAAGGGATGGCTCACGATCGGCGGCATACGGCTGGGCCAGCCGGCGGAGCTGGCGAAGCTCACCGTGGTCCTGATGCTGGCGCGGGTACTCGCATCGCGTAAGGAAGCGCCGAAGACGCTGCTCGATCTCTGGAAGCCGGCGGCGGTGGTCGGCGTCCCATGGCTGCTGATCATGGCGCAGCCGGACCTCGGCACCGGGATCGTCTTCATCGGAATCTTCTTTGCGTTGCTGTACTGGTCGGGCGTCTCATGGCAACTGCTCGCGCTCATCGCGAGTCCGGCCGTGAGCCTGATCCTGGCGTTCAGCACAGGGCTCTGGGGCGCGTGGTTCCTGATCCTCATCGCCCTCGTGCTGTATTACCGCCCGTACATGGTGGAAGGCGTGGTGCTCGTGCTCGCGAACGTCGCGATGGGAGTCATTGCGCCACTGCTGTGGGAGCGCCTCGCGCCGTATCAGCAGCGGCGACTCCTCGTGTTCCTGGATCCGTCGGCGGACCCACGCGCCTCCGGGTACCACGTGCTGCAGTCCCAGGTCGCGATCGGATCGGGCGGGTGGTTCGGGAAGGGGTATACGCTCGGCACACAGAAGCGGCTCGCATTCCTGCCGGCCCAGCACACGGACTTCATCTTCTCCGTCGTCGGTGAGGAACTTGGGTTCATCGGCGTGACCCTCGCGCTCACCCTGTTCCTGCTGCTGTTCCTGCGCGTCGTACGGGTTGCGTCTCGCGCCAACGACTCGTTCGGCAGCCTGGTCGCGTTTGGCCTCGGTGCGAGCTGGTTCGTCCACGTGCTCGTGAACGTAGGCATGACATTGAATCTCATGCCGATCACGGGGATTCCACTGCCGTTCTTCAGCTACGGCGGCTCCTTCATGCTCGCGAGCTGGCTGGCCATCGGGGTCCTGCTTCGCATCTCCAGTGAGGGCAGAGGCAGGGCGGACACACTGGCGGTCTAGGCGGCTCGGGCTCGGTGGTCGGCAGATCGCCGAAAGATCGAGTCCGAGGCGGGTTTCCCTTCCGCCAACCCTGGGTCTGCCTCACATTTCGGGGATGGCATGGTGGAAAAAGGAGAAAAAGTCTCGCGCTCCGCGCACGGAAAAGCTCGAGATCCCGGCCGACGCGTGGGAGAAATGCGAGGCGTGCGGGCATACTGACCTTCGCGAGAAGTTCGTTCGCAATCTGAATGTCTGCCCGAACTGCGACTATCACCGCCGTATCCGCGCTGGTGACTACGTCGCGATCCTTCTGGACGAAGGGTCCGCCGAAGAAACCGAGGCGGAGTTGCGCTCGGCCGACCCGCTCGGGTTCCCGGAATACCAGCAACGATTGAAAAAGGCGCGTGCTACCGCAGGCGAAGGGGACGCCATCATGACGGCGACCGGCACGCTCGCGGGGGCGCCGCTCAACGTCGGCGTGATGGATTTCAGCTTCATGGGTGGCTCCATGGGGTCGGTCGTCGGCGAGAAGATTGCGCGGCTTGGCCAGCGGTCGCTGGAGCGGAAGTACCCCCTGGTGCTCATCTCGGCGTCCGGCGGGGCGCGCATGCAGGAAGGGGTGCTGTCGCTCATGCAGATGGCGAAGGCGGCCGCGATGCTGGCGCAGCTGGCGGAGCGCCGAATTCCGTACATTTCGATCCTCACGAACCCAACGACCGGCGGCGTCAGCGCCAGCTACGCGATGTTGGGCGACGCCATCCTCGCGGAGCCCGGGGCGGTCATCGGCTTTGCCGGACCTCGCGTCATCAAGCAGACGCTCGGACAGGACCTTCCCGAAGGCTTCCAGACGGCGGAGTTCCTGCTGGACCACGGCATGGTCGATTCCGTGGTCCATCGCAGAGAGCTGAAGCAGACGGTGGGTCAGCTGCTTCGGCACATGAGCGGCAAGCCCGCCGCCACGGGGTGGGCATCGTCCTGACCGACCCGCCCTCCAGGTATCGCGCGGCGCTCGACTACCTGTTCGATCGGACGACGGGCAAGTCGAAGCTGGGGCTCGAGCGAACGGCTGCCCTCCTTCGCGAGCTGGGCGACCCGCATGACCGCCTCCGCTCGCTGCACGTGGCGGGCACGAACGGTAAGGGAAGTGTCTGCGCGACCCTCGAGACGGTTCTGCGCGCCAAGGGACTCCGCGTCGGGAAGTACACCTCGCCGCATCTCGTTGATTTTCGCGAGCGGTTCCTCGTCGACGGACGTCGGGTGGACGAGGACTACGTGGTCGACTTCATCGAGCGATGGACGCCCGCCGTGGAGCGCATCGGCGCCACGTTCTTCGAGGCCACGACGGCGATGGCGTTCGATCTGTTCGCGCGCGAGGGAGTGGATGCAGCGGTGATCGAGACTGGCCTCGGCGGACGGCTGGACTCCACGAACGTCGTTCAGCCGGTAGTCGCTGGTGTCACGTCCATCGGCATCGATCACGTCGAGTACCTCGGGGAGACACGCGAGGAGATTGCAGCGGAGAAGGCGGGCATCTTCAAGGCCGGCGTTCCCGCGGTCATAGGCGAACGTGACCACGGCATTCGCGCGTTGCTCGCCGACCTCGCCTCGGTCCGCGGGTCGACTCCGATTCTCGACGTCGTGTCGATAGCGGGGCCGGACGAGGTTGCCGTGACTGGGGACGGGACGGTGTTCACCGTGACAGTCGGGCATGAGCGAGGTGAGGTGCGTACGGCTCTCGCGGGTGCCCATCAGGCGTGGAACGCGTCGCTGGCGCTGCTGATGCTGAACGCGGCCGAGGGATCTTTCGCGACCACGCTCGAGGAGGCGCGGGCCGCGCTGCCTCGCGTTCGCCTGCCGGGACGATTTCAGCGCGTCGACCCGTTCATCTTCGATGTGGCGCACAATCCCGACGGGGCGGGCGTGCTCGCTGCGACGGTGAGCGCCGTGCGCCCACCACGGCCGATTGCGGTCGTGCTCTGTGTCCTGGCCGACAAGGACTGGCGTGGTGTCATGACTGCGCTGTCGCAGGTCGTGGACGTCTTCGTGCTCACGGACGCGCCCACCGCTCCAAGCAGCCGCGCATGGGATCGCGATGCAGCGGTTGCGCACGCACGCGAGCGCGGTTGGGAGGCCGTTTCCGAGCCGGACTTCGATCGGGCGATCGAGCGTGCGACGTCACTCGCGAACACCGTGCTCGTGACCGGTTCCTTTCACACTGTCGGCGACGCGATGGCGCGCTTGAACGTCGATCCCGTGGACGGGTAGATTTCGGGGATGTCGACAGGAGCGCTGCCCGGGTTTCGCGATTTCTACCCCGCCGAGTTCGCCGAGCGATCACACATCTTCGCTGCGTGGCGCGACGTGGCGCGCCGGTACGCGTTCTCGGAATACGATGGCCCTCCACTCGAACCGCTGGATCTCTACACGAAGAAGAGCGGCGACGAGATCGTCGGACAGCTGTATAACTTCGAGGACAAGGGCGGACGGCAGGTCGCACTGCGTCCCGAGATGACGCCGACCGTCGCCCGCATGGTCGCCGCGCGCGCGAACGCGCTGCGGCGCCCCGTGCGCTGGTTCTCGGTGCCCCAGCTCTTCCGCTACGAACGGCAGCAGAAGGGACGGCTTCGCGAGCACTTTCAGCTCAACGTCGACATCTTCGGCGAGCCTGACGTATCCGCCGACGCGGAACTGCTTGCGGTCGCCGTCGAGATCATGCGCACGCTGGGACTCGGTCCCGATAGCGTGCGGGCGCGTGTGTCAGATCGCCGTCTCCTCAATGCGCTGCTGCGAGCGGCGGGTGTCACGGACGCTCAGCTGGCGGCTACCTACGCGGTGATCGACAAGATCGAGCGCACGCCGATGGCGCAGTCACGGCAGCGTCTGGTGGATGCCGGCCTAACGAGCGAAGTCGCGGCGGACGTCACGACGCTGGTCACCGAAGCGCGCTCGCTCGACGCGTTGCGGGCCCGGTTCGCGGCCGACGAGGGCGTGGCCGAGCATCTCGCGCGCTTCGAGCTGTACTTCGCGGCGCTGGACGCGCTCGGCGTTCGCGAGTACGTGGATCTCGATCTCCGGATCGTCCGCGGACTCGCGTACTACACCGGTATCGTGTTCGAGCTGTTCGACGCCACGGGCGAGTTTCGTGCGATCTGCGGGGGCGGGCGATACGACAACCTGCTCCAGGCACTCGGCGGCGTGGACATGCCGGCGCTCGGCTTTGGGATGGGCGACGTCGTGCTGGGTGAGCTGCTGCGCGCGCGCGGGCTCATGCCCGCAGGTGCGCAGAAGCTCGACTTCTGGGTCGCTCCGGTTGCGCCGTCGGAGCGGCTCCGCGCGCTTCGCGTAGCGACTGCGCTGCGTGGCGCCGGAGCGTCCGCGGAATATCCGCTGCGCGATCAGGCTCTCGCGAAACAGCTCAAGGCCGCCGGCAACGCCGGCGCGGCGCGGGTTGTGTTCGTCGGGCCAGAACTCGACGCGCGCGGGGAGGTCGAGGTGAAATCCCTCGTCGACGGAAATCAGCGTCCGCTGCCGTTCGATGAGCTCATTGCGCAGGTGCGCGACCATTCGAGCGGCAGCTCAGATCGACCGTGGTAGTCCCTGTGTCATTCCGCGGGCGAGGGTCCGACGAATGACGACTTCGGTGGAAGCCCTCGATCACACACCACGGTCACATACATAGCCATGTCTGACGACAAGAAACTGACAACCCGCGCCGCCGACTTCAGCGCGTGGTACAACGAAGTCGTGCTCCGCGCGGAGCTGGCGGACTATTCGCCCGTGCGCGGATGCATGGTCATCCGGCCTTCCGGCTACGGTATCTGGGAACGCATGCAGCGCGCTCTCGACGACATGTTCAAGGCGACAGGGCACAAGAACGCGTACTTTCCGCTCTTCATCCCTGAGAGCTTCCTCCACAAGGAAGCCGAGCACGTCGAGGGCTTCGCGCCTGAAGCCGCCGTCGTGACGCATGGCGGCGGCAAGAAGCTGGAAGAGCCGCTCGTGGTCCGGCCCACATCGGAGACGATCATCTACTCGATGTTCGCGAAGTGGGTGCAGAGTTATCGTGACCTGCCACTGCTGATCAACCAGTGGGCGAACGTGGTGCGCTGGGAGATGCGCACGCGTCTCTTCCTGCGCACGCTCGAGTTTCTCTGGCAGGAGGGGCACACGGCGCACACCACACATGACGAAGCCGAAGAAGAGGCGCGGCGCATGCTGGGCGTATACCGCGACTTCATGGAAGGCTGGATGGCGATGCCCGTCATCACCGGTCAGAAGACCGACGCCGAGCGATTCGCCGGCGCGCTGCGCACCTACTCGTGCGAGGCGATGATGCAGGACAACAAGGCCCTCCAGGCGGGCACGTCACACAACCTCGGCCAGAACTTCGCGAAGGCATTCGAGCTCTCGTTCCAGACGGAGACGGGCGGTCAGGAGTTCGCCTGGAACACGAGCTGGGGCGTGTCGACGCGGATGATTGGTGGACTCGTCATGACGCACGGCGACGACGCGGGCCTGCGCATTCCTCCGCTCCTGGCCCCCACGGAGCTCGTCATCGTCCCCATCTACCGGACCGACGAGGAGCGGGCGAAAGTGCTGGAGGCCGCCGACCGGATCGCGCGATCGCTCGGCGAGTGGGAGCGGCGGGAGCCTAACGCGCTGCGGATCCACGTCGACCGTCGCGACGGCATGAAGCCCGGCGCCAAGTACTACGACTGGGAGCTGCGTGGCATTCCGCTCCGCATGGAGCTTGGTCCTCGCGATCTCGACAAGAACCAGGCGGTTCTCGTCAGGCGCGACACGAAGGAAAAGAAGGCCGTCGGCCTCGACACGATCGGTGAGGAGGTCGAGGAATTGCTGGAGCGCATTCAGGACGACATGCTCACGGCGGCGCGCGACCGCCGGGAGGCCAACAGCATGCGCGGGGGCATCACGTACGACCGGTTCCGTGAAGTCATGGACGGTGACGGTGGGTTCGTCTATGCCGGATGGTGCGGAAGCCGAGCATGTGAGGCGCAGATCAAGGAGGAGACGAAAGCGACCATCCGCGTCCTGCCCGACGAGGAGTTCAGGTCGGCGGAGACGCCGACGACGTGCCTGAAGTGCGGAGACGCTGCGACGGCCGAGGCGCTGTGGGCGAAAGCGTACTGACCCGAGCGTTCGCGCGCGTGGATGGTGCGCTCACCTGCGAGGGCGTGCCGCTATCCACGATCGCGCAGGCGGTGGGGACGCCCACGTATGTCTACAGCGCCAACACCGTACGCGAGCAATACACACGGCTGGCGGCCGCGCTGCAGGGCGTACCGTTCCGCATTCACTACAGCCTGAAGGCGAACTCCAATCTCGCCCTGTTGCGACTGCTCCACTCGTTAGGGTCGGCGGCGGACGTCGTCTCGGCTGGGGAGCTGTATCGTGCGGCGCGGGCGGGTTTTGCCCCGGCCGACATCATCTTCGGCGGGGTGGGGAAGACCGAGCGCGAGATCGCGGACGGCCTCGACGCCGGCGTGCTCCTCCTCAACGTCGAGTCGGAAGACGAGCTTCGCATTGTCGACCGGCTGGCGCGCGAACGCGGTCTGGTCGCGCCGGTGGCGATTCGGGTGAACCCGGAGATCACCGTCGAGACGCCCCATTCCTACATTCGGACGGGCGAGAAGGGCCACAAGTTCGGCATCCCGTACGATGAGGTCCGCGACGTCGCACGCGTCGCCGCGGCGCTGCCTAACGTTGTGCTCCGCGGCCTGGACATGCACGTGGGCTCGCAGCTGTCCCGGCTGGACGCGTATCGTCATGGGATCGACCGCATTCTCGAGCTGCTCGATCAGCTTCGGTCCGATGGCGCCGATCAGCTCCGGTATCTCGACATCGGCGGCGGCCTCGCCGTCACGTACGACGCCGAGGAGCCGACCGACCTCGAGCGCTATGCGGAAATCGTCGTACCGGCCGTACGCTCGACCGGACTGGAGTTGATCGTCGAGCCGGGTCGATACATGGTGGGCAATGCCGGAGTGCTGATCAGCCGCGTGCTGTACCGAAAGCGGAGCGGCGGCAAGGAGCTGCTCGTCGTCGACGCCGGCATGACCGATCTGCTCCGGCCATCGCATTACAACGCGTATCACCGCATCGAGGGCGTCGAGTCGGTCGACGGCAGATCGCGCGTCGACGTCGTGGGGCCGGTGTGCGAGAGCGGAGACTTTCTGGCGCTCGATCGCGAGCTCGAGGACCTTCGCGCCGGCGATCTGCTCGCCGTGCACTCCGCGGGGGCGTACGGATATGTGATGGCGTCGAACTACAACACACGCGGCAAGCCGGCCGAAGTGCTGGTCGACGGGGACCGGTTCGCGCTCGTGACCGCCCGTGAAAGCTACGAACACCTCGTGATGCCCGAGCTTCTCGAGCCGGACTGGAGGGTCGACTGATGCTCATCGGACTGATGGCGGATTCGCACGATCGCGTGCCTGCAATCCGCGAGCTGCTCGAGCGCCTGACGGAGCATGGCGCCGGCATGGTGCTGCACGCCGGCGACTACTGCTCGCCATTTTCGCTCGCGCCGTTCCTGGAACTGAGCATTCCCTTCGCCGGTGTCTTCGGTCGTAACGATGGGGATCGAGAAGGGCTCAAAGCGTTCGCGGCGAAGGGCGTGGGCATCGAGCTGTTCGAGTCGCCCCACAGCCTCGAGGTTGGCGGGCGTCGCATTCTGCTCGTGCACGACCTCGGTGAAGTGGCGGAGCGGTCGCTCGAGTCGCACGAGATCATCGTGCACGGCTTCACGCATCAGCAGGAGATTCGTGAGCTCGCGGGCGGCGCCATCATCGTGAATCCCGGCGAAGCGTGCGGATGGCTGCACGGTGTCCCTGCCGCGGCCGTACTCGACCTCGAGACGAAGGTCGTCGAATTCATTTCCCTGACGGAGCCCGCGTGGAAGGTGTGAAAGGCACGAGCCGCATCCTGATCATCGATTACGGCTCACAGTTTACGCAGCTGATCGCGCGTCGCGTTCGCGAGGCGCGCGTGTATTCGGAGATACACCCGCCGACGCGCACGATCGGCTGGATTCGCGAGTGGAAGCCGACAGGCATCATTCTGAGTGGAGGTCCAAACTCGGTATACGGCGAGGACGTGCCGAGCGCCGAACCGGAGCTTCTCGACGTCGCGCCCGTGCTCGGGATCTGCTATGGGATGCAGCTCATCGCGCATCTGCAGGGCGGCGCGGTGGTCGACGCGGGCAAGCGGGAATACGGTCGCGCCGAGCTGATCATCGACGAGCCAAATGGGCTATTCTCCGGATTCGATTCGGGCGAGAAGACTCCGGTCTGGATGAGTCACGGCGATCACGTCGATGTGCCGCCGCCCGGCTTCCGCGTGACCGCGAGAAGCGGGAGCGTGCCCATCGCGGCGATGCGTCACGAGACCAAACCGGTCCACGCCGTTCAGTTCCATCCGGAAGTCGCGCACACGGCGCGAGGCGCCGACATCATCGCGAACTTCGTGTTCGACGTCTGCGGCGCGCACCCATCCTGGACGCCGGGCACGTTCATCGAAGAAGAGACGGCGCGCATTCGCGAACGCGTCGGCGATTCCCGCGTGATCTGTGGCCTGTCCGGCGGTGTCGACTCCGCGGTTGCTGCGGCTCTCGTGCACCGCGCGATCGGGGATCAGCTCACGTGCATTTTCGTCGACACGGGGCTTCTGCGGCTCCACGAGCGTGATCAGGTCGAACGCACGTTCAGATCGCACCTCGGCATCAACCTCGTGACCGTTCGCGCGGAGGATCGGTTTCTGAGCGCGCTCGCTGGTGTCGAGGATCCGGAAAAGAAGCGAACGATCATCGGACACACGTTCATCGACGTGTTCGAGGATGCATCCGCCGGCGTCGGTGAGGGCGTCGACTACCTGGTGCAGGGCACGCTGTATCCCGACGTCATCGAGAGCGCGTCACCTCGTGGCGGGCCATCCGTGACGATCAAGACGCATCACAACGTCGGCGGCCTCAAGCCCGGCATGAAGTTCAAGCTCATCGAGCCGCTTCGTGAGCTGTTCAAGGACGAGGTCCGCAACGTCGGCCGCGAGCTCGGTCTCCCCGAAGAAATCGTTGGCCGCCACCCCTTTCCGGGGCCGGGGCTGGCGATTCGCGTGCTGAGCGACGTCACACCGGACAAGCTCGATGTCCTGCGCAAAGCGGACGCGATCTACCTCGAGGAGATTCGATCCGCCGGCCTGTACGACGACATCTGGCAGGCCTTCGCCGTCCTGCTTCCGGTGCGCTCGGTCGGCGTGATGGGGGACTATCGCACGTACGAAAACGTCGTTGGCCTGCGTGCGGTGACGAGCACCGACGGCATGACGGCGGACTGGTTCCCGTTCCCGCACGACGCGCTCGGCCGGATCTCGAACCGGATCATCAACGAAGTGCGTGGCGTGAATCGGGTTGTCTACGACATCAGCTCGAAGCCGCCGGCCACGATCGAGTGGGAGTAGGACCGGTTCCCGCTACACTCCTTTCTCCTCGAGAAGCTTCATGAACTCGGCAGACGTCTGCAGCCCGACGAGCCTGTCCGGGACGTCCGGTTCCTTGCTGAACTGCGCGATCTTGCCGAGAACCGGTAGGTACTGATTCGATACTTCGAGCGGTGGCGCGACGATCAGGAAGAAGAACTTCACGGGCTTCTCATCGATCGCCTTGAAGTCGACCCCTTCGGACTTCCGCCCGAACGCGACACGCAGCTTGTTCACAACGAGCGAACGGCAGTGCGGGATCGCGATGCTCCGTCCGATGCCCGTCGAACCGAGATTCTCGCGGCGTTTCAACATCTTGAACAGCATCCCCTCGGACTTTTCGTCCAGTTTGAGGAGGCTGATCATTTCCTTCAGGATGTCGTCTTTCGACGTCCCCTCGAGCTCCAGCTTGACCGCGTCTTCCGAGAAGAATTCGCGCAGTTCCATCGTTCCCCAATCGTCGTAGAAAAGAGGGGCACCCTCCGGCGCCCCACAGCCGCCCGAAGTTATCCGACTCGGCAAGTCGTGTCAAATCTTCACGTTGCACGACTTCTGAGGCCGAGTTAGGTTCCGCGTATGCGCTTCCCGTACCCCGTCGACCACGACATCCCGGTCATCCTGGCGCCCATGGCGGGGGTGTCGGAGTCGCCGTTCCGCCGCCTGTGCCGCAAGCACGGGGCGGACGTCGTCGTCACGGAATTCCTCTCGGCCGAGGGCATCCGACGCGAGAACGAGGCGACGCTGAGCAAGCTTCGTTTCGGTCCGGACGAGCGCACGATCGGCGTTCAGATCTTCGGTGCCGACCCGCAGGCCATGGGTGACGCGGCGCGCCTCGTGACCGACGTGTTTCAGCCGGACTTCATCGACATCAACTTCGGCTGCCCCGTCAAGAAGGTCGTGAAGCGGAACGGCGGGTCGGGATGTCTTCGCGACCTCGGGCTCGTCCAGGACGTCATCCGGGCCGTCGGCCAGGGAACGTCGCTGCCCGTGACGGTGAAGATCCGAAGCGGGTGGAACGAAGAGATGCGTGACCCAGTGGCGATCGGGCTGCGGTGTCAGGACGCTGGTGCGCGCGCTCTGACGCTGCATCCGCGGACCCGCACGCAGATGTACTCCGGCAATGCGCGGTGGGACGAGATCGCGGCTGTCGTTGCCGCGCTGGACATCCCGGTCATCGGCAACGGAGACATCAAGACGGCCGCCGACGCGCTACGGATGCGCGCGCATACCGGCTGCGCCGCCGTCATGATCGCTCGCGGCTCGTTCGGTCAGCCCTGGATCTTCGCGCAGGCCCGCGCCCTCATCGACGGCGCGGAGGTCCCACCGACGCCCGCCATCGAGGAGCGATTCGCCATCGCGCTCGCGCACGCTGCCATGGTGCAGGCCTACGAGGTCGACCCGGAAGGTGCCGCCATCGAATTCCGCAAGCACCTCGGATGGTACGTCAAGGGGCTGCCCAGCTCGGCGGAGCTGCGCCGCCGCCTGCACGCGGTGAACAGCTTCAGCGAGGTCGAGGGAATTTTCGGCGACTATCTGCGTTGGCTCGAGAGTCGCTCGTTCGATCACGCGGCTTCCGAAGTCGCCGACGAGGACACTGCGGAGCTGGAGACGGCCGAGGCGTGATTCGCGACCGTGTGCTGGCACTGCTTCGGCAGGTCGCAGACGGTCAGCTGGACATCCACGCAGCGCTCGATCGACTTGCCGGGGATCCCATCGAATCGCTGCCCTTCGCGACGATCGATCACCACCGCGCGCTCCGACAGGGCTATCCCGAAGTCATCCTCGGCCAGGGGAAAACGACGGAGCAAATCGTCGCCATCGCCGAGCGGATCGCGGCCCGCGGTGAAGGCTTTCTCGTCACGCGCGCCGACGAGGCCGCGCGCGCCGCGTTGGCCGCCGGCTTCAGCGGCCTGGCGATCAACGAGCTGGGTCGCTGCGTGTACCTGGCGCCGTCCGAGCCGGCTCCGCGTGGTCGCGGGACGATTCTGATCGTGACCGCGGGCACCAGCGACCTGCCTGTCGCCGAGGAGGCTGCGGTCACGGCGACGGCGCTTGGAAACGACGTCGACCGGCTGACTGACGTCGGTGTCGCCGGGATCCATCGAGTGCTGTCCGGGGCAGCGTCGCTGACGCGAGCAGCCGTCGTGATCGTCGTCGCCGGTATGGACGGCGCGCTTCCGTCGGTGGTCGGCGGGCTCGTTTCGACCCCGGTCATCGCGGTTCCCACGAGCGTCGGTTACGGCGCGAGCTTCGGCGGCGTCGCGGCATTGCTCGCCGCGCTCAACAGTTGCGCGTCAGGCGTAACGGTCGTCAACATCGACAATGGATTCGGTGCCGCCGTCGCGGCATCCCGGATCAATCACGCCTCGATCTCGTAGCCTCCCGATACACTCGTTCTCGTGGGCAAAACGCGGATCTGGATCAATCTGACCGCGGTAGCCTCGTGGGTCCTCGCTCTTGCCGGCATGCTGGCGCTGGCCTGGGGAGCGCAGGCACCTGTGTGGGCATCCGGTGCCGCCGCCGCCGCGTCCGTCGCGGCCGTGACGTACGCGTGGCTGCTCATCAGCCAGCGTCTCGATCCACCGCTCCGAGAGTCGATTCCGCAGTATCTCGCCACGGCACTTGCGCCTGTTACCTGGCTCGCTGCCGCCTCGGGCGGGCCCGGCTCGCCTGCCGTCGTCGCGCTCGCACTCGGCGTCCGGGTCGTAGCCGGCGCCGAGAACATCCGCACCGCAATTTCGGTCGCGGCGGGCGCGCTCGTCGCGCTGACCGCGATCCACTACTCGGTCGGCGGAACGATCGCCTTCTCCGACATGCTCGGCGGTGGCGTTGTCTTCGCCGCCATCGCGTTGTTCCCGGCCTGGCAAGTCAAGCGCGCCCAGGAAAATGCCAAACGTCGGCGCCGGGCTTCGCGCTCCGATAGCGTCTACGGCGCCGAGCGCACGAACACTCCGCGCGCGTTCGAGGCAATGCCCTCGGATCTCCGGCGCGGCGTCGAGGTCACGCGCCAGGAGGCGGAGGAGCGCCGGCAGACCGAAGTCCTCAGTCGCTATCTGTGCGACGTTCGAGACGCTCTCGGGGCCGACGAGGTGACCTTCTGGCGGTGGACTGGCGCTCGGGATACGCTCGTCGCCGCGGCCTGCTCGGGCGAGGGGGCTGAAACCGAGCCGACCAAGTTCAATCATGCGGAATGGCTTCCCCTCGTGAAATGGTCCGCTGAAGAGCGGATTGTGCACTTCGACGACGGCAAGCCGGGCCCTCGTGTGGCGATGGGCCCCGTGGCTGGCCTCAAGCGCGCCTTTGGGGCGTTGAGCATTTCCGCGGAAGCTGGGCTCAAACCGTCGCGCGACGAGCTGAAGGAGTGGGTGCCGCGGTACACGGCCCAGGTCGCGGTCCTGGCCGAGCTTCTCGAGACCCGTGAAGAGGTCGGGCGGCAGAATCGTCGGACGCAGGCGCTCCTACGCGCCGCCCAGCAGTTCCAGTCCAACCGGACGATCGAATCGCTCGGCCGCTCGATCTCCGAAACCGCCTTGGAGGTCACGTCAGCAGCGCGTGGTGCCCTTGTGCGCTGGCACGCCAACTCCAACGACGGCGAGGTCCAGAGCGTCTCCGAGGGCCATCGCATCGCGGAAGGGTGGCCGATCAGCGAGGATTCGCAGGTCGGCACGATGTGCAAGAACGGGCTCCCACAGGTGTGGGAAGACGCGCGCATGATCGCGCGGCATACCCGAATCTATGGCGCATGGGAAACACCGCGCCCGATTGGCTCGCTCGCGATTATCCCGCTCAAGCGTGAGGCCGGCGTCATCGGCGCGATCGTAATCGAGGGCGACGAGCCCGGCGACGTGTTGATCGCGGAGGTCCGCAACGTCCGACTGCTCGCGGCCATTGCCGCCGTGTCGCTCGAGACAATGTGGGAGATCGAGGAAGTCACTCGCCGCGCCAGAACGGACCAGTTGACCGGGCTAGCGAACCGGCGCCATTTCGACGAGCAGATGACGCGCGTGTTGGCTGAAACGGACCGATTCGGTGGATCGGCGTCGCTGGTCGTGGCGGACATCGATAACTTCAAGGCGGTCAACGACACGTTCGGACACGACGGCGGCGACGTCGTACTGCAGAGTGTCGCCCAAGCGTTCCAGGACGGCGTCCGGAATGTCGATACCTGCGCCCGGTATGGTGGAGAGGAGATCGCAGTGCTCCTCCCGCAGACCAGCATGGACGGCGCGCGCGACTTCGCGGAACGACTTCGGAAGGCGATCCAGTCGCGCGCGGTGCTGCATGCCGGCCGCGAGATCACGGTCACCGCCTCCTTCGGTGTCGCGACGTATCCCGACAGCGTGGTGACGCACGATGCGCTGTTTCCGACGGCAGACCGGGCGTTGTACCAAGCCAAGGCGGAAGGGCGAAACAGGGTGCGCTGTGCTATCCCAGGCGCTGTTCAGAAGGCGACTTAGCCGCTTCGTTTCGAGTCGATTCGAGATGGTCGGCGAGGTTGAAACGCCCCCGTCGCTCGATTAGGTTTGAGTCACGGGGGCGACTGGCTTCGACGGGGTTAGTGAAGCTGTGGCCGCGTGCCCAGGTACTCGGGTCCCTGGTAAAACACTCGGGAAAATCACAACTGCCAACAACAACCTGGCAATGGCTGCGTAACGTCTAGGCGTTACAGCACCTGCCCATGGGGAAGCCCGCCCGAGGCGGCTTCATGGGTATCGCAAACTCGGGATAGCCCTGCGGTGCGCTCTCCGGCGCAGGGCGAAAGTCTAGAGAGCTTGTCCAGGAGTGGGCCGCCCACTGGCCAGCGACTGGAGACATCAACCGGTGGGCTACGCACGTAGACGCTGTGGTCGATCTATTCTCGGACCCGGGTTCAATTCCCGGCGCCTCCATCAAACGAAACGGCCCCGCCTTTGGCGGGGCCGTTTCGTTTGAGCTATCAGCCAGCAGCCATCAGCCATCAGCCATCACCTCTAACGGCGTCAGTAGGCGGCGGCGACTTCCGACGCAGCTTGAATGACGGAGCGGCCCGCTCGGCGGCTGCAGCGGATACACGCTCCAACGACGCGAGCATGCGTCTGACTTCGGAAATCGAGGCTTGGACGGCATCGCACGTTTGGCGTGTGAGATACCAAGTCGTGCGCGAGGGTTACGTAATACGACAGTTCGCTAGCGGAGCCAAGAGAAGTCTGAGAGTGCCGAGCAAGCTCCGCATCGCTGTTCTTCCCGCATCCCTCCGCGATGTTCGCGGAGATCGAGACCGCTGCACGACGCGCCTGCGAGACCAGCCCAAACAGCTCATGCTTGGGCCACCGCGCGGTCTCGTGATGCATCGCGATCGTGACTGCGTGCGCCCTGTGCCACACCGCGAGCTTGGTGAAGTCTCCCATGGCTGTCCGCGTTGAGCCGCAGATAACCTGATAGCGATTTGGACGTCCAGCATGATCGCTTCTACGCGACTCGGACCATCCGAACGCAGTTTCTAGCTGATGGCTGATGGCTGATGGCTGATAGCTGCATCGCTATGGCTGAGAGCTGCATCGCTATGGCTGATGGCTGCCGTGCTGCGGCTGATGGCTGGCGGAGCATCCGCCAACGCCGCCTGCGCGGCCGCCAGGCGGGCAATAGGGACTCTGAATGGAGAACACGACACGTAGTCGAGCCCCAGCTGATGACACAGCGTGACGCTGCGCGGCTCGCCGCCGTGCTCTCCGCAGATCCCGACCTTGAGCGTCGGACGCACGCGGCGACCGTCTTCCACGGCCATTCGAATGAGCTTCCCGACGCCCGCCGCGTCGAGCACGCGGAATGGGTCGTCCGGCAGGATTCCTTTCTCCACGTAGAAGGGCAGGAATCGGCCGGCGTCGTCGCGGCTCAGACCCAGCGTCGTCTGTGTCAGGTCGTTGGTTCCGAACGAGAAGAACTGCGCCGTGGCGGCGATCTCGTCGGCGGTCAGTGCGGCTCGCGGAAGCTCGATCATCGTGCCGATCAGATACGGCACGGGCTCGCCCATGCCGCCAAGCACCTGGCGCGCCACATCCTCGATGATGGCCCGCTGATGCTCGAATTCGCGCGCCGTCGCGACGAGCGGCACCATGATCTCGGGCTGCACGTCGATCCCACGGCGGGACGCGCGTACGGCGGCTTCGAAGATCGCGCGCGCCTGCATCTCGGTGATCTCCGGATACGTGATCCCGAGACGACAACCGCGATGTCCGAGCATCGGGTTCGTCTCGCGGAGCGACTCCACAACCCGGTTCAGCTCGTCCCGCGCCATGCCTAACGTTCGTGCCAGCAGCTTCGATTCCTCGCCACCGTGTGGGAGGAACTCGTGCAGTGGCGGATCGAGGAGCCGAATCGTGACAGGGAATCCCGTCATCGCCTCGAAGATGCCCTCGAAGTCGGCGCGCTGCATGGGCAGCAGCTTTGCCAACGCGCGCCGTCGTCCGGACTCGTCGCGCGCCACGATCATCTCGCGCATGGCGGTGATCCGGTCGCCTTCGAAGAACATGTGCTCCGTGCGACACAAGCCGATGCCCTCGGCGCCGAACTGACGTGCTACCCGCGCGTCCTTCGGTGTGTCGGCGTTCGCCCGAACCTTCAGGCGACGCACGTCGTCCGCCCAGGCGAGCACATTCGAGAACGACTGGTACATCGGAGCGCGCGAGGCGGGCAGGGCACCGCTCGTCACGCGAACGATCTCGCTCGGAATGGTCGGCAGATCGCCAATGAATACCCGGCCTGTCGCGCCGTCGAGCGTGATCCAGTCACCCTCGGACACGGTGGTCCCGTTGACGCTGAACGTGCGGCGTTCGACGTCAATGTGAATGTCTTTGCACCCGACGACGGCGCACTTGCCCATGCCACGCGCCACCACCGCGGCGTGGCTCGTCATGCCGCCCCGCGCGGTGAGGATGGCGCGGGCGGCGACGATGCCGTGAAAGTCCTCCGGCGTCGTCTCATCCCGCACGAGGATGACCGCCTGTCCCTTGGCAGCGAGCTGCTCTGCGGCGTCCGGGTCGAACACCGCGCGACCTGCCGCTGCGCCCGGACTCGCCGGTAGGCCGAGGCAGACCGGCCGGGCGCGCGCCTGAGGGTCGATGATCGGATGCAGGAGCTGGTCGAGCTGATCGGCGACGACGCGATTCACCGCCTCCGCGCGGGAGATGAGCCCTTCGTCGACCATTTCGCTTGCGATGCACACGGCAGCCGCCGCCGTGCGCTTGCCGGTGCGGGTCTGCAGCAGATACAGCTTCCCGCGCTCGACCGTGAACTCGATGTCCTGCATGTCGCGAAAATGCCGTTCGAGCCGGTCCTTGGTGTCCAGCAGCTCGGCGTAGGACCCGGGCAGACGGTTCGCCATCTCGTCAATGTCGAGCGGCGTGCGAATGCCGGCCACGACGTCCTCGCCCTGGGCGTTCACGAGGAATTCGCCATAGAACCGACGCTCGCCCGTGGACGGATTCCGTGTGAACGCGACGCCCGTTCCGGAATCATCCCCGAGGTTGCCGAACACCATCGCGACGACGTTGACGCCCGTGCCTAACGTCTCGGGGATGCTGTTCACCCTGCGGTAGTCGACTGCCTTCTTCAGCGTCCAGGATGTCCAGACCGCCTCGATGGCGCCCCACAGCTGCACCTGCGGGTCCGTCGGGAACGACTGCCCGGTCTGATTTCGCACGACCGCTTTGTATTCCTCGGCGAGGTTTCGCAGCGCGCCTTCGCTCAGCTCGGCGTCGGTCTCTACTCCCTCGGTCATGCGTTTCGCGCGCAGCAGATGCTCGAAGTTCTGGATCGGGACGCCGAGCACGACGTCCGAGTACATCTGGATGAAGCGGCGGTACGAGTCGTACGCGAAGCGCGCACTGCCGCTCTGCCGCGCGAGTGCCACCACCGTGCGGTCGTTCAAGCCGAGATTGAGAATCGTCTCCATCATGCCGGGCATCGACACCGGCGCGCCCGACCGGACAGAGACGAGCAGCGGGTTCGTCGTATCCCCGAACCCGCGTCCTGTCGCCTCTTCGAGTCGACGGACGTGGGTCGCGACCTCATCGCGAAGCGACTCGGGGAACGTGCCGCGCTGCAGATATTCGACGCAGACGGAGCACGCGATGGTGAACCCCGGCGGCACCGGCACGCCGAGGTTCGTCATCTCGGCGAGGTTCGCGCCCTTGCCGCCAAGCACGTCGCGCATCTCGCGCGTGCCCTCGGCCTTGCCGTTGCCAAAGAAGTAAACGAGCATCGGTGACCGGTGTGCGGCAGTCGTTATGCAGCGGTGGCGATCAGCACCCGCAGCCGAATCGCAGCTTGTCGGGGTCGGTGGGCGGCGGCGTCGGATAGTCGCCCGAGAAGCACGCGTGGCAAAAGCCACTCGGGCCATCAGGCACCGATTCGAGCATCCCATCCAGCGACAGATAGCCGAGCGTATCGACCCCAATGTGGGCGGCGATTTCGTCGGTGGTCAGGTTCGCTGCGATGAGCTCCTCGCGATTCGGCGTGTCGATGCCGTAATAGCAGGGTCCGGTGATCGGCGCCGACGACACCCGCATATGCACTTCCCGCGCCCCAGCCGCCCGTACCATGGCCACGAGCCCGCGCGTCGTCGTGCCTCGGACGATCGAGTCGTCGACCATCACGACACGCTTGCCCTCGAGCACCTCGCGAACCGCGTTGTATTTCACTTTCACTTTCGCGTCGCGGCCGGCCTGCGTGGGCTGGATGAACGTGCGGCCGACGTAGTGATTGCGGATCAGCGCGAGCTCCAGCGGAAGCCCCGACTGCTCGGCGAATCCTAACGCGGCGGAGTTCGAGGAGTCGGGAACGCTGAACACGAGATCCGCCCCGGGCGCCGGACACTCCTTCGCCAGGCGTCGTCCCAGCGCGCGGCGCGCCCGGTCCACCGACCCGCCGAACACGCGGCTGTCAGGGCGGGAGAAGTACACGTATTCGAAGACGCAGCGGCGCATGTCGGTCGTCGCGAACGGCCTGATGGAGCGGAAACCATTCGAGTCGATCGCGACGATCTCACCGGCCTCGACTTCGCAGTACACCGAGGCACCAACGATGTCCAGCGCGCAGGTCTCGGACGCGACCACGTACGCGCCTTCGGGTGTCCGACCGACGACGAGTGGCCGCCAGCCGCGCGGATCGCGCGCCGCGAGCATGGTCTTGCCGATCACGACCAGCAACGAGTACGCCCCTTCAACCCCAGTGAGTGCCTCGGCAAGCTTGCCTTCCGGCGCTTCGGCGGACGACTTCGCGAGGCGATGCACGAGCACTTCGGAGTCCATCGTCGACGAGAAGATGGAGCCCTGGTCCTCGAGCCCACGACGGAGCTCGGTCGCGTTCGTGAGGTTGCCGTTGTGAGCGAGCGCGATGTGGCCGCCGCGAAACCGCGCAAGCACCGGCTGCGCGTTCTCAATGGTCGAGGACCCGGCCGTGCTGTACCGCGTGTGCCCGATCGCCAGCGTCCCTTCGAGCGAGCCGATGGTGCTGCCGTCGAATCCATCGGACACGAGTCCCATCTTCCGGGCGACGCGCGCGCTGCCGTCGGCGTCGATCGCCACGATGCCGGCCGATTCCTGACCGCGGTGCTGCAACGAGTACAGCCCGAGGTGCACGACCGACGCCGCCTTCGGAAGTCCCTGCACACCGAATATGCCGCACATGAGTCAGTTACTCACTGTCGAAGATGCCTCGACCGCCAGCGCATCATCGGCGACGGCGACGCGGGTCATGATGGACGGAATCGCGTCGTGATACGCCGCCGCGATCTCCGAAACGGGCGAGACGATCTCGCCCCCCGCATAACGAATGCGGAACGGTCGTTCCTGCGGCTCGACCGCGCCAATGCGTCGCGCCGGGACACGGTGCACGGCAGCGATGCGCTCCACGTCGCCCGGTGCGCTCGTCGAGACGATGATGCGTGCCTGCGCCTCACCGAACAATAACGCCCGCGGCGGCAGCGACGACCACGCGGTGAGGTCGATGCTCGCGCTCACCACCCGCTCTCGATTCGCCATGACGCACTCGGCGAGCGCGACCGCCAGCCCGCCCTCACTGCAGTCGTGCGCGGATGAGACGACGTCGGCATTGATCGCCTCGAGGAGCGCGTCGATCAGCGCTCGCTCCGCCCGCAGATCACAGCGAGGCGGCGCGCCCGCGGTCACACCGTGGATGCGCGCGAGATACTCCGACCCTCCGAGCTCATTGGTCGGCTCGCCGAGGAGGATGATGGTATCGCCGGCGGTCTGGAAGGTGGCGCGCGTGACGTGGTCGATGTCGTCGATCAGTCCTACCATCCCGATCACGGGGGTGGGGTACACGGCGCCGTTCGGGCTCTCGTTGTACAGCGACACGTTGCCGCCCGTCACCGGTGTGCCTAACGCCTCACAGGCGTCCGCCATTCCGCCAACCGCTTCGCGGAACTGGAAGAATACCTCGGGCCGTCGGGGGTTACCGAAGTTGAGGCAGTTCGTGATGGCCAGGGGGCGGGCGCCCGTGCACGCCACGTTGCGTGCCGCTTCGGCGACCGCGATGCGCCCGCCCATCCGCGGCTCGAGGTAGACATATCGGCCATTGCAGTCCGTCGTCACCGCGATCGCCTTCCGCGTGCCGCGCAGCCGCAGCACCGCGGCGTCGCCACCCGGGCCGATGACGGTGTTCGTGCGAACGGACGTGTCGTACTGCCGATAGACCCAGCGCTTGCTCGCGATCGTCGGTGCCGACAGCAGCGCACGCAACGTCCACGTTGCGTCGCGCTCCTCGGGCTTTTCCGGAATTGCGTTCACGTCGCGCGCACGCAGCGCCACCACGGCCGCGCTCTCCTTCGCGTCCGGGTGGTAGACCGGACAATCAGTCACGAGACGCGAGCCCGGGAATTCCGCGACGACGCGATCGCCCTCCGTGACGCGATACACCGGCTCGGCGATCACCTCGCCGATGACTTCAGCCGAGAGATCCCACTTCGCGAGGATCTCCTTGACCGCGGCTTCGCGACCGCGGTGTGCGACGACAAGCATCCGCTCCTGCGATTCGCTCAGCAGGATCTCGTAGGGCGTCATGCCTTCCTCGCGCACCGGCACCTTCGAGACGTCAATGGTCACGCCAACGTCGCCGCGCGCGGCCATCTCCGCGGACGACGACGTCAGGCCGGCAGCGCCCATGTCCTGGATCGCGACGATGTGCCCGCTCTTGATCAGCTCGAGCGATGCCTCCAGCAGCAGCTTCTCCGTGAAGGGATCACCGACCTGTACACGCGGGCGCTTCGCGTCGCTCTCGTGGGACAGGTCCTCCGACGCGAACGAAGCCCCATGAATCCCGTCGCGGCCCGTGCGCGCGCCCACGGCGATGATCGGGTTACCGACGCCCTCGGCCTTGGCGCGAATCAGATCCTGCTCGTTCATGACGCCGACGCACATGGCGTTCACGAGCGGGTTCGTCTCGTACGCCGGATCGAAAACGACTTCGCCACCGACGGTCGGAACGCCAACCGAGTTGCCGTAGTCGCCGATGCCTTTCACGACACCGCCGAACAGGTAGCGGACGCGCGGGTGGTCGAGCGACCCGAAGCGCAGCGAGTCGAGCATTGCGATCGGACGCGCACCCATCGTGAACACGTCACGAAGAATCCCGCCCACGCCCGTCGCCGCGCCCTGGTACGGCTCCACGGCGGACGGATGGTTGTGCGATTCGATCTTGAACGCGACGGCAATGCCGTCACCGACGGAAATGACCCCGGCATTCTCGCCGGGTCCCTGCAGGACGTATGGGGCCTTCGTCGGCAGCGTGCGCAGGATCGGTCTCGAATGCTTGTAGGAGCAGTGCTCGCTCCACAGCGCACTCACGACTCCCAGCTCGGTGAACGTGGGCACGCGCCCGAGCATGTCGACCAGTCGCTGGTACTCGTCAGGCGTCAGCCCGTGCTCGGCAACGAGCGCCGGCGTGATGACCGGGTCGCCGGGGCGGGGGAGTGCGCTCACCCGCGTCGCCCGAACATTGAGCTGAAGAACCTCGTGACGCCACTTTCGTGGGCGTGCTCGAGCAACTCGATCTCACCGACGTCGAGCCAGACGCCCCCGCAGTCCGCGCATTGATCGACCTTGACGTGATGGTGCTCCATTTCCTTCAGTTCTCCCCCGCATTTCGGGCACTTCATGTAATGCGCCTTGCGATCGCTCTTCGCGCGCGCGGCGTCGAGCGACGCACGGCGTTCCTTGATCAACTCGGCGTTCAGCTTCGCGAAGTACTCGTCTTCATTGCGACTGGGCTTCTGTTCGGCGGACATGTCGAGGAAAAGGTTGAGAGTCGGAAAGGACGCAGGACCGTGCGGTCGCGATCAGACGCCGACGCGCTCGAGCACCGATTCGAACAGCGCGACGCCATCCGCCGAGCCCACGACGGCTTCTGCCGCACGCTCCGGGTGGGGCATCAACCCCAACACGTTGCCGCGTTCGTTGACGATGCCGGCAATCCCGCGAGCCGAGCCGTTCGGGTCGTGCGCGGGATCAACCTCACCGGCGGCATTCACGTACCGAAACACGACCTGGCCATTCTGCTCGAGCCGATCGAGTGTCGCGTCGTCCGCGGTGTATCGCCCGTCGCCGTGCGCGATCGGCAGCCGCAGCAGTTGACCTGACGCGTACTGATTCGTGAAGCGCGTGTCGGTGTTTTCGACGCGCACGCGACACAGCTCGCTCACGAACTGCAAGCTCTGGTTCCGGAGCAGCGCACCCGGCAGCAGCCCGGCCTCGCACGCGATCTGGAAGCCATTGCAGATTCCGATCACCGGACCGCCACGGTCTGCATGGGCGACAACCTCACGCATGATGGGCGAGAAGCGCGCGATGGCGCCGGCTCGCAGGTAGTCACCGTAGCTGAACCCACCCGGCAGTATCACGACGTCCGCGCCGCGGAGATCGTGGTCTTTGTGCCAGAGCCATACGGCTTCCTGACCCAGCACGTCGTTCACCGCGAGAAATGCGTCCTCGTCGGAGTTCGAGCCCGGGAACTTGACGATGCCGAATTTCATGCCTGCTCCACGTTGGCGATCTCGAAGTCCTCCGTCACCGGATTGGCGAGCAGCTTGGCGCACATGTCGCGGACAACGCGCTCGGCCGATTGTGCTTCGGGCGCGTCGGCGTCGATGACGAGGTGTCGCCCCACGCGCACGTCCCGGACGCCAGCGAATCCAAGCGAGTGCAGCGCGTCAGCCACCGCCTTCCCCTGCGGGTCCAGCAGGCCGCGCCGAGGGACGATGTGAACGGCGACACGATATCGACTCATGGTTCGCGATCCTCGGGCTTGGGATTGGTGGCAGGCGGGTTCGGACGATCGCCCCGGGACCGGCGACGCCGACGCCGCCGTCGGTTCGTCGGTTCCTGAGCGTCCGCTTCCTCGCCGTTCGACGACGCGATCGCTGCTGATCGCGGGAGCGCCTCATCGTGTTCGGGGAGGTCATAAGCGAGCGTCGGATCGACATCGGCCTCTTCCTCGAGAAACACCGACCGGCGGTCGGGAACGCGGTCGAGAAAGCCGAGAGCCGCCCACTTCACCGCACCGAACAGCACGTAGGCCACCAACGCCGGAAAGATAAACTCCCGGGGAAGGAAGATGAGCCCGAGAACGCTGCCCAGCACGATCGACGTGCCGACCATCTGCCGCATTGATCTGTACCCGACTGTCGGGACCGCCGGATACGGCACATCGCTGATCATGAAGTACGCGAGCCCGACCATCAGCCAGCGCAGGATCGTGTGCCACGGCAGTTCGGCGAGCGTCCGATTGTCCGTGAAGAAGATGACGGTGTCGTTGTACAGTGACGTCTGACTGAACCAGTAGTACGTCGCGAGCGTCATCCCCGCGGCAGGGCTGGGGAGCCCGTGAAAGTGGGTCTTCGCGGTCCCGGCCTGCTCGACGTTGAAGCGCGCCAGACGAATGACGGCGCACGACGCGAAGATGAAGACGTAGATCCAGTCGGTGCCGTCCGTCCTGAGCGCCGCGAAGTACATGATCAATGCCGGCGCGAGGCCGAACGAGATCGCATCGACGAGGGAGTCGAGCTCTTCGCCGAAGCGGCTGCCGGTTCCCGTCGCTCGCGCGATGCGTCCGTCGAGCGAATCGGCAACGCCGCCGAGCACGATGAAAAACGCCGCGGTCCCGAATCGCCCGCGTGAGGCCAGCACCACGGCGTAGATGCCGCAGAACAGGTTGAACAGCGTGAAGCCGTTAGGCAGGAGGACCACGGCCCGCTTCACTTCGGGGCGCCGGAACCGCGCTCGCTTCATTTCGACGAGAACTCCGCGATGACGGTGGTGCCGGCAACGGTCGTCTCACCGGCCTTCACGTGGACGGTCGAGCCAGGCGGGACGAACACGTCGACGCGAGAGCCGAATCGGATGAGTCCCATGCGCTCGCCCTGCTCGACGCGCTCACCTTCGCGACTGTAGGTGTGGATCCGCCGAGCGATCAGGCCGGCGATCTGGCGGACGAGAATCCGCCGCCCGCCGGCCTCGAGGCCCACCGATGTCTGCTCGTTCTCGAGGCTCGACTCCTCGGTGGCGGCGTTCATGAACTTACCGGCCGTTCGATGGACATAGCGTACCGTGCCCGACACCGGATACCGGTTCACGTGCACGTTGAACACGTTCATGAAGATCGAGACCCGAACGGCACGCCCGTGGACGAACGTCGGCTCGTCCACCTCCGTGATCATGACGACCTTGCCATCGGCGGGAGCGATGACGAGCTGGTCGCCGCGCGCGCCAGTGCGCTCGGGGTCGCGAAAGAAGTACGCGACCCACAGGGCGACGAGCGTGAGCGTGAACGCCAGCAGCCAGAGCGGCCACGATCGGCGGGTGAGTGCAGCCGTGTAGGCCGCGGCCGCGATCAGCGCGGCGACGATGATGAAGGCGAGACCCTCACGAGCGAAGTTCATGACAGCCCCGCGATATCCAGATCGCTGCCCGTAATGCGTCGGTAGGCGTCGCGATACCGGGTGCTCGTCGCGTGAACGACGTTCTCCGGAAGCGGCGGTGGGGGATAATCGCCCGACCAACGGCCGGCGACTCGTTCGGCATCGAGGTAATCGCGCAACGGCTGCTTGTCGAAGCTGGGTTGTGAACGGCCGGGCGAGTATTCGGTCGCGGGCCAGAAGCGAGAGCTGTCGGGCGTGAGGACCTCGTCCACGATGATGATGCGCCCGTCGCGCGTGCCGAACTCGAATTTGGTATCGGCGATGATAATCCCGCGCGGCTCGGCCATCTCGCAGCCGCGTTCGTACACCGCGCGGGTCATCGCCTCGAGACGCTCGGTCGCCGCGTCTCCCACAATGCGCGTCATGTGCGCGACCGTGATGTTTTCGTCATGCCCCGTCTCGGCTTTCGTGGCCGGGCTGAACACCGGCGGATCGAGTCGATCGCTCTCACGCAACCCTGCTCGCAACGGCTCTCCGGCCAGCGTCCCGGACGTCCGGTACTCCTTCCAGGCCGAGCCGGCGATGTATCCGCGGATCACGCACTCGACCGGGAAGACATCCGCCCGCCAGGCGAGCATCGCGCGGCCGCGCAGGAGATCGTAGTACGGCTCGAGTGCCGGCACTTCGCGAACGATCCGGTCGGCATCGGCCGTGATCATGTGGTGGGGCACATCACCCTCGATCTGACGAAGCCACCACGCGGTGAGCTGCGTGAGAACGGCGCCCTTGTACGGAACCGTCTCTCGCATGACGACGTCGAACGCGCTCACGCGATCGGTCGCGACCACCAGCAAGCGATCGCCATCCACTTCGTAGACATCGCGCACCTTGCCGCGCCGCAGTACCGTGAGCGGGAGCGACGTCGTGGCAACGCTGGTCATACGCGCACCTCGGCGACGTCGCGCACATCCACGGCCGGTGTTCCGGCGAGGAGCGGCTCGACGATCTCTTCGAGAAACTCGTCCACCTGCGCTGCCGAACGGCCAATGAATCGCGCCGGCTCGAGCGCCTCACGCAGATCGTCCAGCGGAACCCCGTACTCGGAGTCCGTCCCGAGACGCTCGAGCATGTCGTTGCGCTTGCCTTCGTCCTTCATGGCTCGCGCGGCCGCTACGCTGTGGCGGCGGATCACTTCGTGCGCAATCTGACGATCGCCCCCGGCTTTCACGGCGCGGAGGATGAGCTCCTCCGTTGCCATGAAGGGCAGCTCGTCGCCGATCCGTTGGCGAATCCGCGCCGGATGCACCTCGAGGCCGCTCGCAATGTTGATCATCAGGATGAGAATGGCGTCCGTCGCGAGAAATGCTTCGGGAATGACGAGGCGCCGGTTCGCGCTGTCGTCCAGCGTGCGCTCGAAGTACTGCACCGCGTGCGTCTGGTTCGCGTTCGGTTCGAGCGTGCCGACGAAGCGCGCCAGCGACGCGATGCGCTCCGAACGCATCGGGTTGCGCTTGTACGCCATGGCCGACGATCCGATCTGCTCGGACTCGAACGGCTCTTCGATCTCCCCGAACGCCTGCAACATGCGGATGTCGCTGCTGAACTTCGCGGCGGACGTCGCCACGCCCGACACGACGCCGAGCACCTGCGCGTCGAGCTTCCGGGTGTAGGTCTGCCCGGTCACCGACAGCGAGTGTGTGAAGTCCATCGCGGCGGTGACGCGGCGATCGAGCTCGCGGACGCGCTCATGATCGCCGTTGAACATCTGGAGAAAGCTCGCCTGCGTGCCGGTCGTCCCCTTCACGCCACGGAACGGCAGCGTGGCGCGCCGGTAATCCAGGTCCATCAGGTCGAGCACGAGATCCTGCATCCAGAGCGTCGCCCGCTTGCCCACGGTCGTGAGCTGCGCCGGCTGCAGGTGCGTGTAGCCTAACGTCGGCTCGTCGCGCCATTCCCGGGCGAACGCGGCGAGCGCGCGCAGCGCCGTGATGATCCGGCCGCGGAGCAGGTCGAGTCCGCGGCGCATGAGGATCAGGTCGGCGTTGTCGGTGACGAACGCGCTCGTCGCGCCCAGATGAATGAACGATTTCGCGGCCGGCGCGACATCGCCGAACGCGTGCACGTGCGCCATGACGTCGTGCCGGAATCGCCGCTCGTATGCGGCGACCGCGCTGAAGTCGATGTCGTCGAGGTGCGCGCGCATCTGCGCGATCGCTTCGTCGGGGATCTTGTACCCCAGCGCCCGTTCGGCTTCCGCAAGCGCGAGCCAGAGCTGGCGCCACAGGCCGTGGCGCATCGCCGGCGACCAGAGCCGAAGCATTTCCGCCGACGCATAACGCTCGGCGAGCGGGGAACTGTATTGCGTGAGTCGCTGATCGATCTGAGGCGTCACTGAATCACGACATCCGTGTAATAGATTCTCCCGCCCCGCTCGTAGAGGATGCGGATGGCCGATCGGCCGGCATACGTGTCGATCGCCCGTTGCACGTCGGACGCCGACGCGATGGGCACGCGGTTGATCTGGACGATGACGTCACCGCGCTGAATGCCAATGTCGTTCGAGACGCGATCGCTGACGTTGTACACGACGGCGCCGCGGCCGACACCAATCCCGCGCTCGGCGCGAATCGTCGGCGTGAGCGTCACGAGCTCCATCTCGTGCAGGACCGCCACCTTCGGCGCGCTGACTTCCGGAAGGTCCGCGATCTCGACGCTCACCGTCTGCTCGCCGCCATTCCGTCGAATCACGATAGGCACCCGATCCCCGACGCGGAGATCGAGACGCTCGGCCTCCCAATCGAACCCGTTCTTGAGCGTGCGCTGGCCGGCGCGGACGAGCTGGTCGCCCGGCTGAATGCCGGCGCGCGCTGCTGGCGAGCCCGGAACGATTGCACTGACGAACACCCCCGCGTTCAGCGCGGCGCGCGGGTTGTTGCCGGTCGGCTGGGTCACTTTCACGCCGATCCACGGTTGTCGCAGGCGCCCGTGCGCGACGAGGTCCTCGGTCACCCGTTTCGCGCGATTGATCGGGATCGCGAACCCCAGACCGACCGAGCCGCCGCTCGGTGAATAGATCGACGCGTTGACGCCGATGACGACACCGTCCGCATTGACGAGCGGGCCGCCGGAGTTCCCGGGGTTGATCGACGCGTCCGTCTGGATCATGTCGACATACGCGCCCCCTCCTTCCGCTTGGCCAATGAGGTTGCGACCTGTCGCGCTGATGACGCCCGCGGTGACGCTCGGCTCCGTGTTGCCGAGGAGGAAGCCGTAGGGGTTGCCGATGGCGATCGCCCACTCGCCGATGATGATGTCGTCGGAACTTCCGAGGGGAGCGATCGGCAGATTGCGCGCGTCGATCTTGAGGACGGCGAGGTCGTTCTGCTCATCCACGCCGAGCACCTTGGCCGGGAACGTCTTCCCGTCACGCATTGCGACGGACACGCGCGTTGCGCCGCTGACGACGTGCGCGTTCGTGACGATCGTGCCGTTCGGGTCCGTGATGAAGCCCGAGCCGAGCCCCGCTCCGATGCGCTCGCCCGACTGCCGTCCCGCGATCCAGTCGAACGGGTCGACGGGGACGCGCTCGACGACCTCGGTCTGAACGGTGACCACGGCGGGCGCGACGCGAGCAACCGCTTCCGTAATGGCGTTGCGTCGCGAGGCGGAAACCGATTGCGGTACAGGCCGGGCAGCCGTCGAGACCGTTTGTGCGAGTGAATCTGCGGGGCTGGCTCCCTGGCACCCCGCCACGACTGCGGCAATGACTGCGGAAAAAACGATGTACCTCGGCGGCATCAGGTGACTCTGGTTCGATGAGTGCGGCTGAGATCGGTCAGAAACTGGTCGAGCCCGCGATCCGTCAGCGGATGCAAGAGCAGGGCGCGCAACACGTCGCTCGAGACGGCAATCGCGTCCGCGCCGGCGAGGGCACAGCCAGTGAACTGCGCGGCGTTGCGCGGCAGCGCGGCGAGCACGTCGCACTCGACGCCGTGCATCGTGAAAACCTGATGAATCTCGGCGATCGTGTCCACGCCGTCGTGGCCCTGCGCGTCGAGCAGGTCGACGTGGACGCAGACGGTGCCGGCGCCCGCTTTCGCCGCGAGCACTGCCTGGGCCGCATTGAACACGAGTGTCGAGGCAACTCGCACGCCCTCCGCGCGCAGCCGTTTCATGGAGGAAATGGCGTCCTCCACGAACGGGATCTGCACGATGACCGAGTCGGAGAGCTTCGCGAGCTCACGTGCGTCACGATAGATCTCGGCCGAATGGATCGCGCCGATCGTCACCGCGACCGGCAAGGAGGCCACGCGACAGATATCCGCCAGCAGGTCGTTCGCGCCGGCGGGGTGGACCTGCGCCGTCAGCAGCGACGGCGTGGTGAGGACGCCGTCAATGAGGCCGTGCGAGTATGCCCACCGAATGTCGTCGAGCTTCGCCGTCGCGATGAAGAGTTTCATTCGGGCTGGAGATACAGGTCGGAGGGATACGTCACGCGGTCGAGAAAGAGGCCGTGCGGTGGTGCAGGTGGAGAGACTTCGTCGTTGTGGCGGGCCGCCAGCAGCCGATCCATCGCGTCCGGCTCACGACGACGTGATGCCACCTCGACCAGCGTTCCGACGAGGAAGCGCACCATGTGGTGGAGAAACCGATTGGCCTGAATCTCGAAGACGAGCCCTCCGGGGCGGTCACGCCACGATGCCGACTGCACCAGGCAGCGATGATCGTCGGTGTCGGGCGCAGTACCACGAACGGCGAAGGCGATGAAGCAGTGGTCGCCGACGAGTCGCGAGGTCGCGGCGTCGAGCAGCTCGCGATCGAGGGCGCGCGCGACCGGCCACTCGGTGTGGCGGCGGAACGGCGATCGGGCTTCATCGTCAGTTCCCACGTAGTAGCTGTATCGGCGAGCGAGCGCGCTGTACCGCGCGTGGAAATCGCCGCGCATCTCGTGCGCCGCTGCAACCCAGATGTCCCGCGGCAACAATGCGTTCAGTGCGCGTCTCAAATTCGCGGCGGACCACCGTTCGGGCACTCGTACACCGACCGCCTGGCCGCGCGCATGCACGCCGGCGTCGGTCCGACCCGCGCCAAGAGCTGCGACGTGACCGCCTGTGAGGCGCGTCAACACCTGCTCCAACTCGCCCTGCACGGTGCGCTCGTTCGGCTGACGCTGCCAACCCGCGAAGGCAGAGCCGTCGTAGTGCAGCACGAGCTGCACGGTGCGCGCCGTCATCGCTCGGAAACTAGCCCGACCCCATCCTCTGTCAAGCAATGAAACGGGCTCGCCAGAATGGCGGAACCGATTGACTTTGTGAGACGTACGCCTCAACATTTCCTGCGCCGTTCAAGCGTTCTTCGCGCCCGCCGACGGCACCCCCCACTTCATGTCCTCGCGGAATCTTCCCTCGCTCGCGCACGCCCTGAGCGTCGCGCCCGATTACGATGCTGCCCTGGTCGCCCTCGGCGAAGGGCTAGCCGATGTCGACCGGACGGCCCTCCTCGGTCTGCTTCGCTACGACGCCCGCCGCGAGATGCTGCGCGAGCGCCTGACGCCGCACGGCGGTCGCGTCTCCAGGACGCCGGTCGAGACGACGTTCGATCATCTCCCGGCGACGATTCGCATGCCGGTGGCTGCCGGCGGACAGTTCGTCGAGCTCGGAGACCGGTCCGCCGAGTACGCGCGGATGTTCGGATTTCCCCAGTTCGCCGATGGCGGGATTCTCTCGCTCCGCGGCATCCACGTCGACGGGTGTCTCGCCGCGGTGGTGGCGCTGTACGAGCAGAAGAAGATGTTCGGCACGCGCTCCGTCGAACGCTTTGCGCCATTCGTCGCGCTATTCGAGCTCGGGTACGCGCGGTTGTCGGAACGCGAAGCGCGCGACGAGGCGGTGAGGACACTCGAAGACGTGACGCAGCGTGTCCATGGTGAGTACATGCGTCGGCTGGCGGAGCTGGAGCACGAGCTGATTCGCGCCAGGGACGAGGCGCGGGCACCGACCAGCGATGAGATCTCGGCGCGCATCGTCGCGCTGGAGAAGGACGTCGCCAAGGCCAACGAGCAGGCGCGCAAGGCGAAACGACACTCCGACGAGATCGAGGGGCATGTGACCGCCGCCGTCGGTCAGCTCGAGCAGGCGCACGTCGAGCTGCACCGCCGAAGCGAGTCGCTCCGGCAGCGAACGCGAACCCTCTATCTGATCGAGCGCATGTTGAAGCTCGACGCGACGGTCGCCGATCCGCGCCAGCTCGTGGATGGTCTACTGTCGCTCGTCGGTGACGACATGCAGGCGCAGCGATGTTCGCTCATGCTCGTTGCGCCGGAGCCAGGGTACATGTTTCTCGCGGCGTCGCGGGGGCTGGCGCCGTTCATCGTCGAAGGCTCCCGCATCGCGATCGGGCAGGGCGTGGCAGGGCGCGTGGCCGAAGCGCGGGAGCCGCTCCTCGTGCAGGACGTCAGGCAGGCGACGTCGCACCCGCTGCTGCTCGATCAGCATTTCACGACCGGCTCGTTCATCAGCTTTCCGCTGGTCTACCAGGGCGAGTTCGTTGGCGTCGTGAATTTGACGAACCGCGCGCAGTACGGCGTGTTCGGCGACGAAGACATCGAGCGCGTGAGGCTGCTGGCGCTCGTGATCGCGCTCGTGGCAACGAATGCCTCGCTCGCGACGCGACTCGTCGAAACGATCCCGACCCGTTAGGCACCGAAACGGTGACCGCCCCACTCCCGTCGCCTCCGAACGCGGTGCAGATCGCCATTCGACGCATCGCGTTCGGCGATTCGCTCGACGCCGAGCTCGCGACGGAAGCGTTCGGGAGCGTGATGCGTGGGGAGGCGACGGCCGCGCAGATCGCCGCACTCCTCATTGGCCTTCGCGTGAAGGGAGAGACCGCGGCGGAAGTGACCGGTGCGGCGCGCGCGCTGCGCGGTGCGATGCTCAGGCTTCCCGTCTCCGAGAGCGATCTGCTCGTCGACACGTGTGGTACAGGGGGCGGCGTCGTTCCGACTTTCAACATCTCGACCGCAGCGGCGCTCCTTGCGGCAGGCGCCGGTGTTCGCATCGCGAAGCACGGCAATCGATCGTTCACGACCCAGTCCGGCAGCGCGGACGTGCTCGAGCAGCTGGGTGTCACGCTCGAAGCGCCCGTCGAGCTCGCGGCGCGTGCGCTGGACGAGGCAGGCATCACGTTCATGTTCGCGCCGGCCATGCACCCGGCCATGCGTCACGTCGGTCCCGTGCGACGGGAGCTGGGGATCCCAACGGTCATGAACATCGTCGGCCCGCTGGCGAATCCGGCCGGCGCGGCCCGGCAGGTGGTTGGGGTGGCGGAGCGCGGACGAATGGCGCTGCTGTCGGGCGCGCTCGCATCGCTGGGCGCGGCGCACGCCCTCGTCGTGCACGGCGAGCCCGGGATGGACGAGATCTCGCCGATGGGGCTGACGCACGTGGCCGAGGTTCGTGACGGGTCGGTGCGGGAGTGGACGATCGACCCTGCGGACTACGGTTTTGCGGGATTCGCGGCGGCAGATCTCAGGGGCGGCAGCCCCGCTGAGAATGCGCGCACGATCGTCGACGTGCTGGCCGGGCGGGGCGGAGCAGCAGCCACCGCCGCCGTGGTGCTCAACGCGGCCGGCGCACTCTATGTCGCGCCGGGCAGCCGATCTTTCGCGGATTGCGTCACGGCAGCGTCGGACGCGCTCGCGAATGGATCAGGAACGGCGGCGCTGGAGCGAATGCGGAAGGCGTACTCGCATCGCTAGGCTGACGATCGGCTCAATATCGACGCAGCACTCCGACGACGACGCCCTGGATGCTGATGTCGCTGTCGTGGAGGTAGATCGGCGCCATCGTCTCGTTCGCGGGCTGCAGACGAATGCGGCCGTCGCGCTCGCGATAGAACTTCTTCACCGTCGCCGAATTCCCGTTCAGCATCGCGATGACCATCTCGCCATTGTCGGCGCGCTGGCGCTCGTTCACCACGACGAAGTCCCCGTCGCGGATCTGCTCGTCGATCATCGAGTTTCCGCGGACGCGAAGCACGTAGTGGTTACCCGTTCGACGCACGAAGTCGTCCGGCACCGCAATGCTCTCGTTGACCGTCGTCGCTTCGATGGGGTACCCGGCCGCTACCGACCCGAGTAACGGAAGCTCGACCGCGCGCTGGAAGATCTCCGAGGGCAGAATCTCGATCGCGCGGCTCTCGTTGTAGCTGCGCTTGATGTAGCCCTTTCGCTCGAGATTACTGAGGTGCTCGTGGACCGTCGCGAGCGAGTTATAGTTGAAGTGCGACGCGATCTCCTCGAAGCTGGGAGCGTAGCCGTGCTCCTCGCCGTACGTGGACAGATAGTTCAGAATCTCGCGCTGGCGTTTGGTGAGCGGCATAGAGGACTCGCTGGTTGAGCCTACGAGCTGTGGTTCCCGAACAACAGCCGAAGAGTACGATATCCGAACAGGGGCCGAAGTGCAAGCAAATCGTTCGTGGACCCCCCCAGTGGGTCCACTTGGCCGCCTGTCGGTCGCCGCTGCCGCCCGCGCGGCGGTTCTCCAGGCTCATCAGTCCGAGCTTCGCGCCCGCGCCCGCGACGCGCGGCCAGCGCCGGGCTTCGCGGTTGCCCTCCGGCGCCCCGACGTCGCCGTAGTGGCGGAGGTGAAGCGGCGGTCTCCCTCGAAGGGTGTGATCAACGCCGCGATCGACGCTGGCGAACAGGCGTCCTCCTATGCGCGAGGCGGGGCGGCAGCCCTCTCGATTCTCACGGAGCCGTCGGAGTTCGGCGGCGCCGTGAGCGACCTGGCGGATGCGCGGCGCGCCACGACGGTGCCGCTGCTCAAGAAGGACTTCCATGTGGATCCGATCCAGGTACTCGAGGCACGGGTCACTGGCGCGTCCGCGATGCTCCTGATCGCTCGCGCGCTTGCGCCCGACCGTCTGCGCGAGATGGCCGACGCCGCGCGCGAGGTCGGCATCGAAGTGCTTGTGGAAGTGCGGAGCGAGGCCGAGCTCGACGATGCGCTGGCCATCGACGAGGCCGTGATCGGCGTGAACAGCCGCGACCTCGAGACGCTCATCATCCACCCCGAGGTCACGACGCGTCTCATCGCGATGGTGCCGCCCGATCGGATCGCGATCGCGGAGAGCGGTATCACTTCGCGCGGGGACGTGGAGCGAGTCGCGGCGGCGGGAGCGGACGCAGTCCTCGTCGGGTCGAGCATCTCGGCGGCGGTGGACCCCGCAGCGGCGGTGGCGGCACTCACCGGCGTCGGCCGGACACGCCGTGGCCGTTGAGCTCAAGTTCTGCGGGCTGACACGCGCCGAGGACGCCGCGTTCGCTGTGTCGTTAGGCGCGAGCTACGTCGGCGTGATCTTCGCCGAGAGCTCGCGGCAGGTGAACCCCGCGTTGGCGGCCGAGATCGTGTCGCCTGCGCGCGGCAAGGCGAAAGCCGTCGGCGTGTTCGGTCCGGGGAGCGTCGAGTCCATCACCGCCGTCGCCGCTGCCGTCCCGCTCGACGTCGTGCAGCTGCACGGCGATCCGACGCCGGGCCTGGTCGAACGCGTCCGACCGTTTTTCTCCGGCGAAGTGTGGGCGGTGGTGCGTATCTCGGGTGCCGAGCTGCCGCCCGAATCGACCGCGCTCCTCAGCGTCGCTGATGCCGTGGTGCTCGACGCGAAGGTGTCGGGGAAGCTGGGCGGCACGGGAAAAACCTTCGACTGGGAAGGCGTCGCGAAGGCGCTCGACGGCAAGCGGGTTCGATCCCGCGTCGTGCTCGCGGGCGGATTGACCCACGAGAACGTGGCACAGGCCATTCGAATCATCGCGCCCGACATTGTGGATGTATCATCGGGTGTGGAGAGCGCCCCCGGTATCAAGGACCATTCGCGAATGCGCGCGTTCAGGGACGCGGTGCGTCACCGAGGAGACATGCAGTGAGCGACAGCACGATCGTCACGACCGATCCATCGATCGAAGCGCCGCGCGACCGGTTCGGCGCGTTCGGTGGGCGCTACGTTCCCGAGACGCTCATCCCGGCGATCGACGCGCTCGAGGCGGCGTTCGACGACGCGATGGCCGACGCCGCCTTCCGCGCGGACCTGGACGGCATGCTGCGCGACTACGTCGGGCGCCCGTCGATTCTGAGCGACGCACCGCGGCTCTCCGAACACGTTGGCGCACGCGTCTACCTCAAGCGGGAGGACCTGAACCACACCGGCGCGCACAAGATCAACAACACGGTGGGACAGGTGCTGCTCGCGCGCCGGATGGGCAAGACGCGCATCATCGCGGAGACCGGAGCCGGGCAGCACGGCGTCGCGACCGCCACGGTCTGCGCCCGCTACGGGCTCCAGTGCATCGTGTACATGGGCGAGGAGGACATGCGCCGGCAGGAGCTGAACGTGTTCCGGATGCGGCTTATGGGCGCGAAGGTGATCCCGGTCACGAGCGGCACGCGAACGCTCAAGGATGCCACGACGGAGGCGATCCGCGACTGGGTCACGAATGTCGAGGACACCCACTACATCATCGGATCGGTCGTGGGGCCGGCACCGTATCCGCGCATGGTGCGCGAGTTCCAGGCAGTCATCGGCCGCGAAGCGCGCCGACAGATGCTCGAGCGCGCGGGCTCATTACCCGACACCGTTGTCGCGTGCGTGGGTGGCGGCTCCAACGCGATGGGGATCTTCGCGGGCTTCATCGATGACGCGAGCGTCGAGCTCGTCGGGGTGGAAGCGGCGGGCGACGGGCTTGACACCGATCGCCACTCCGCGTCGCTGTCACGCGGCACGCCGGGTGTGCTCCACGGGTCGCTCAGCTACCTGCTGCAGGATGCTGCAGGGCAGGTCCACCCGGCCCATTCCATCTCGGCGGGGCTCGACTACCCCGGCGTCGGACCGGAGCACGCGTTCCTGAAGGATTCCGGACGGGCGACGTACGTGGCCGTCACCGATACCGACGCGCTCCGCGGCTTTGCACTCCTCAGCCGACTGGAAGGCGTGATCCCCGCATTGGAAACCGCACATGCGGTCGCGTGGATCGCCGCGCAGGCCGGGCGCTGGTCTCCTGACCAACGGGTACTCTTGTGCGTCAGTGGTAGAGGTGACAAGGACGTCGCGCAAATCAGTCAGCTGAGCACTTTGCCCGAGTGACGCTTTCTTCCGTTCCGGCTCCTGCCCAGGAGTCCGGTCGGCCCGAACCGCCTTTTTCGAGCACCCTCGTCGAGGAGATGCTCAAGATTCTCGTAAAGGCGGCGCGGGCCCACCAGCTCTACCTGCACAACAACCCCACGTACCTGCGCGCGCTTGACTACGCACGCGCGGCGTTCGCGCCCATCTGGGAGGTCGCGGACGAACTGGTGTTCGATGTGACCGAGACGGAGCTCAAGTGGCACGGCGAGACGGTGCTGCACGAGCCGGAGAAGGCGACGGACAACATCCCGTGGATGATGTACAAGGACGGGATTCGCGAGCTGCGCCTCCTCAAGGAGTTCGAGCTCCACGAGCTCGTGCCGCTCCTCGATATCCTCCAGCGCTCGCGGAAGGTTTCGCCCGAGGAGGACGATCTCCTGACGATGCTCTGGGAGCAGGAGTTCGCCTACCTGCGTTACCGCTACATCGATCTCTCGACGGACCAGGCGACGCCCATCGAGAAGGCCGGGCCCCGGGGCGGAGAGGCCGGTGCGCAGGCCGTGCGGGACTCCGCGCCTCCCATGGACGCGACGGTCTCGTCGGTCGTGAACCTCGAGGACTTCGACTCGACGCTCTACTTCCTCGAGGAGAGCGAGGCCGAATACCTGCGAGAGGAAGTCCGCAAGGAATACACGTACGACATGCGACGAAACGTCGTCGCGATGCTGCTCGACACGTACGAGGTGCAGGGCGACCACGTCGTCCGCGAGGAGATCGGGACGCTCCTCGACACCCTGATGCTCCACATTCTTTCGTCCGGCGAGTTCAAAACGGCGGCGTTTCTGCTCCGTGAGACGACGCAGACCGCCGAGCGTGCGCCGGACATCACGAGGGAGCAGCGGGATCAGCTGCTGCATATCCGTGACCGACTGAGTGACCCCGAGGTGCTCGCGCAGCTGCTGCAGTCGCTCGACGAGGCGTCGGAGCTGCCGGATCAGGAAGACCTGAACGAGCTGTTCGACCAGCTGCGCGTGAGCGCGCTCGCGACGGTCTTCGCGTGGGTCACGAAGGTGCAGACGCCGAGGCTTCGCGTGCTTCTCGAGAACGCGGCGGCGCGGCTGGCCATGGCGAACACGGCGGAGCTCGTGCGGCTCATCGCGTCGACGGACCGTGAGGTCGCGCGGGAGGCGGTCCGGCGCGCGGGTGCTGTCCGCGCCACGGCGGCCGTGGGCGCGCTGGCCAAGCTCACGACCGATCACGACGTCCAGATGCGACTCGTGGCGGTGCAGGCGTTAGGCGAGATCGCGTCGCCCGGTGCGCTGCAGTTTCTCGAGCGCACGATCGAGGACGCCCATCGGGACGTGCGCGTCGCGACCGCGCGCGCGATCGCGGCGCGCGCCCACCGACCGGCGCTCGCGAAAATCGAGGCGGCGGTGAAGGGAAAGCTCGCGCGCGATGCGGACCTCACGGAGAAGATGGCGCTGTTCGAGGCGTACGGGACGCTGTGCGGCGAGGGCGGTGTCACGCTGCTCGACGGGATGCTCAACGCGCGCGGTCTGTTCGGGAAGAAAGAGGATCCCGAGGTGCGCGCCTGCGCGGCGATGGCGCTCGGACGCATCGGCAGCGAAGCAGCCATCGCCACGCTGCGCCGCGCGTCGGACGAGAAGGAGATCCTCGTCCGCAACGCCGTGAATCGCGCGCTTCGGGGCGGAACCGCATGACCGCGATGCCGGAGAAACCCATGCTCGACCGGAGCACCGCGAGCTCGTCCTCGAGCGACGTCGGCGGCGATCCGTACATTCGTCGCATGGGTCGGTCGTTCATCGTCGCGCTCCACGGCGCAACCCGCGCGATCCGTCTCTATCCCGTCGAGAACGAGGCGGTCAAGAAATCACTCGACGACCTCAACGGCGTCACGACCGAGATCCTGACGCGCGAAGGCGAGTTCGAGCTCCGCGTCACGAGCGAGTTCATCTTCATCAACCAGACGCGTCTGCGCCTCGACCTCGACAACTACGCCAGCTTCACCCAGATCCTGTCCGTGTTCCGCTCGGCGGGGGTCGGTGTCGCCCGCGTCATGCCGGGCGTCACGCCGCGCGACTGGCTGGTGTTCCTCTCCGCGTTGCAGGCGCCGTCTTCCGAGGCAGCGGAGGATCGATTCGTCGACATCACCGAGCGACTGACGGCCGGCGGCGTGTCGCTGATCGAAGTTGGCCCGCTCTCCGGCGTTGACGACGACGGCGATTTTCGCGAGCGCGCGAAGGAGACGGCGAAGCGCACCTACAGCCAGTCCGTCGCCGCGACGAAGGACGTCATCAACTCGGTCCGCATGGGCCGAGGGGTAAACCTGAAAAAGGTCAAGCGCGTGGTGCAGGGCATCGTCGACCAGATCCTGAACGAAGAGACATCGCTGCTCGGCCTAACGACGATACGAGACTACGACGAGTACACGTTCACCCACAGCGTGAACGTCTGCATCTTCTCGGTTGCGCTCGGGCGACGACTGGGGCTGGGAAAGCGACAGCTCTACGATCTCGGGCTCGCCGCGCTGTTTCACGACCTGGGCAAGTCGCGCGTGCCTGTCGAGGTGCTCAACAAAGTCGAGCAGCTCACCGACGGCGACTGGCGCTACATCGCCGCGCACCCGTGGATGGGATTGCTCACGCTCTTCCAGCTTCGCGGACAGCAGGAGCTTCCATATCGTGCCATGACGGTCGCATATGAACACCACATGAAGTGCGATCTCACCGGCTACCCGAAGAACGTGCGGCCGCGTGCGCTGTCGATCTTCAGCAAGATCGTCGCGGTGGCCGATGGCTTCGACGCGGCGACATCCCGTCGCTCCTACCAGACCGACCCGCTCTCGCCTGCGGCGGTCCTCGCCGGCATGCGCGACAACCCGCGCCGCGGGCTCGATTCCGTGGTCGTGAAGGCGTTCATCAACCTGCTGGGGCTTTACCCGGTGGGCACGCTCGTCGTGCTCGATACATTCGAGCTCGCGATCGTGCATTCCGCGAACCCGAACCCCGAGGCCGTGTCGCGTCCGATCGTTCGCATTGTCAGCGACGAGCGCGGCAACATCGCGTACCCGGGTAGTAACGTGGACCTCACCGAAGTCGACGCCGACAACGCGTACCTTCGCACGATCATCAAGACCGACAACCCCGATCGGTATGGCATCAACGTCGGCGACTATTTCGTCTGAGGCCCTGACACAGCGCTTCGCCGCGCTGCGCGAGCACGGACGCCGCGCGCTGGTCTGTTACGTGACGGCCGGGCACCCCGACCCCACACAGTCCGTGGCGTTGCTTCGCGGGCTCGAATCGGCCGGCGCGGACGTCATCGAGGTCGGGGTCCCGTTCTCCGACCCGATGGCGGACGGCCCGATCATCCAGGCGAGCTCACAGCGGGCGCTCGAGCACGGGATGACGCTGGATCGCACGCTCGATCTGATCGGCGAAGCGCGGCTCCGTACGCCTGTGGTGCTGTTCACCTACCTGAACCCGCTCATCGCGGCAGGCCGCGGTGTCCTGGATCGCGCCGCGCAGCGGGGGGTCCATGGCGTTCTCGTCACCGACCTCCCGGTCGGTGCTGACGACGATCGCGAATCGTGGCTGGGGAGCGGACCACTCGCGTTCGTACGCCTCGTTGCCCCGACCACGCCTCTCGCGCGCATGCGCGAGATCGCCGAGCACGGCAGTGGTTTCGTGTACCTGATCAGTCGCCGCGGCGTGACGGGCCTCCAGACCGACATCCCCGCCGAGCTGCCGGGAACGATCGCGCGGCTCCGTGAAGCCACCACGCTTCCCATCTGCGTCGGGTTCGGCATCTCGAGCGCCGAACACGCCAGGGCCATTGGCCGACTCGCGGACGGGATCGTCGTTGGCAGCGCGATCGTGAAGGCCGCCGTATCGTCGGTGGACGCTGCTGTGACACTCGTGGCGGAACTCCGCCGCGCACTCGACGAGATCTGAGCGACGCCGTGCGAGTGCCGAGTGAGCGACCTGCGAATCGTCGCGTGACATGAGCCGCTTTCTCGCGCTCTACGCTCGGTTCGTCGCGAGCCTTGGCACCATACTGCTGGTGGCCGCGCTCGTGGTCGATACGCGGTGGCTTCACCAGCCGGTCGGGGTAGCGGGCATCATCCTCTTCGCGCTGGCGCTCCGCACATTTCAAATCCCGCTCACGAAGTACTCGGCGCTCAACCTGCTGGGTATGGTGGCCGCCGGCGGCGCCGTCATCATCGGTGCGCCGGCGACGGCGCTGGGCCTGTACGTCGGCGTCTTCGTCGCGGACTGGCTGCTGTTGCGCAAAGCGCCCGCCGCCAGCGCGATCAACGGTGGCCGAGAGGTCCTGGCACTATTCGCAGCCTTCGGGTTCTACGCCTGGTTCGCCGCGATGGGCGAGGGCGGAAGCACCGGCACCATCAGCTTCGATGCGGTCCCCGCCATCGCGTTGCTGGTTACGGCGCACTTTCTGTTCAGTCGCGGACTCCAGTACTGCACGCTCCTGATACGCGACAAGCTCCACGATGACGAACGCTCGCTGATCTTCCGTTATGAGATCATCGCATTCGGCGCGGGCTCGATTGGCGTCCTCGTGTCGCTGTTCACGCTTGCGAGCGTCGGCTGGACGGGATGGCTTGTCGTAGCCGTCGTGCTCATCTTCGCAGGGCTGCTGCTCAAGCGCATCCTCGAAGAAGCCGTCGCCGCCGAGGAGCTGAACAAGATCCACGCGATGGAGCAGGTGGTATCGTCGGACGCCAGCCTCGCCGATTCACTGCGCGCGATCGAGCGCCTTGCGAATCGGCTCGTGGATTGGAACGGGTTCCGGATTTGGCGCCTGAACAACGGCGCGCTCCGGATGATCTATTCGTCCGACGAAGGGCTGCTGGCGGACCCACGCGAGAACGGCGTCTTCGGCGATCGGCTCCGTGAGTTCGCGCTCAGCACGGGCGAACCGCTCGTCATCGCCGACGCCACCCGTGATGCCCGTGCTGAGGGCGTGGGTGCCTCTACCGTCAGCCTTGCGGTCGTGCCGCTGCGGTTCGGCGACCGCGCGATCGGGATCGTCGAGCTCGATCACCACAAGCGCGGCACGTACGGCGCGAAGGAAGTCACGCTCGTGTCGCGCTTCGCGAGCCAGCTCGCGACGGCGTTGCACATTCAGGATCTCCGACAGCCGCTGCTGGCGGCGCTGACACGCGTCGAAACGCAGCTCGACACGTTGAACGACTCGGCCCGAGCGTTGCGCGCGGGTGCCGAGGTTGTGGCGCGGAACACGGCGGAGATCACGCGCGGCATCGGTGAGGAGAGCGAGCAGGCCGATCGCAGCCTCGACGTCGCGCGCTCTCTCCACGAAAAGACGTCAACCATTGCGCGCGATGGTGGCGACGCCGCCGCGGCGAGCGAACGGGCGACGAGAATCGCGGCCGAGCACCGCGACACGATCGGCATGGCCATCGAGCGCCTCGTGAATGCGAAGCGCTTCATCAGCGAGAGCACGACGCAGATCGGCGGGCTTTCGAAAAGCACCCAGCGGATCACCGATTTCATCGCGATCATCAAGGAGCTGGCGGATCAGACCAACCTCCTCGCATTGAATGCCGCGATCGAGGCCGCGCGTGCCGGTGAGCAAGGGCAGGGATTCGCGGTCGTGGCGAACGAGGTGCGGAAGCTGGCCGAGCAGAGCGCGCGCGCGTCCGAGGACGCGGGCGAAATCGTGACCGGCTTCGAGGACCAGATGCGTGAGGTGGCGTCGCAGGTCGGGCGCGGGCAGACGATGATGAGCGACGTCGAGTCGTTGTCGGAATCCGCGCGCACGGCGCTCGATGAGATCGTGGACGCAACCGCCGCGAGCCTGACGTGGGGGCAGCGCATTGCGGACACGTCGCGCGTGCAGGAGTCCGAAGTCGGACGGCTCAGTGAACGCGTCGCGCGCATCGCCGAGATCTCGCGACGGAATCGCGCCGGGGCGGAGAACGTTACCCAGTCGGCCGCGGATCAGGCGCGCGCCCTGCGTGAGCTCGAAGGCGCTGCGCATGAGCTCCGGGAAGTCGCCGCCGGCCTGAGCGATCTGACTCGACGAATCGCGCGCGTCACCTCACACGGGGCGAACTAGGTCCGCTCGTCGGGACGCCGTCGCCGGACCGACACGCGTGAATTGACACCACGGACGGGCCTTCCTACGTTCCGCGCCGTGAGCGAGATCGCCTACATCGCGCTTGGATCGAACCTCGGCGATCGACGTGCCTACCTCGATCGCGCACGCGACGCCATTGCCCGTATCCCGGAGTGCCGAGTGGTAGGTGTGACA